>Ga0233432_10005688_pt1 | contig 10787 bp, 8 predicted proteins | sample SI_122_August201_6_FD_179870 | JGI IMG/M metagenome (GOLD analysis project Ga0233432, IMG submission 179870) | Seawater microbial communities from Saanich Inlet, British Columbia, Canada - SI_122_August2016_10_MG | ecosystem: Environmental > Aquatic > Marine > Inlet | place: Canada: British...
AGTGTCTTACCATCCTCGGAAATCACAGTGCCGTTTGGGAAGGACATATCCTCTGCTACTACCGATACACTAGCGTCAGGAGCGACTCTGAGTAAATTTGCCATCGTAGACTCTGCTCCTCCGAAAAGGTCATAGCCAAAATTACCGACATAAATACCACCATCACTATCAATTACCATATCGTTAGCATCAGCTGTCGCGAAAAGAGCCAAATCTGCATATTGCATAAGACCATTGTTACTATCAAGGCGTAATAATTTTCGGTCGGTCATGGAGACGACTATCAGTTCTCCCGACGGAAGAAAACAGAGCCCTGAGGGGCGACCAGGAACATCTACTATTTTTTCGCAGTCGCCTTCCTCTGTCATAGAGTAAACGCCATACCCCCACATGTCTGAGAACCAGAGACGATCGTTTTTCCATCTCGGACCTTCTAAAAAGACAAAGCCATCTGCCAACACCTCAAAATCATTCTTCATTATTTTTTTCCTCTACAAAGACATACGAAACGTTAACTACATCGTGGCTGACTCGACGCCTAAAATCAACACAAAAAGTTTAGGATTTATAGGTTTCAAAATGCAAAACTTCACTCAGTGACTTTCTATACCCCCGTCTATTTGTATGGCCTGGCTTTGGTTTCCCTAGCAAAACCAACATCACAGGAATCATAGTTTTTTGTAAACACAACTTTGCCGCAAGCTTATCGGCGTCGAAGCCAATCAAGGGCGCGCTAGCCCAATTTTTATCTGCGGCGGCATACATCAGCGACATACCAGCTAAAGATGCGCTACGTATCGCCTCATCTCGCTGCAAACCGGCCTCATTCTCGTAAATCTTTTCAACCATATCAGTGAACTTATCTCTGATGCTCTCGGGATCAGTCGCGTGTATACAACGGGCATCTCTAAAAGCTAACAAGTTCCCACAAACGGCGACAACAGCAGAGCAGTCCTTAACCTGTGGCTGATAGTAAGCAATTTCAGACAATTCTTTTTTTGCTTCTTGCTCCCTGACAACGATGAACTGCCAATGCTGCAGATTAAAAGCACTAGGACCCAGTATCACTTTTTGAAAAAGATCCTGTAGCTGTCGATCAGAGATTTCTACGTTTGGAGAAAAATATCGCTCAGTATATCTTTGTTTACAAAGAGCTTCGAACTCCATAGCCTACTCCTGTTACCCAAAAAACGAGCTGGAAATGCTTTTTTAGAATCTATCCAGACGATAACCACTAAGCGAAAAATGTTCTATATTTTTAGTGATTTCGTCAGCCACTGATTTACCTGCGCCCGGAGCCATAGTCCAACCAAGATGACCGTGCCCGGTGTTCAAATATAACCCGGACACTTTAGTTTTGCCCATTATACCCACGCCATCTGGACTCATAGGCCTAAATCCACTCCATAGCGCCACATTTTTTTCTTCGAAGTATTTACTATATCTAGGATAGATTTGACGGGCCAGGGAAAACAAATTTGCTATGCGACGATCACGAATCTGATCATCAAAACCCGCAAATTCCGCTGTGCCTGCCACTCTCATAAAAGATCCTAAAGGACAGACTGCTGCATGATAATGCTCATCAATGACAGGAACCTTAGGGCATGTTTCCCATTCTGACGTAGGGATAGTTAAGGAATAACCTTTAATAGGCTCAACTGGAAGCTTTAGACCAAGGTCCTTTGTAAGAAAAGGGCTATAGCTCCCTGCGGCTACCACACATGCATCCACAGGAAATATTTCCCTATTGCCAACCACTGCCTCTACTTGCCCAGAACTAGCACGAATCTCGCTAACATTGTTCCCTAATTCGAAGAGAATACCCGCTGAATCAGCGGCGGCCGCTAGCTTTTTACAGAACAAATAGGCATTGCCAGACACGTCATCAGGAAAATATATACCCCCACTAAGACTGCTGCATATTGGTTGCAGTGCTGGTTCTAATGACCCAACCTCATCCGGACTTAGAGTCTGATGAGCGATATTTAGCTCGGTACACACATCGGCAACTTGTTTAGCCTGCGCCAGTTCTTCAGTCGTCCGATAGATCTTTAACGTCCCAAGATCAGAGCGATCATACACATCACCAAGAAACCCAAAATGCTCATTAAGTACTGACAACGAGTAATCAGCAAGTATTGTGTTTTTTTCGAGATTTCCTCTATATTTTTTTTTTGATGAGTTGAGAAAGAATGCACAGGCCCACGGAAGCATCCGCAGCAGAGCTCTTGGCCTAATCAACAAAGCGGCATCCTCATCTCCTAGCATCTTCAGAGCTTTGAAAATCACACCAGGCTCGTTCCAAGGGCTGGCTTGACTGGCGTGCAGCATGCCCCCGTTTGCATAACTGGTCTCTAAGCCAACGTGCAACTCTCGATCAAAAACGATAACTTCAGCGCCACTTTTTCTAAGGAACCATGCAGTAGTCAAACCCAAAAGTCCTGCACCAATAACAGCTACTCGCATTGCAAATGCTCCCTAAAACTCTTTATGTAAATGATTTATTCCTACACATTCACAATAGACATCCATAAAAAAAGCCGACGTTATGTCGGCCTTCAAAGAACCAGACAGCATTACGCAACTGTATCTTTAATCGCTTTCATCGCAGTAGCTCTAACAGAGAGACTAGCTGGACGGGCGGCAAGCATTATCTCTTCACCTGTAAAAGGGTTACGTCCTTTCCCAGCTTTTCGAGCAGCCTTTTTAACTCGACGCAGTTTAACGCCTAATTCAGGTATCGTGAATTCACCAGACCCATTTTTTGACAAGTTACGTGCAGCAACGTCTTTTGTCGCTGATAAAACACCTTGCACTTGTTTTTTCGTCAATCCTGTAGCCTCAGAAACCATAGCAATGATTGCTGTCTTAGTTTGTTTTACTTTAATCGCAGTTACCTTAGCCATAAAAATATCTCCATGAAAAATATAATAAACATTAGCTCATCTCATACTAATTAAGTCTACAGTAAACACATTATCAGTTTACCAGTAATGACATATTGCTGGTGATGAACTCCCCTTTTTTACACGCATTTGATCATACTGAGTCTTATCCACTTTTCATCACCTTACCCTATCTAGGTTAGTAGTTAGAACATTCTGATTGCGCTGCCCCTACTATAACTAGCCGCTCAAAAATTGGAAGTAGTTCGGGTCACAAAAGTGAAGTTTTTTCATATAATCTTCAAAAAATGCCGATTAGAATCAGTTTTTCTAAAAATTAGAGTTTAACTGTATTTATTTATTACTCAATAAGTAGAAAGTTAAATTAATGGCTTTTCTAAATCTTCCAACTTAGCAGTCAACTCAAGCCACAACTTCTCATTACTTTCATGCTTCTTTTGATACATAACTTGCTCGGACAGCAGTCTCTCCATCTCGGCTTTATTCTCCTCAAGATATACACTGCTATTGGAAAGCTTTTCACCTATTCTTTCCAGTAACAACTCGTTCTGACTCATAGATTTCTCAACTTCCTTAAACTGCCTTTTATGGGAACTGAGACTGTTCCGTCTTTCGGCCTCTCGGTGTTTCTGTTGCTTTCTTTGTTTAAAAGAGTTCGTAGGATCTTTTTTTAATTTAACACTTTGCTTTGTCTCTGCCCGACTCTGTATTAACCAACGGGCATAGTCATCTAAATCACCTGGAAAATCTTCGACCTCGCCATCATGTACGAACTTTAGAGAATCACTAACAGACTGAAGTAAATGGCGGTCATGAGACACTACAACTAACGCACCTTGAAAACCCTGTAGAGCTAAGCTCAGCGCATGCCGCATTTGCAAATCAAGATGGTTTGTTGGCTCATCTAACAATAACAAATTAGGCTTTTGACGAATAATGGCTGCTAAAACTAATCGTGCTTTTTCACCACCAGAAAAAGGGCCGATTGGAGCTAAGGCCGCATTGCCTGAAAAGGCAAATCCACCGAGGTGTTTCCTCAACTCGCCCTCTGAGGCTTTTGGCTCAACTCGCTTCAAAAACGATAAGGGTGTTTCGTCACTTCTTAACTGTTCGACTTGATGTTGCGCGAAATATGACACTTTTAAGTCATTAGCCCTATCAACATCCCCACAAATAGGCAACAAATCTCCGACTAAAGCCTTAATCAATGTTGACTTCCCGGCTCCATTCGCTCCTAACAGACCAATTCTATCGCCAGGAACTATTGACATAGAGATATTTTTTAAAACTATGTCGTCACCATATCCAATATCGGCGTTACTGACCGTAACTAGCTGAGTAGGCATTTTTTTTGGCTCTTCAAATCTAAACGAAAATGGAGAATCAATCTGTGCGCTATTGATTACCTCCAAACGAGATAAAGCTTTCAATCGACTCTGTGCCTGCTTTGCTTTAGATGCTTTAGCTCTGAACCGATCAACAAAAAACTGTATATGCTTGATCTCTCTTTGTTGTTTTACATAAGCTGCTTGCTGGCCAGCCAATTGTGCTGCTCGTTGTTCTTCAAACTTTGAATAATTCCCGGTATAAGACGTCATCCGTTGATTTTCAATATGAACGATGTGTGTGGATACCGCATCCAAGAAATCACGATCATGTGAAATAAGCAACAGCATCCCTTCATAGCCAAGCAACCAATGTTCGAGCCAAATGATCGCATCTAGATCCAAATGGTTAGTTGGTTCATCCAACAAAAGCAGATCGGAAGGGCACATTAGTGCTCTAGCCAGATTGAGCCTCATTCTCCATCCACCAGAGAACTCGGCAAAAGATTTCTGCTGCTCGACTTGGCTAAAGCCCAGGCCGGCGAGCAATTTGGCTGCCCGAGTTTCCGCTGTGTAGCCGTCGACTTCCTCGTACATTTCATACGCAAGAGCCAGTTCATGGCCGGAGTTTTTTTGCTCTGCCTGTCTTAACTTTTCTTTGGCGATGCTGAGCTTCTTGTCCCCCTCCATTACGTAGGCAACTGCTTTTATTGACACCGCTTGAACTTCCTGTGAAACGCTAGCAATCTCCGTAGCAGAGGGGATAGATACGTCTCCACTATCCGTTTGTAAGGTACCATCTAAAACGGCAAACAAGCTCGTCTTTCCGATACCATTTGCACCGGTAATACCTATTCTTTGTCCAGCATGGAACGATAGGTTTACACATTCGAAAAGCAACCTCGGCCCTCGTCTGAGAGACGCATCAGTGATCTTGATCATAATCTTTATTTTTTAATCTGTGACTAGCCGGTATAACACGGTAATGCCGCCAATTTGATGCACTACTTCAGCATTTAATTGATCTTTTATTTGAGCGACTTGCTCAGCACGTTCATTTTTTTCAGACCCTCTGACGCGCACTTTAATTAACTCATGGGCATTAAGAGCGAGGTCTATCTCAGCCAATACCGCATCCGTGAGACCATGCTGGCCAATCATAACTACCGGCTTAAGTGCATGCGCTTTTTTCCGCAACTCTTTTTTTTCTTTATTCGAGAGATTTTCTTTCATATTAAATAACTTAGCTCAGATGCTCTCGATAGTTAAGAAGCGCACTAACTAGGTACCAGTACATCTTTTAATACCAGAAGTGCGTAAAAGTTGGCGGGACAAATTTTAGTCCATTTTAGAATTTTATTCACAAATAAGTTTAAAATAACCGTTCTAGATAGGACGGACTTAAATACGCCAAAATATATATAGCATTATTGCTAAAATTCAGACAATTAGGTGGCGACATTTGCTAGCCCTTGCGCATACCATAGTAGCAACCTAATGGGAAAAAATATGACTATAGAAAGAAATATTCATTTAGTAAAAGACGGTGAGCATGGAGCATCTTGTGATGGAGGAGGCGGATCCTTGGGTCACCCTCGCGTTTTTTTACCGTTGGCAGAAAAAATATACATAGATTGCTATTACTGTGGTCAGCGGTTTGCACGACATAATTACTCACAAAACGCTACCCAAGAGTAGCAAGTATGTTTTTATGCCGCTAAAAAAACTCTTAGGAACACTGGCGAAAAGTGTTGCAATAGCACCTATCCATTGTTACCGGATAATTATTTCACCCCTATTTGCACCTTGCTGCAGATATGCGCCTACCTGTTCAGAATATGCAATTGAGGCCATAAAAAAGCACGGTGCTAGAGGAGTCGTATTAGCAATCCTAAGAGTTCTACGATGCCAACCATGGAATAAGCAGTCAGGTTATGATCCAGTGCCGAATAGTAAGATCCAAACTAAGAATTAGCACCACTGAAATCTACTAACTCTCTGTCGATGCCCTTGGTTTTCAGCCAGTCTTGCAAAGCTTTTCCTGTCCCAGCAGTCCAAGGCTCTATATCATCAATAGCAACCCATTTTTGGGCCGCAATTTCATGGGGGCATAGATCAACTTCATGAGAATCAACTGTAACGTGATAAGCAATAATCAGTTGATTACTGCGGTAAAATTCATACATACCTACGTATGACTGAAGTTTGGCCGGCAGCCCAATCTCTTCTTCAACTTCACGTAAAACTGCTTCCGCCGGCATTTCGCCAGCCTCCAAAAAACCTGTTACAAGGCCGAACCAATCAGAAGGCCATCCAACATTCTGTATAAGGGCGACCTCATTGTCGTGTTCTACGATAGCCGCCACTACAGGGACAGGGTTATTCCAATGCACAAAACCACACTTAGGATCTTCACACGTGAGCCGTTCTCTACCACCTAAAGGTAACTTAATTAGCTTATATCCGCATTCTGGGCAATATCTCATATAAACACCAATAACATTAAATTAAGATTTAATGACAAAACAATACACCAAATATGCGCCCACTTACAGAGCGACACAAACTACCAGACATCCACATATGACTTTCTCTCTCTTTGTTTTGAGCCCGCCATTTTCATACCTCTGACGAGCCACGATCTTGTGTCTTTTGGATCAATAACTGCATCTATTTCAAAAACAGAAGCGACAGAAACAGCCTTACCTTTCTCATAAAGACCTGCCACTAGTCTCTCGTATAACGCTCTGCGCTCTGGGCCCTCTTCAGCAGCCATTAGCTCCTTCTTGAATCCCAACTCTACCGCGCCTTCTAGTCCCATAGGACCTAGCTCAGCAGTTGGCCATGCGATCGAGAAAAAGGGCTGGTGGAGACTTCCGCCCGCCATCGCTTGCGCTCCTAAGCCATAACCCTTGCGAGTTATAATCGTGAACATCGGTACGGAAAGGTTCGCTCCTGCAACTATGAGTCGCGACCCACGCCTAACTGCCGCTGTTTTCTCACTATCTGGTCCCACCATGAAACCAGGGGTATCACATAAAGAAATAACTGGAACGCCATACGCATCACATAACTGAAGAAAACGGCCTCCTTTTTCTCCACCATCTCCATCAATAGCACCGCCCAAATACTTGGAGTCATTTGCTATCAACCCCATAGCTCGACCTTCAACTCGAATAAATCCAGTAATTAGACCAGGACCATACTGTCTCCTCAGCTCTATAAAGGAATCGTCATCAGCAATATTTTTTATAACCTCTCTAACGTCATAAACTTTCATTCTATTCTCAGGAATTAAATGTCTTAACACCCTTTGATCAGAGCAAGTCCATCCTTCGATTTTCCCCTGAAAGCATCCTAAGATCTGACGAGCTATTTGAGTCGCCTCGAGCTCATCGACAGTAACCACGTCAACTACACCATTAGCTTCTTGAACCTCAATTGGACCGATATCGTCTGGGGTAAAAGTCCCCAGCCCGCCACCTTCTATCATAGCTGGACCTGCTAATCCGATGTTTGAACTCTGAGTTGCGATCGTAATATCAGCGCACCCGAAAATAACAGCATTACCCGCAAAACATCGTCCCGAATTCACGGCTATCCTAGGTGCGACCCCACTCAATTTTGGCCAACTCGTAAAAGTTTTCAAATCCAGCCAACTCATAATCAAGTCATCAGTGTCAACGTCGCCAGGACGACCTCCCCCTCCCTCAGTAAAAAATACAGTTGGAGTTTTCCACTCCAAAGCCAACTCAAAAATACGATCCTTTTTCTTGTGATTATTGTGCCCTTGGGTTCCGGCTAGAACAGTAAAATCGTAAGCCAGAACCGCACAACGTGAATCATCACCAAAATGCTCCCCATTTATATTGCCAAAACCACCAATCATTCCATCAGCAGGGGTATTAGCTTGTAAATCGTCAAGGCTCCTCCGCTTTCGTTGCGCCGCTATCGCAAGTGCACCATATTCGATGAATGAGCCTTCATCGCATAAGTCTTCAATGTTCTCTCGCGCCATTCTAGAGTTTCTTGACGCCCGTTTCGCCCTCGCTGCTGGCCGGTTGATATCGAGACCTCTATCGTGTCGTTCAATAACTTCTTCTAAGTCCGCGCGTCCTACCTCGATATCAATACTATTTCTTTTTTCAGCAACTAAAGTCTCATTAGCTAAAGGTTCGAGATAGAATAGGTGATCTCTCTCGTCAACCACGTCACCTAACTCAGAAAGAATGTCAGAAACGACTCCTGAGTCGATAGCAATAATTTCATGGTGCATTTTCATGGCTTCCAACAATCCTAGTTGTTGACCAGAAGAAACTATTTCACCAATCTCAACATCTATGCTGATTATGCTTCCTCTCATCGGCGCTTTCGCTGCCCGTAAACCTTCGGGAATAGAAGTTGTAGTGCTTTCCTTAACCTCATCTGCATCAGTCCTTTGCTTCTTAGGCAGCTTCTCTGATGCAGAAAAAAGACTTTCCCAGTTTTCTTCGACAAACCCTGTTGTCACTTTGCCTAAAGCAATTTCCGGTCGTTTTACTAATGCTGAAATTAGAGAGCGATTCGTCGGTAATCCGTCTATGACAAACTCGGACAGCACTCTTCCTGCTTTTGTGAGTAATTTTTGCTGATCAGAACCATGAGAATAAATAATAAGCTTTGCCAACAAAGAATCGAAAGAAGGATGCATGGTGTATAAGTTATGTGCGGCAGTATCAACCCGCACTCCAGGCCCCGCTGATGGCTCAAACTGGGACACAACACCTCCAACGCTACTTATTTTGCCGTCCTCATTCATTTTTTCAGCGTTTATCCGAAGCTGTAATGCAGTGCCTTTGATAGGAGGAGGCGTTAGAAGACTCAAGTTTTCGAGAGACCTACCCAAAGCAATTTCAAACTGGATGCAGATCAGGTCAAGCCCCAGGACTTCTTCGGTAATGGTATGTTCAACTTGTAACCGAGGATTCGCTTCTATAAAAAAATAGTTACTAGTCTCCACATCCACTAAAAACTCAAACGTGCCTATGCCGCGGTATTGAACCTCAGTTGCTAGCGAAACAGCTGCATCAAGAAGTTTTTTTCGAAGTCCGCTATCTAGGCTTGGAGCAGGTGTAATCTCGACTAGCTTTTGATGGCGCCTCTGCAAGGAACAGTCTCTTTCCCACAAATGAGTCACATTCCCTTGACCGTCTCCAACCACTTGAACCTCGATGTGCCGAGCAACATCGCAGTATTCCTCAGCATAAAGACGACCATCACCGAAAGCAGTTAGTGCCTCAGCCTCAGCTTGATCCCATAATTTCCGTATGTCATCTCCGATTCTTACTACCCGCATGCCTCGACCACCGCCCCCTGAAACGGCTTTAATGATGTGAGGTTTTCTGGGAACAGAATTCTCAAATAATTTGACAAACTCATCACAGGATTTGAACGTTGCCGATGAGCCCAGGACAGGAATAGTTTTCTCTCGGGCATAGTTACAAGCTGCACTTTTGTTGCCAAAAAGCTCCATCTGCTCTGCCGTCGGGCCGACAAAAACAATACCTGTTTTTTCGATACTTCTAACGAATGAGCCACTCTCTGACAAAAATCCATAACCAGGATGTACCATTTGACAATTAGTGGCTACAGCGATACTTGTAATTTCATCAATATCCAAATAGGCAGCGGGGCCAACACCACTCAATCTGACCGCCTCATCTGCCCGGCGAACATGCAAACTGGCTTCGTCATCTTTAGGGTATATGGCGACCGTATGAAAGCCCGATTCCTGTGCAGTGCGTATAATACGTAACGCAATTTCTCCTCTGTTAGCGATCAATAAACGCCTTTGGCTCCCCATAGTCATTTCCTTTTTTAGAAGGTGGCTGATAAGTAGAGCACTGAACACTATGCCCTTCAAGCTGATTTTCTATTCAGCCTGGAGGATGTCACTGCAGGACTAAGAGGTAGTTGGCGCGCCCGGAGAGATTCGAACTCCCGACCACCTGGTTCGAAGCCAGGTACTCTATCCAGCTGAGCTACGGGCGCAAGATTTTACTTGTGAAATCTAACCTCTGGTGCCCCATGATAACCGAAGTTGTTAGTACTTAATCAATCCCTATGTATTTATGTGTCTGTATGGACAGCTTCCATTGAGGATTTTTGAGACAATACGCGATTGTTAACTTTAAATTTTCTTTATAATCAATACCATCCATGGGCTGTAAAAAAAAATATTTAAAATGCAGATCTCGATACATCTCTGGACTAATCAACTTCTGTGGAAACACTAGCTTAAGTTCATGCCCAGATGACACTGCCAATTTCCCTAAGATTTTTGGGGATACGGTCACCCAATCGAGCGTTGCACGAAGAGGAACAGTGCCATTAGTTTCAATAGCACACTCAAAACCCAAAGTCCTCAACGTATCAATAAGTTCCTGAGAAATCTGTAGCGCAGGTTCTCCTCCGGTAAAAACGACTAGTTTAAAACTATTTAAATCTACATTCCTTTCCCACTCGGTATTTATCGTCCCCGCTAGTTCTTCAGAAGAATTAAACTTACCACCCC
>Ga0233432_10005692_pt1 | contig 10783 bp, 7 predicted proteins | sample SI_122_August201_6_FD_179870 | JGI IMG/M metagenome (GOLD analysis project Ga0233432, IMG submission 179870) | Seawater microbial communities from Saanich Inlet, British Columbia, Canada - SI_122_August2016_10_MG | ecosystem: Environmental > Aquatic > Marine > Inlet | place: Canada: British...
GAGGGTGAGTTCATGGGGCTGACCACTCATGTATGATGAGTTGCCCTTGAGGAGTGTTGCTTTTTTGCCATAAAAAAAAGGCGGAGTCATCGGACTCCGCCTTTTGAATCAATCAAAGAAAGAAATTAGTCTTTTTGAACGTCTTCGTCGTCAGACTTTTTTTCTTCTTTTTGAGCGAGATATTTTGATTCGCGCATGAGCTTGACTCGCCCCTGCTTATCGATGGCGCTGACCACGATGCGAATCTCGTCTTCGAGTTTACAGACGGTATTGATGTCCTTCACGTACTCGTCGGAGAGTTCACTGATATGAAGCAATCCTTGGGTGCCTGGGAGGAATTCAACAAAGGCGCCGAAATCACGAACAGATTTGACGATTCCATCATAACCTTTCCCAACTTCAGGAACTCGAGTCATGTTTTGGATCATGTCTTTTGCCTTGTCTGTAGCAACCTTGTCGCATGCGTAGATGCTGATGGTGCCATCGTCGTCGATGTTGATGTCGGCTCCACTTTTGGCTTGGAGGTCGCGAATGTTCGCGCCACCTGGGCCAATGATTTTGCCAATCATGTCTTCAGGAACTTTGATGGTTTCGATACGAGGCGCGTAGGCAGAAACTTCTTCACGAGGAGTTTCGATGGCTTTGGCCATTTCACCCAAAATGTGAAGACGTCCTTCCTTGGCTTGGGATAGAGCTCGAACCAAAGTCTCTTTCTTGAGGCCTTGAATCTTGATGTCCATTTGAAGGGCAGTGATGCCTTTTTCAGTTCCAGTTACCTTGAAATCCATGTCGCCGTAATGGTCTTCGTCGCCAAGGATGTCAGTGAGGATGGCCTCACGGTCACCGTCTTGGCAAAGGCCCATGGCGATTCCAGCAACGGGAGCCTTGATGGGAATACCGGCGTCCATCAATGAGAGAGATCCACCGCAGACCGAGGCCATAGAGGAGGAGCCATTGGACTCAGTGATTTCAGAAACAATCCGAATGGTGTATGGGAACTCTTCTTCGCTTGGTAGAACAGCCTTGAGGGCTCTTTGAGCCAACATGCCGTGTCCGACTTCGCGACGACTAACGCCACGGTTTGGTCCAGTTTCTCCAACACAGTATTGTGGGAAGTTGTAATGAAGCATGAACTGCTCTTGGCGCTTGTCGTTCAAGTCGTCGATGAGAAGTCCGTCTTTGACGGTTCCCAAAGTTGAGGCGACGATGGCTTGGGTCTCTCCACGAGTGAAAAGAGCAGAGCCATGGGTGCGAGGTAAGACGGTGGTCTCGATGCTGATGGGTCGAACCTTATCTAGGGCTCGTCCGTCACAGCGAGTGCCGGAGAAAATGATCTCGCGCATGGCAACGGTTTTGAATTCGTCGAAAGCTTTGGAGAAATTCTCTTTAGCATCGCCCATCTCTTCTTCAGAAACACCAGCAAGTAGTTTTTCTGCTAGTTGTTCTTTAACGGCTTTAACTTTAGACCCACGTTCTTTCTTATCGGGAGTGCGAAAGGCATTCACCAATGAGTCGAGATCGGCTTTCATGCTGTCCAAGAAAGTGCCAGCACTTTCTTCGGGGACGAAAGGAACTTTTTCGACGCCAGCTTGTGAGATGAGCTCTTCTTCGAGGGCAACGATTTCAGCAATGGTGCTCTGAGCCAAAGTGAGAGCATCAATAGCAGTGTCTTCGCTGATTTCATTGGCTCCTGACTCAACCATCATGATGCTATCTTTTGAGCCTGAAACGATCAGTTCTAGATCAGATTCTGGTAGTTGAGCAGCAGTAGGGTTCACGACTAATTCACCGTCGATGAGTCCGATTTTGACAGCGCCAAGAACAGCTTCGAAAGGTAGGTGAGATATACCAAGGGCAGCAGAAGCGCCGATCATGGCCAAGATGGCGGGATCGTTTTCCTTGTCGTAACTCATGACCTGACAGGTGATTTGAACATCGTCTTTGTAACCTTCAGGGAAGTTTGGACGAATAGGGCGGTCGATGAGGCGACTGGTCAGAGTTTCACGGGTTGAAGGGCGACCTTCGCGACGAAGAAACCCACCTGGGATTTTCCCTGCGGCATATGCTCGTTCCTGATATTCACACATCAGGGGGAAAAAATCAATGCCTGGGCGGGGTGAGCCACCGACCGCACTACAAAGGACGACGGTTTCGCCGCATTGGACCCAAACAGATCCAGATGTTTGCTTGGCAACCTTGCCTGTCTTTAGAACGATTTTGCGTCCAGCAATCTCGCGCTCTACAATAACCTCTTTCATGAATTTCCTCTTTCTTTTTCTATAAAATACTGCACAAGCTTGCGCGTGGGTGGGGCAGAATTACCCCTTGTGTAGACGATCGTACTTGGCGCGGATGCCGAGGCGTCCAACGAGTTGACGGTAACGTTCGTGGTCCAGTTCGTAAACGTATTTGAGTAGTCTGTTGCGCTGAGAAATGAGTTGCATCAGGCCACGACGTGTGTGGTGATCCTTACGGTGAACACGGAGGTGCTCGGTGAGGTCATTGATGCGTTCAGTCAGCAGGGCGACTTGAACTTCGCTAGAACCGGTGTCACCGGTTTTGCTTTGGAATTTGGAGATGATCTCCTCTTTCTTTTCCTTAGTTAAGGGCATATGTTCGCTCCATTTTATGGTGTTAAGGGAAGTCGCCTCAACGCTAGGGGGAATCCTCAGCGAAGGGTCAAGAACGCCGAGCACGATAATTGACAATTAACTCCATCAAGCAACCTGCAGGTTTTGGCTGCCCCGAGTTCATGAGCTCCAGAATCCTCGTCCTCGACTTCGGTTCACAATACAACCAGCTGATTCTTCGTAGAATACGTCAGATGGGTGTGTTTGCCGAGCTAAAGCGAGCAGATATGCCCCTTGAAGAGATTCAACAGTGGGGTCCAACGGGCATCATCTTATCGGGTGGTCCAGCCTCGGTTTACGATGAAAACTCCCCTCGCCCCTGCAAGGAGTTATTAGATTTACCTCTTCCCATTCTGGGCATTTGCTATGGCATGCAGCTCATGGTTCACTCCCTTGGAGGCAATATTGAGGCTTCGGATGAGAGAGAGTATGGGCAGGCCCTACTTCAAAAAGTTGACCGTGAAGGCGCTCTCACAGGTGAGCTCCCTCTAGATGGTTCTCAAGTTTGGATGAGCCATGGCGATAGTGTGACGGCTCTGCCAGATGATTTTGTGGTGAACGCCTCAACGAAGAGCACGCCTTACACGATGGTTCAACATCGAAGCAAGCCTCTATTTGGCCTTCAGTTTCACCCCGAAGTACGCCATTCCATTCATGGTGAATCGATACTCAAACGCTTTTTGTTTGATGTTTGCGGAGCCAAGGCTGATTGGTCGATGGCTTCTTACCTGGACCGCTGCTTGGAAACTGTGAAAAAACAAGTAGGGGATGACGATAAAGTGATTCTTGGCCTGTCTGGTGGAGTTGATTCTAGCGTCATGGCTCTCCTTCTTCACAAAGCTATTGGTGATCGCCTCACTTGTATTTTCATCGACAATGGGCTTCTTCGCCTTCGAGAAGGAGATGAAGTGGAACATATGTTTAAAGAACTTCACCATCTAAACTTTGTTCGCATCGATGCAGAAGAACGATTCCTTTCAGCCTTAGCTGGAGTGACCGAACCCGAAGCTAAACGAAAAGCGATTGGAAACACTTTCATTGAGGTGTTTGAAGAGGCGGTGAAGGATCAACCTGAAGTCAAATGGCTGGCCCAAGGAACCATTTATCCCGACGTTATTGAGTCGACCTCTACACATGGAGCATCGATGACGATTAAGAGTCATCATAATGTTGGTGGACTTCCAGACGAGATGAAGCTGAAGATACTCGAACCATTGAGAGAGCTTTTTAAAGACGAGGTGCGTCAGCTTGGTTCTGAGCTGGGGTTGCCCCACGAATTACTTTGGCGTCACCCTTTTCCCGGCCCAGGTTTGGGAGTTCGGGTTTTAGGTGAAGTGACGAAGGAACGCTGTGATACCTTACGCAAAGCTGACAGAATTTACATCGACGAGATTCGCGAAGCTGGAATCTACGACCAAATTGCCCAAGCATTTGCCGTTTTATTGCCGGTGAACAGTGTGGGCGTGATGGGAGATGGCAGAACTTATGAAAATGTACTTGCTTTGAGAGCTGTAACCACTGAAGATTTTATGACGGCTGATTGGTACGAATTTGACCGTGAGCTGATAGCTAGGATCTCCAATCGTATTGTTGGAGAGGTTAGAGGTGTTAATCGAGTCGTATACGATGTGACCTCAAAGCCCCCGGGAACCATTGAGTGGGAGTGATACCCTTCCGGGAGTTCCTCGGAAACTGAACATTGACCTGGAAAAGCACCCGGGAGCTAGGGCAGCTTTATCCGTAGGTCGAACCCTTCTTGAAAAAGGCTTTCAGGCGATGATCGCAGGTGGAGCCGTTAGGGATCTTTTGATGGGTGGTCAACCTAAAGATTTCGACATCGCCACCAATGCTCATCCTGAAGAAGTCTTAGCTTGTTTTAAACGGACTCGAAAGGTCGGTATTGCTTTTGGAGTTGTTCTTGTGAGTGAGTTCGAGGACACTGTTGAAGTGGCCACTTTTCGAACTGACCTTGAGTATCTCGATGGCAGGCGCCCCGAAGGAGTAGTTTTTACTGACGCCAAGAATGATGCTCAGCGCAGGGATTTCACAGTGAATGGTCTTTTTCTAGATCTAGAAAGCTTTGAAATCATTGATTATGTTGGAGGTTTGGTCGACCTTCAAGCTGGTATCCTGAGGGCTATAGGTGACCCAGAAAAGCGTTTTGCCGAAGATTACTTACGCATGCTCAGAGCCGTTCGCTTTGCTGTACGACTCGATTTTGAAATAGAAAAAGAGACCTCACGGGTGATCTCTGAGAAAGTTGGCCATTTAACTGAGATTGCCCCTGATCGAATTCACGATGAACTTTCTAAAGCCTTCGCGACAGGACGTAGTGACCTAGGGTTAACGCTATTGAGAGATTTCGGCATGTTGGATGTGCTATTCCCTGATGCCCCAGCTCCTTGGTACCTCCCTGTAGATCAGGAGTATCAAGAAGGTGGCGATTATTGTTCCGTGATGGCTCTATTGCTGAGAGATCGTGGGCGTTCGGCTCTGGATAAAATTCTAAAGGAACTTCGTTCAACGAACGAGGAGAAAAAAATCATCCAAAGCTTGGTTAGAGCTCTTGGTGCTTTCCCCACTTATTCGGAGTTACCAACATCTTCTCAAAAGCGACTGCTCCGTGACCACGACCAAAGACATCTTCTTTATTTGATACAACGTTGCCCAGAGCTGGAAACTCATCATCCAGTGATACAAGAAAATTTGATGAACTGGAAAGAGGAAGACTTATTTCCAAGACTGCTTCCGACGGGTCAAAATTTACTAGAGAGAGGTTTCTCTCCTGGACCCCACATCGGAAAACTTCTCAAGGAAATAGAAGATCTACTATTGGAAGGAAAGATTAGGAACTCAGAAGAAATTGAGGCCCGTCTGATGAACTCTTAAGGATTCATTGAGGAAAATGAATCTTAGTTGAACCTAAGCTCAGGAATATTAGGGCGTGGACGCCTCTTGGGTTTTAGGAAAAGTTGTATATTTAAAATTGTCCTGAGTGGATAGAGATGTCTGTTTTTATTAAGTCTCAATGGTGGGAAATAGGGTTATAAGATCGGACGAGACTAGGCTTAGTTCATATAGAAGCTAAGGTTCGAGGGATTAGTTACCAATCCTGCACACTGTTTTTGGCTGCTCTGCTTTGTGTGATAGCGTTTAAGAATGGGATGATTTGAGTGGAGAGGCGCTCGATCCGGGTGATTGTTGTGGGGGGGACATAAATAATGTCTCCTGGGCTGAGCATAGGGTTGTTGGTTTTCCCTTTGACAATATCGTAGAAATTAAATTTGACGATATCAGGATTGACCATTCCTCCTCTAACTAGAAAGATACGATTTTTTTGGCCTTGAGTGTTAAATCCACCGGCCTCAGCTACTGCGTCGAGTAGAGTAGGCTGCCCGCGGAAAGGGAGAGAAGTTGGGTTGTTGACTTCACCTGTGACGTAGATGGGCTGCCCAACGGACGAGGGGATGTAGATAAAATCACCTATTTGAACGGGAACATTTTGGGTCATGTCTCCTTCATAAAGTAAGCGTGGAAAGTTGACGGGAACCATTTTTCCGTTTCTGGAAAGGTAGGCATTTTGTAAGTTGGCGATTTCTCCTTGGTTGTTTCCAAACTCTTCGAAACGTAAACCTCCTGCTTTGGCTAATACGTCGATGAGTCGATCACTTCCGGAGATAACGACACGCCCAGGGAACTTAATTGCGCCAAGAATAGAGACGTGATTTCCTTCGTAGCTCAGACCAATGATACTCACGTTTGGGTCGATGAGAAAAGGGTCGAGAGCTTTTTCGAGCTTGGCTTTGAGTTCTTGGAAAGACATGTTTAAAACATTGAGTTCTCCTACGAGGATATAGGAGATTCGACCATCAGGTCCGACAACTAGCTCACGGGTCATGTCTTCTCCCCACACGGAAACTTCAATTTTGTCTCCAGGTTTGAGTCGATATTTTGGGGGAGTTTTGAATTCAGAAGAAGTGTTGGAACTTTTGATAACTGAATGCTGAGGTGGGTTGGTAGAAGCTATTGATGTTTTGTTGAGTGACTCTATTTTTTTCTTGGGCTGAATTTGAGAAGATTTTTGTTCGGGAAATCGTTCACTTTTGAAGATGAGGCTATCTTTACTTTCTTTTGTTGATCGACGAGCTCTCATTAAATCGTCTTGGCCTTGGGATATCCCACCAAGGGTAAAGATGAGAAGGAAAGTGAATGAGATCGACTTAGGAACCATGGTATCCGGAGTATTTGGCTGAGCCGTAACCGTAGAAGAATTCAAGGCGGAGGTCTCGAATCATATTCAGTGCGATCCCCATCACTGGAGACCCAACGTGATCTAGACGAGAAAGACCTTCTTGGATAGCTGATAGGGGAGTTTGGTTCGATTTTACGACATAGAGAACACTGTTCATCATTGGCGCTAAGATGGAGGCGTCGACCACCGGGAGAATGGCTGGTGAGTCAACGATGACCACTTCGTATTTCATTTCACCATATTCGAGAAGGTCCCTAAAGGCGTCTGATTTGAGAAGACGAGCCGGATTGGAAGCTCTAGAGCAAGTTGGGATAAAACTAAAGTTTTTGAAATCTGACTCGTAAATAGCCTCTTCGATGGGCGCTTTTCCTTCGAGGTAATCGACGATGCCGATCTTTTTTCGGATATCTTCTTTTCTGCGAAATCGAGTGTGAGAAAAAGGCCGCCGAAGGTCAGCGGCGATGAGAAGAACCTGAGATCCTTCTAAGGCAAAAGATAGAGCTAAGTTGATGGCTGTTAAGGATTTGCCTTCATTTTGCAAAGGGCTACAGACCATGAGTCTTTTTTCTGGTCTGTTGACTTTGGAGAAGCGAACATTGTTTCTGAGAACGCCATAGACTTCGGCCATATCAGAATCGGGAGTCATTTCATCAATATATTTATTATCATCTTCCCAGCGGGGAAGAGCTCCCATCGGAGGAAGCCGAAAGTGACGCTTTAGGTCCGATGTACTTTTGAGGGTGTTATCCCAGCTATTGAGGAGAAAGGCTAGGCCGGCGCCAATGATCAGACCGACGGTTAGACCCATGACGGCAAATTTCACCAACCCAGGAGATGAACTAGCAGACGATGGCATGGCGCTTTCAAGAAGTTCGAATCCACTGGTGGTTGAATAAAGAATCATCTCTGTTTTGTGGAGAGACTGGTGAAATTGAACGTAGTTTTCTTGTAGAAGTTTTAGGCGGGCATTAAGTTCTTGGACTTCTTTTTGTTCGGAGGATGACTCAAGTAACTTTTGAGTTAGGCTTTCTAACTCTGATTCAGTGAAGCTGATTTTTGTATTGAGAGCTTTTTTTCTAACGCGTAGCTCTAAGAGTCGAGTCACTTTTCCAACTTCAAAGCGATCGACATCGACGTATTTTATTTGAGGGTCTTGGCTGGGTCGAAGGCTTTTTTGCAGGGAGCTTATTTGTTGCTGCAGCTTTTGAATACTGGGGTTTTCGGGTCGATACCGAGTTAAAAGTTCTTCTTTGTCCGTTTGGAGAGATTCGAGTTTTCGAAAAATGGGTGAGGAGCGATCGACCCATTGGACTTTTTCAATTGGGTGATTTAAAATATCAAAGCCCGTTCTAAGCTCAAAAAGTTGCTCTTCGATTTGCTCTAGTTCAAGTTTATAATCTTTAAGTTTGTCTTCGGTCTTATCAAAGAGATTGGATGTCCGCTCATCACTGTGAAGGAGTGAAACGCCTTCTTCTGGGTCCAATAAGAGTTTTAACTTTTGATTAACTCCACTCATCTCTTTGTCGTTGGCGAGGATTCCTTCTTGGATCTTTTGCAGTTGTTGACGGTACTTATGTTTTTTAGTTTCAGTCAATGATTCAAGAAGAGTTGTGGCCAACGCATTGGTGATGGAGGCAGCTAAGACTGGTGCATTGTCGAGTTCTGTGGTAATGAGAATGATATCATCGGTTTTAGGATCGGGCTTGATTCCGATGATCCCCTTCAATGCACCTAGAGTCATTTGGCTCTGGATGAGTTCTTCTTCTCGAAGAACCCGGTGATTGAGTTCTTCAAAGCGTTTCATCTCAAGGGGTATTTTTTTATGAGCCTCTTCGAGAACTTTTCGAGATAGGGCAATTTCAGAAAGGGTTTTCATATCAAAACCCTGAGTATCAAAACCGGCAAACATACTGATTTGAGCATTGCTGACGGCATCACTTTGGACTAACTTGGTAGTCGCTTGATATTTTTTAGGGAGAAAAAATGAAAGTCCAAGTGAGATGAGAAAACTCAGGAGGACAACGGAGATGACAATGGACCGATACCGGAGGACGGTTTCGTAGTAATCCCTTAAGGTGAGTTCAACCTCTTCTTCTAGCTGATTGTGTTGGGTTGATGCGATAGGAGTTCTAGGGGTGTGGCCATCATCATGTTTGGGAGGTTCGCCTCCACTCCCTCCTCCTGAAGAAGGTGGTTTGGGACTTCCGCCTCCTAAATCAGAAACTCGAAACCCCCCCAAACTTAAATCTCTCCCTGTTGCCGTTTAAGGTCTTGAATGACGCCTTCCATGATTTCATTGTCTACGCGATCACGGTTCTGAGCGGCAGCAAAATGCAGGCAAAGTTGACAGGCACGGTTCACTTCCCTAGGAATTCCGCCAGTGTGGGATGTTAAAGCTTCAATGGCACTAAAGTCGAAAAGGTCTCCTGTAGAGTGCCCAACAACTCTCAAGCGTTGCTCAATGTAACCTTGAACATCTTTGGCCGAAAGGGGGTTGAGATGAAAGCGAAGGCTAACCCTTTGGTCGAGGGGAGGTAGGCCTTTTATTTGATCGCGAAGTTCGGGTTGTCCAACTAACACGATCGTGAGAGGATTGGAAAGGTGAGAGTTGATGTTAGTGAGGTTTTTGAGTTCAATTAGGGAGTGATCGTTAAGAAGTTGGGCTTCGTCGAGGATGAGCACAGTGTTTCGCCCTAGCTTAGCGTTACGATGTTGAACGTAGTATTCAAAAGCTTTGACGAGAAAATAAGGTTTCTCTGGTGTTAGCTCTGGGTCCATGTCTCCCTCACTGAGCTGGAGGACGACCTCATAGAGGATGTATGGAAAATCTAGGCTGCTGTTGTCGAAGTCCACGACAGAAAAGGTGTCTGGGTCGAGGCGGCTTTTGAAAACTTGGCGGGTCATGGTTTTGCCACACCCAATCTCTCCCGTTAGAACGCCAAACCCCATATTCCCTTCTTCGACGAGATAGATGAGACGGTTCAGAGCTTCGATATGGTCGTAGCCTTCATAATAAAATTCCGGATCGCAGACGTTGGCAAACGCCTTCGAGCTGAGTCCAAAAAAGCTTAGATAGTCCATGAGTTGACCGAGAAGGGCATTATACTAGTCAAAGCACGAAAAAAAAAAGACTTAATTTCACATTCACCTTAATTTGAGTCAAGTTTGGCATGTTTAAAAAGTTGGTTAAGAAACTCTGAAGGCGGCGTTCCTGTAGAAATCCATTCACAAGGTGGTAGGGCGTTGATAAAATCTTTGCCGTATCGTTTGGTGTGAAGACGAGGATCAAGGACAGTAACGAGGCCTTGGTCGTCAACTTGGCGAATTAGGCGGCCGAAGCCTTGTCGAAAACGGATGAGGGCTTGTGGTAGAGCCCAATCAAGGAAAGGGCTTTTTCCTCTTGCCTCTAAGTCTTCGACCCTTGCTTCCTGGAGGGGGTGTGAAGGGACTTCAAAGGGGAGGCGAGGGATGATGATGTGACGTAAGTTTGAGCCGGGGATGTCGACTCCTTCCCAAAAAGTACTACTTCCCAAAAGGACCGAGTGGGGGTTGTTGCGGAAGGCTTCTAGGAGTCTTCCTCTTTCTCCGGTGATGCCTTGAGCTAGTAGAGGGTAACTCAATTCTTTACAGAACGTACTAAGGGATGAATGGAGGTGCCGAAGGGCAAAGTGACTGGTTGTGAGAACAAATGTGCCTCCTCCGGTCCAAGTTAAGGCTTCTTTCACCTTTGGCGTTAATTCATCGAGCCAGCTCTGGGAGGTTGGGTCGGGAAAAGATTTTGAAGAAATAAGACATACCTGACGTTGATACTCAAAGGGAGAGGGGACCACCAACTCTGGGTGTTCCATTGGCATACCCATTCTTCCCCTAAAAAATTCAAAGGGGTTGCGATGACTCGTGC
>Ga0233432_10005696_pt1 | contig 10775 bp, 8 predicted proteins | sample SI_122_August201_6_FD_179870 | JGI IMG/M metagenome (GOLD analysis project Ga0233432, IMG submission 179870) | Seawater microbial communities from Saanich Inlet, British Columbia, Canada - SI_122_August2016_10_MG | ecosystem: Environmental > Aquatic > Marine > Inlet | place: Canada: British...
TCGTAACTTTGCTATCCCACGCCTCCGTGGTGTGAACGTAGAGCAAGACTACGAAGTAATGAACCAGCGTAACGTTATCGTTGCTACTCAGTCACTTGGCTTTAACCAGCTAGTTGCTGACACTGCAGCAGACGTATCCGTAGTTCGTTTGAACGCAGTAGCTTAATAGCTCTGTAAACTGGGGAGGGTTTCCTCCCCAAGTTTTTATTAATTGACTTATTATGACAGATTTAGTAACTCTAGCAGAATATAAAGAAGCCGAAGGCATTTCTAGCCCTAAGGAAGACCTGCGTCTTGCAACTCTTATCCCTGCGGTGAGTCAATTAGTAAAAACTTATTGTGGTAACTCTCTTATTGACCATTATACCACAAATAAAATAGAAACTTTTAGTATAAATTGGGATACTCATGTAGCGCAGCTAACAGAGAGTCCTGTAAAAACTGTTGTTTCTGTAGAAAAAAGAGATTCCGTTTCAGAAAGTTACAGCACCGTGCCAACAACAGAATATTATCTAGACGAAGCGACGGATAGTGTACTCCATGTAACGGGATCTACCTATAAAAACTGGCCAAAAGGCGCAGGCTCAGTTAAAGTCACGTATACTGCAGGATATGATAAATGCCCGGCAGACTTAAGACTTGCAGTGTTTGATTTAATTACATACTATTTAAAAGACGAACACAAGGAGCGAAGAACTCTAGCAGGTGCTAGTATTCAGAACGCGGGTTCTACAAGCTTGCGTGATAGTGTAGCATTTCCTGACCATATAAAAAGAGTCCTTGACTTATATAAAAACTTTTAATGAGTAGTACTAGTATACGCAAAGAAATTTCCGCAAGACTGCTACAGAGCGTGGAAAGAGCAGAGACTAAACTTGTTTCTGAAGCTTCTAGAGAAGTTTTTCAAAGTGCTGCAGTAAGTCAATGTTTAGTACTAGATAGAAAAGGAGTTACTGCTTTAACCAAAGGCTTTGAAGCAGGCCTAGGTAGGCCCCTCTCCCCTTATGAAAGAGCCGAGTATAGAAAGGGGGTACAAAAGCACTTTAAAGGAATGCAAAAGGTTTTTCCAAATATTCCTGAAAAAAAGTTTTTTGTTAGGATATTAAGCCAGAATGGCCTTAAACTTGGCACAAATATATTTTATTTAGGAACGTCTTTTCAAACAATAAAAGATAAGTACCATGCATATAATAAAGATTTCATGGAAACAAAAGCCTCCATGAGAGGAAAGAACTATAGCAGAGAAGCAGCCTCAAAACAGACAGAGTTTGATCACGGTGCTCAGAGCACTGCAGTTGCTACTCTTGGGGGAGGCGCTGCTGCGGTTTCAGTAGCCCTTGATAGAAGAGACATAGATTTTAATACTTTAAAAGAAGTAGCCGGAAACAATTTAGCAGCTTTAATAGATAGTAGAATGACAGAGCTATCTAAAGGTGAAAAAGCAAAAGTATACAACCGCCTATTTGATATTGTAATAGATTGGGAGCAAATTGTGAGTAAAAAGGGCTCTGTAAAAGCAGGGGCAGGTATTGTTGTAAGCGCAAGGAGCAGCCAGGAAAACAGAGGTAGAGCCTCTTTGGAAAAGAAAGAATTTAATATCTTATTAGATGCTATAGATGCAGTTGCTCAAGATATAGATTGGACAGAAGTACAAGGCTCTAGTAATTTACGCGAAAAAATGCAAAAAAGAGCAGTAACGTCTTTTACAGACGGGCTGACCAAAATAAGTAATTTAGATGTAAAAGTCACTTTAGATCCAAAAATTTCTAAGGCTAAAACAAAGACAAAGAATAAAGTTAAAGATACGTCTAAAGCGTCCCGAGGTAAAAAAGTAGCCCCCTACAGAAAAAGTAGAGGAGCAGCAGCAGGAGCACTTCTAGCAACAAAAGGGGCCCCTAGAAGAAAAAGGAGTAATGTAAATGTTACTTCAATATTAGGAGTTCTAAATGACCAACTTCCTAGAGTAGTTGCAAAAAATATGGGATCTCCTGCCTTAAATTTTAGAACAGGAAGATTTGCTTCAAGCGTGAGAGCGGTCGACATAGCAATAACTGCAAAAGGGCATCCTAGTATAGGGTATACGTATCAAAGAGATCCTTATGAGGTATTCGAAGCTTCTAGTGGCAGTAGATTTTCTAGTACAGAGAGAGACCCTAGAAAATTAATTGATTTTTCTATTAGAGAAATTGCAGCTTCACAAGCAATCACTAGACTGTACACTAGGAGAATATGATGAATACCTCAGCAAGAACCTATACTTCGCGAAGAACAAATATAGCAGAGGCTTTAGCAACCAAGCTAAAAGATATTGACGGGTCTGGTGCTTTTTTGTCAGACGTGGCAAACAATGTCCATCCGCAGTTAAAATTCTGGGACGAAATAGAAGACTTTCCCGCTATACATTTGAATGCAGGCTCAGAAACACGAGAGTATCAAGCAGGGGGCTACAAAGACAGATTTTTAAGTATAACTGTTAGGTGTTATGTAAATGAAGACGATGCCCAACAAGCCCTAAATTCGTTAATGGAAGATGTAGAAACAGTTATAGAGGAAAATTCAAACTTACAATATTTCGACAAGCAAAACAATGAGTTTAATTGTCAACAAATCACCGTAATTAGTATAGATACTGATGAAGGTGTACTTGAGCCCCTAGGAATAGGAGAGATGTTAATAGAGGTTCGATACTAGAAACGACCGGCACGAACAAATGTTCACGTTCCCGTCCTTTCAATATACATAGGAGATATTACTATGGCAGAACAATTATATTTTAGCCGAGACAGTAAATGCTACATTGAATTTGATGGTGTAGTATGGGAAGTACCCGTATTAGACGGTTTTAGTTTCTCACAAGGAAACAACACCTCAGAGATTGCTTTAACAGAGATGGAGTCTGCTGGTGGTGTTAGCCGTCGAGGACGACGTGCATTTAATGACTCACTTGCACCCGGCGAGTGGTCTCTGTCAACTTATGTAAGGCCTTTCGCAGCAGCCTCAGGTTCAGCAACTGGTACTGCGGACTCTGCTGCAAAGACTCATGCGGTAGAAGAAGTACTCTGGGCTATGATGGCTGGAGCAGACAATTACGATATTACTACTTTTGATTTTGACAGAGGGGGCAGTAACGTAATTACCCCTGCTGTTGGCTCTTCTGTGGTAAGTTTTGATCAATCAAATAAGTCTACTTTAGGAACTGCCAATATTTACTTTGTGCTAGGAGACTCTAGCAGGTCTGTAATAAAGTTAAAAGACGCCGTTGTTGGTGAAGCAACTATTGACTTCGAAATTGATGGTATTGCAACCATTAATTGGTCTGGTCAATGTTCGGAGGTGCTCGATGTAACAGGTAGTACAATTGAAGATACTGTGCAGCCAACCAACGGGGATAATACAGCAGATGGAACAGCGATTGCAGTCGGAGATGTTTGGCTTGACTCAAATGATGGTTATCGTTTGTATGTACTTACAAATGTAACCGGAGGTAACGAAGCCTCTACTACTTATGTTAATGAAAAAATTACTGATACTTCTAACTTTATCCGTAACCGGCTTACTACACTTACTGTTACCCCTACTACCCAAGACCCAGATTCTGACGGGGTAAATGAGCTTCAAAGTAGCTATAATCTAACCCTCACGGGAGGAAGCATTTCAATTTCTAATAATATTAGCTTTATTACGCCAGAAGAAATAGGTATTGTAAATATTCCTATCGGCCATGTTACAGGCGGTCGAGCAGTGTCGGGTTCCTTTACTTGCTATCTAACTCGGGATGTAGGCGGCAACTTTGATTCAAACAAGTCTAGAGACTTATTTGAGGATTTAAGAAGTCTTACTACGGTTGTAACAAACTCTTTTGCTCTTGTATTTAGTATTGGAGGAAGTACGGGTAATAGACTAGAACTTAACTGTGCTACAGCACACTTGGAAATTCCTACTCATTCAATTGAGGATGTTATTTCACTAGAAACTAGCTTTATGGCATTACCGCAGACCATCGATGATACAGATGAGGTTATTGTTACGTATAAGGTATAGTAGCTAGAAAAACGGTATAATAAAAAAGGGGCTACGGTCCCTTTTTTATTAGTCCTTCAAAAAATAACTCTTGACATTTTTGCTCAAGTACCTTATAATTACAATAAATCGGGTAATATAAAACAAGGATTAATACAGAGTATAATGCATGCCAACTTACAATTTTAAGCGAGAGGCACAAGTTTATGTAGTTAGCGGGAATAGCAGACACAGAATTGATGTAACTGATGTATCTTTTAATCAAACATTTTCTGAAGAAAGTTATGCTGTTAAAACTTTACATACTCAGTCGAACGTTTTTGAAGGCAGTATAATTACGAAAGCAAATCCAGCTAATTTTTCTCTGGACATTCCTGCGCTTATAGAAGCTGATTATAATATTATAGAAACACTTTTAATTAATGCTACTTCTTTTGACTTATATATAAAAACAGAAGCAGACGTCTTTAAACTTGAAAATGCTGTAATTACTAATGGGAGTTTCGTTATCGAGCGATCTCGACCCCTAAGTATACAAATTCAAGGAGAGGCGGCTAAGTTGACAAGAGGAGCAACCCTTGCAGGAAGTCTGCAAGATAGAAGCAGTACAAAAAACTTCAATATTCCAATACTTGATGTTACTGTAGATAGTTCTCCACTAAATAATATTGTATCCATAACTGTGGAACTACAGAACAGTATCGAGTGGACTCCCTATACTACATTGCACGGTTCTTTGCCCGTGACTTCGTCTTTAAACTCCATGTATCCTTCGGGGTTTAGCCTCTCTAAAAAAATACTTGCAGGATCTATCACTCAATATTTAACAGATGGAAATACAAGCAATACGTTAGATTGGAAAACCGATGCGAGTATATTTATTAAAGCCGGTAATGGACTAAACCACGCTACAGGCCTTTTTAAAGGCTTTTTATTCGGTCCTGCAACCTGCACTTTTACAAATAGAGTAAGTACCGGCGCTTCGGTATATACTCAAAGCTACGATTGGAGAATGGTAGAGAACCCTACCAATCTAGCAGATAAACTTAAATACGAAACTGACTAGGAGGTCATTTAATGGAACTTAAAAAACTTATGGTAGATAGCAAGGCTATCTGGATTGATTTTCCGGGACTGCCCGGATTTTCTGTAGAGGTAGCAAATCTTTCAAGGAAAGAGCTAACCTCATTACGTAAAAGATGCACTTCGCAAAAATTCGACCGTAAAACAAGGCAGGTTGCAGAAACTTTAGATGAAGATAAATTTATCGCCGAGTTTGCAGAAGCAAGCATAAAAAACTGGGCAGGTCTAACAGTAGAGTTACTTGAAACTTTAATTTTAATTAATACAGACGGCCAAGATCCTACAGCAGAAGTAGAGTACTCGAAAGAAAATGCTGAAGTACTGGTAACAAACTCAGCAGAATTTGATACTTGGCTCAACGAGGTAGTCTTTGATCTAAACAACTTTCGTACAGGAACAGAGGGACCTAGCCTTAAAAAGGTTGGAAAACCTATTCCAGGGGAGTGATACGGGACTAACCCGAGAAAGATACTTCGAAATGATGGAGCAGTTAAACCAAGAGCCTATCGAAGAAGAGATACCCCCGGATTTAGAGGATCTACCAGAAGTAGTAATAAGTGCGCTTAGTACGTTTAACTTATTAGGAGACCGAGTATACCCTGAAATAGGGTATGTAGGAAAAGACTATACTAATTTATCTTTCTTATTAGAGGTATACAATATACAAGATAAAGAGTTTTTTCTAGAAATATTGAGTTGGCTAGACTCAAGAGCTATCAAAAAGTCTTCAGAGCAATTGAAGAAACAATACGATAAGCTAAAGAGAAAATCGAGTGGCGGCAAATGAGGTTAAATTAACAATTAAAATTGGAGACGATGGGTCTCTAGATATTGTTGCAAAAAAAGCAAAAAAAGCTACTAAGGAAACCGAAAAACTAGCTGATGCTTCTGAGAAGGTACGAAAGTCAAGAAATAGATATAGCAAAGGCGAGAAAGGCGTAGCCCAGGCAGGACTTAGCAGTGCTAAATCCTTCTCAAAAATGCAAAGCTCTATGACAGGAAGTGGGGGCCTTGTACCTGCTTATGCAACTCTAGCTGCTAATGTGTTTGCTGCAACTGCTGCTTTCGGGCTTTTACGTAGGGCTTCTCAAGTAGACCAGCTAACTGAAGGTCTTAGCGAGATGGGCAAAGCCTCAGGTCTTGCAATGGGAACATTAGCAGCAGGCCTCCAAAAAGCTACTAAAAACGCGCTCAGTTTAGAAGAGGCAATGAGAGCTACCTCCATGATTACTAGTGCGGGATTAGACGCTAGTATGGTAGATGACTTTGGTGCTGCAGCACAAAAAGCGGCGGTTGCGTTAGGAAGAAATACTCAAGATTCTTTAGAGAGGTTCACCAGAGGTGTAACAAAGTTAGAACCAGAACTTTTAGATGAATTAGGATTATTTATTAGAGTAGATGAAGCCTCAGAAGAGTATGCTAGAACTTTAAATAAAAATGCTTCAGAGCTTACAAACTTTGAAAAGCGTCAAGCATTTGCTAATGCTACCTTGGCGCAAGCTCAGCAAAAATTTGGCAGTGTAAATATTCCTGCAAATCCTTACGACGAGCTATCCGCGGCGTTCGCAGATCTATCCAAGCAAGGTCTAAATCTTTTAAATGCTGTTCTTAGCCCAATAGTTGGGCTACTTGCAAAGTCAACCCCTCTTTTGATAGGTGCTATGGCACTTTTTGCTTCTACTATCTCGGGGCAGGTCTTAGGCAGCTTGAGTTCTTATGCCGAAAAAGCCCGAACAGTTGCAGAGGCAAATAAAGGTATTAATCAAGGTACTCGGCTTCAATTAAACTTATTTAATAGAAAAAGCAGTAAACTAAAAAACCTGTCAGAGTCTTTACGAGATGGAAGCGCTTCTACTAAAGAGTACCAAGCCGCTATAGATGGCCAAGTGCAGTCTATGAGAACAAATTTAGGCTTGCATAGAAAAGGCTCTCAAAGTTTAGAAGAATATACAAAACGCATAAAAATTGCAAAAAAAGCAGTTAATCAAATAAGAGCAGCAGAAGTAAGACAACGAATTAGCTCTGCTGCTCTTGCAGAATCAAAAGCAATGGCTGCCTTACAGGCGGGTAACTATGGGGTGGCTTTAAAAAACTTACAGAGAACTATGTTGTTCTATAGAGGTGCTTTGGTATCGGCTACTAAGCAACAAGGCGTTCTTGTAAAAAGCATGGCTGTTTTGGGAGTAGCTGCAAAGGCTACCGCTACCGCTTTCCGTCTTTTAGGAGGAGCACTCTCTGTTATACTAGGTCCTTTGTCTATGATCATAATGGTGGCAGGGCTGGCTTATGAAGCTTTCAATAAGCTTATGGAGAGTATGAAAACAGACGAAGAAAAAGCCCTTGATCAAGCTCTACAGAATGTTGATAGTACATTAAAAGAGCTGACAGTCAATCTTAAAGAGGTTGACAAGGGTTTTAGTGGCCAATCGGACAAAATATTCCGACTAACAGATAGCTATATAGCCTACGGTAATGCTACTTCACAAATTATAGACACTTTATCTGAAATTGGAAATACCGGAGCTCCAAAAGCTTTAGAAGAGCAAGCAAGCTTTCTACAAAAAAATATTAATAATAGCAGAGCACTTAAAAAAGCTATGCTAGATACTTTTGGCACAGTCGTTGTTGAGGAACTATCTGATAGCTTAGAGAGTGCTGTAGAAAAAACTACAGAGTTGTTAGTATCTCAAAGAGCCTTGGGAATGCAAATAAACTCAGTAAAAGAAGCAGCCTCACAGGCGGGGAAGGCTATGGATGATTATATGAATAGCTTAAGACCTAAAACAGCTCTTACTCCACTATCCGAGGCTTTACAAAATTTACAAAAGTCATTGAATTCGACAGAAGTAGAGGGCAAGAGTAAAAGTACAATAATACAAGAGTTTTTAGATTTAAATAAAGGACTTAACGATGTTGTCGCCAATATGAAAGGCCCTCCCTCTATAGTTACAGCGCAAAGAGAAGCTTTAGAGGCTGAAAAATCTGAATATATAAAAGCAGCCCAAGAACTGGGCGTTCAGCTCGCTAATGCAACTAAATTCGGTAACAAAGCGGTAGAAAAAAGCACTAGTACTGTTTTGGCGGGTCTAAGTAGCGAAATAATAAGAGTTAATAAGGAGTTAGCCAACTTAGGCAAAGAGGATTCTACTTCTCAAGAGCGTAGCCTACAACTTTTTACAGAGATGGTTGTTGCCGAAGAAAAGCGCCTTGTAGTAAGCCAAGAGCGTATTAGAGCCTCCAAGCTAGCTTTAGATACTGAAAAAGCGAGAGGGGATATTAGTGGCAAAGGTGTGCAAAAATTACTCGACGGAGAAGAAGCACTACGAGTACTAAGAATCGAGAATCTACAAGGCTCAAAAGCATTTCTAGAAACTATGATAGCTATGCTAGAGCCTGGACTTGTTCAGGCAGGCTTTGAGGCTCAGCGCCTAAGAGTCATACAAGAGATTAATCTTCTGATAGAACAGCAGGTGGATTCGCTAGAAGCGGTAGTAGAAAAAGAGCGAGGCACATTAGCTATCTCTGAATATATAGCAAAAAGTAAGCGACTTATACTTAGCATAGAAGAAAGAGGCTTAAAAATTGCTCAAGATAATATTAAATCGCAAGAAACCGTACTAAAGCTTCAGAAGCAGCAGGAAAATAGAAAGAACCCTTTCCGAAACTATGAAGGTACTTTAACTGCGGAGCAGGAGGCAGAGATACAAAAAGAGCTTCTAGCTCGTCGATTAACCGCAGCAAGCGCAGAATTCAACCTTTCTAAGAAAAAGTTAGAGATAGAATTTATGCTTATGGAGCAAAGATTCGCGGTAGTTCTTGCTGAGACAAGAGTTCTTGCGGCTAAGGCAAAGCAGTCAAAGGACACTTCTGCAGAGAAAGAATTTAATAATCTAGCCGCCGGCTTAGATAAAGCCAAAGAAACTATAGGTAGTTTGCAAAAAAGCTCTATGAATTCTTTGGAACAGACTTTTAGAGCTAATCTAGATTCCATACTTTCTAATTACATACAGAGTCTTGATAAGGGGTATAAAGAAGCCCTAACACGGACTAAATCCGACAGTATATTTACAAAAAATGAGGGGCTTGAAACCCTTTCTAATGCTTTCCAAAGCGGAGACGTAGCTTTAAGTGTTTTGGTGGAGGGGATGAAAAATACTTTAACACCTCTAGTAGAGCAGTTAAAGACTTTAGGGCCTGAAGGGGAGCTAGTTGCTACTGTGACTTCAGGGGCCTTTGCTATATCGCAGGCTTGGACAATAGCAGGAGAACAAATTGCAGCATCTGTGGGCCAGGCGGGAGCCGGAGCCTTGAGCACAGCTGCAACCCTTCAAGCCGTTGGAGCAACCCTAAGTAGTGTAAGTGAAATAATGCAAGCCAGCTCTAGCGCAGGCATCGCAGAAATAGACAATCAAATCGCAGCAGAAAAAAGAAGAGATGGAAAGTCTGCAGCCAGTGTTAATAAAATAGAGGCTCTAGAAAAGAAAAAAGAAAAAGCAAAAAAGAAAGCATTTGAGCAGCAAAAGAAAATGCAAATGGCACTGGTTGTAATTAATACAGCAGCTTCTATTGCAGCAAACGTAGCTGCAGCCTCTAACGCAGCGATAGCGGCAGGAATTGCCGCTCCGGCAGTGTTTGCGGGGGTACTCGGAATGTTAAATGCCGTAACTCTTGGACTGGGGGCTGCGCAGCTTGGTATAATTGCTAGTTCTTCGTACCAAGGAGGAGGCAGCGGTGTTAGTGGAGGAGGAGCCGGAGGAGCGAGCAGTATCTCTATAGGAGAGAGAAGAGGCTCTGTAGATTTAGCTACTTCTCAGTCAGCTCGTGGAGAGCAAGCGTACTTCCGAGGAGAAAGCGGTCAGGGCGGCCCAGAGAGATTTACTCCTGCATTTGGTGGTTATAAAAATAGAGCAGAAGGCGGTAATACTGCCTATATGGTAGGAGAGCAAGGCCCTGAGCTGTTTGTACCAGAACTTCCTGGACGAATAGTACCTAATGATGACATTGCGGGTGCTGCGTCCACAAATGTAAGTTTTAATATTAATACAATTGACGCTTCAGGAGTAGAAGATATGCTTGTAGCACAGAGAGGGAATATAATTGGAATGATTAGACAAGCGGCAAATTCTTATGGGCAAGACTTCGTCGAAGATGTAGATACCTCTGTATTTACTCAGTCGGCTGGTGGAGTGAGTAGATACTAATGGCTAATTTTTCCTCCTTTCAAAATATACTTCCAGATCCCAATAATCAAATTGGTAGTGCAGGACAGGTTACCGGCACGGCGGGGCCTGGATTTGCTTCTGTGTCTATAAGCTCTGAACAGCGAACTCTTCGTGACCGAACTAATTCTGGTCGTATTCTTGCTCGCGCGAAAACAGGACATAAATGGAATATTAAAATCCAATACAATCCTATGACTCGTGCCGATTTTGAACCTGTCTATAATTTTTTACTCCATCGTAGAGGGGCTCTTAACCCCTTTTTTGTATCCTTACCTCAATATAGAACTCCTCAAGATAGTACATTTGCTACTTTTTCACAATCTTATAAGTTACAAAGCAAGGCGGTCTTAGTTTCTGGAGGAGCAACCTTTCTTACAATGTACAAATCTGGGTACTCCAGTGCTAATGGTACACCACAGCCCGGCGACTTGTTTACTGTAGACGGAGCAA
>Ga0233432_10005698_pt1 | contig 10774 bp, 5 predicted proteins | sample SI_122_August201_6_FD_179870 | JGI IMG/M metagenome (GOLD analysis project Ga0233432, IMG submission 179870) | Seawater microbial communities from Saanich Inlet, British Columbia, Canada - SI_122_August2016_10_MG | ecosystem: Environmental > Aquatic > Marine > Inlet | place: Canada: British...
CTGAACGGGCGTTCTGGTCGACGAGGTTACCCTCTTTGTCGACCAACCACATGGCAGGAATGCTGCTTATTCCATGTTCTTGGGCCAAACTGGTCTTCCAACCTTTGCCGTCGAAAAACTGGGGCCAAGGCATGTCGTTCTTGGCGAGGAAATCATCGAGCTTCTTTTTGTCGCTATCAAGGGAAACCCCAATGATCTCAAACCCTTCCTTGTGCAGGGCATCGTAAGTCTTTTTGACGCTGGGGATTTCCTTTACACAGGGTCCACACCAAGTGGCCCAGAAATCGATTAAAACAACCTTGCCCTTCATCTTGGCCAAATCGACTTTCCGACCGTCGACCGCCTTGAATTTCATGTCGAGCGGTTTACCGAGAGCTTCCATCTTCTTGAGTTGCCCCTTGGCTTGACCTGCAATGCGGGCAATTTTCGGATCGGAAGTGGGTAATTTGGATAATTGCTTGAGAATCTTAAGGCTCTTGCCCTGGTCGGAGGTCATTCGGGCAACTGCAGAGAGCATGGCGTAAGGCATAAATTCTTCCGGGTAGTCCTTGGAGAGCATTTTGCCTACCCGTTCGAGTTCCTTGATTCCTTCGGTCTTGTCCTTTTTGAGAGCCACCCGGACTTCAGCGTCCAATTTTTTGAAGACTTCTTGAAAAGGGGGTTTCTCGGCAGACACCGAACCCTTGTCTTTCTTGGCAAATGCAGGACCTTGGGCAACGAACAAAAGGGCTCCGAAAAGAAGCCCCGAAAACAGGCAGGGTAATAGTTTCATTAGGCAAGCTTACCCGTGGAAAATTGAAAATGCTAGCGAAAAGAAGGGTTTATAAAGATTTCAATTCGGCAACCCCAGTCCCCTAGGAGCCTCCCGACAAGGTAACTTTAGAGGCAAAAGTAAACCTCGGGTCACCCCGCTCCAACAAAGAACGGCAAAGGACGGGCAAGGATGGACTGATACTATCTTCAAAGAGGACCTTGCCATTTACCTCGATCACCACGGGTTTTCGGTAGTCAATCATCCGTTCGTCCAAGTACAGGTTCAAGGATTCGATTCCTGTGAGCTTGATCTCGAAACGGTTGCCCTTTCTGGTCGCCTCAATCAGTTGCTTCTTCGAGGGCTCCGGGTTCTCGAGCCAGGAAAACCGGCGGACCACGGAATCCGTCGATTCCCAGACAATGGAGTCGGGAATCGGAGCACGCACGGCGGGAATCATGGTTGCCAGGTGGTCACGATCGGGCAAACCGGTGTGCCCGAAGCCCTTTTTCAGCAACATTCGCGCGGGATATGCGTCTTTGCTATCACCACGCAACCTCTTCACCGCCTGATCGAAAGCCAGGCAACGCTTGAGGCGACCGTAAGCCAGATCACGCTCTCCGATCATGAAGGTAAAGGGTGTGTTCAGGAGATTTTTCGGGGAAGATTGTCCATCCGTCGGGGCCGCCGCCGAGCTATGAATGGCAGCGAAGCGATCGGCCATTTTTGGACCGATGGCAAAGGCTCCGTATCCACCGTGGGAATAACCAATGAGAAAAACCTTATCGGGGTCGACCTCTTCGCAAACCAGCATCTGCCTAATCAAGTGGGCAATCAGCGGATAAACATAACCAGTATAAAAACCATTCCAAGCATCGGTCGGGGCCCGCAAGGCGAGGTAAAGGTATCCTCCTTGTTCAGGGTGATCCTTGTAATACCTTTGCATGATACGCCATTGGCTGTCATTGACTTGCTTGGGTGCCTTGCCCCCTCCGTGCATGGCGATGACCAATCCCCAACCACTTTCCGGCTTTTGGCCAACTTGGCGAACGACGTACGGACTGACGTATTCCCCGGAAATCACTTTGCCCGCCTTGTGGTCGGGTTGCATTTCTTCAAGCGCCACACCCATGCGGTAAGCGTTCCAGGCAAGAGAACGGAAGACTTCCTCGTTTCCTGGCAACAACGCATCGAATTGGGACAAGCTGGTAAATTCGTAGTCCTCTTTTCGGTTCACGGAAAAACTTTCCCCCAAAGCTTGCTCGACAGCTTTTTGTTGGGTTTTGGAAAGAGGTCGGGCTCTGGCGTAACGGAAAGCGGGTTGGGTCTTGGCCAACTCGCCGGCCAAAGCCCGGGATTCGGGACTCAGGGAGCTGAGTTCAAAGACGTAAGCCTTGCCCTTCATGGAAAGGGTAACCATTTGGGCGTTCGCAGATACGAACTTCGCCCGAATGGTCTTCCCGTCATTATTGATCCATTCTCGTTCCCCGACCGCCCGGACGATTGACAGAGTAAACAAGAGCCCGCAAAGAACGGAGGTAAACAAAGGGATGAATTTCATTGATTCAGAGGATCAAAGGCAAACAATGCATTGTTTGTGAACCCGATTGTAAATGGCCCGGTCCAGATCGACGAGCTTGGAAGGGATGGTCTGTATTTCCTCAGGAGACCAGGCACTCACAGCAGAATATCATCGATGAGCTTCCCGTGTACGTCGGTCAGTCGAATGTCACGACCGCTGAAGCGGTAGGTCAACTCCTCGTGCTCGATCCCGAGCAAGTGCAACATAGTGGCATGGAGATCGTGTATCTGCAATGGCTTGTCCACCGCTTTGTAGCCCCAGTCGTCGGTTGCGCCATAGGTCACGCCGGGCTTGATCCCGCCCCCGGCCATCCAGAGGCTGAATCCGTGTTCGTTGTGATCCCGGCCTTTTCCGCCTTGGGCGAAGGGGGTGCGTCCAAATTCGCCTGACCAGACGATCAAGGTTTCATCCAACAGTCCGCGAGACTTCAAATCCCGGATCAGGCCAGCAATGGGCTGATCCACCGCGCGGGCATTCGTGCTGTGATTAGTCACTAGATCGTTATGCGCATCCCAGCGCTGGTATCCATTTACCATGGGAATAGTCAATTCGACGAAGCGTACGCCCCGCTCGATTAATCGCCGGGCGATCAGACATTCCCGGGCATAGGTCTGCGTGTGCTTGTATTTGGCATCTAACCCATAAAGCTTTTTGGTGGCTTCGGTTTCGCCTTCCAGGGACATGACCTCAGGGATGGCAAGTTGCATGCGAGCCGCCAGTTCATGGTTTGCAATCGCCGATTCGAGGGCGTCTATGCCTCCGGCCCTACTCTTGTTCAATTGATTCACCAAGCGTCGCTTGATCTCTTGAGCCCGTTCCGATTTTTCGTTTGGGTTCACGTTGGCCAGCGGAGTGCCAATCACGTTCAAGAGGTTGCCGCGGTAAGTCGCCGGCAGAAAGCCGTTGGAAAAATTATCCAAGCCACCGGAGGGAATCTGACCTCCATTGAGTACGACGTAGCCGGGCAGGTTTTCATTCTCGCTGCCTAGTCCGTAGCTAGCCCACGCCCCCATGCTCGGCCGGCCTTGCAAGCCCAATCCGCTGTGCATGTAGTAACAGGCACTGGTGTGCTCGGGGAAATTGGCGGTCATCGACCGAATGATCGCCAGTTCGTCGGCCAGTTCCGCTATGTGAGGAAAAAGTTCGCTGATCCAGGCCCCGCATTTCCCGCGTTGCTTGAATGCCCAGGGTGACTTCATTACCCTTCCTACCTTTTCAAACTGGGTGGCCTCGATCTTGCCGATGGCTTGGCGCGGATCCTCCCCGTGATACTTCGACAGCATTGGCTTGTAATCGAAGGAGTCGACTTGCGAAACTCCGCCTTCCATAAAAAGAAAGATTATGTTTTTTGCGGGCGGGGGGTGATGTGGAGTCATCGGCGCCCCGTATAGGCCCGCCAGGGCTAGGCTTCCGAAGCCAAGGGAGGCCTTCTGTAAAAAATTACGACGGGTGCTCAAGGGATATTTCATTTCAGGTATATAAAATCCGTCATGCTGTAAAACGAATGACAAAGATCGCGCCAGGCCTCGTGACCGTTGGGATCGCCCCCGTATAATCCAGTAAACGCAGTAAGCGCATCCAGGCAGGCCACCAACTCGCCATCACTGGGCGGACGGGCAAAGGCCTCCGCATACATCTGCCGAATACGTTTCGGCGCAGGCACAGGCTCTTTGATGATCCGGTTCGCCCAGACGGCGCTCTGCTTGTACAAAAAGAGATCATTCATCAAGGCTAGAGACTGACCGGCGACATTGGTTACGTCCCGTTTCCCAACAGTACTGAAGGGTGCGGGGAAATCAAAGGCAAGCATAAGGGTCGGCATGAAGTTGCGCCGCAGAGCGGTATAGATGGACCGTCGACCAGCGCCGTCCAGGGGGCCACTCTGCTTGGGGAGACCGCGGCCTACCACAAATTCAGTCAGGTGAACCAAAACCGGTTTCCCTCCGACCCTTCGGTCCAACCGACCCGAAATGGCAAGGGCCGAGTCACGAATCGCTTCCGCTTCGAGCCGACGCACCGGCATACGGTGCAGCCATTGATTGTCCGGATCTTGATCCGCGTAGACCGGGTCGGCCGAGGTGCTCGACATACCGAAGGTCTTGGTCAGCACGATTCGTTCGATGAGGGATTTGATCGAGTACGAATGGGTCTTTTCGAACTCGACGGCCAGGTAATCGAGCAATTCCGGATGACTCGGTCGCTGACCCAACCAGCCGAAGTTGTCAGGCGTAGGTACGATCCCCCGACCGAACAGCTGGTGCCAGATCCGATTGGCCATGACCCGGGAGGTCAACGGATGATCCTTTGCGGTGAGCTGCCGGGCAATTTCCAAGCGACCCGGACTTCGGTTTTGCAACGGGTTCATCGCAAGAAGTTCAGGTAGGTTTCGAGCCACGCGTTCCCCGGGCGATTGAGGACTGCCCCGGTCCAGAACATGTTCATCCACACCGGTTCCACCCCACCAACTGACTGCCAGCCGTGATTCCCATCGTACTTCTTCGCGCAGCTCATCGAGTGCTTTTTTCCAGGTTTTTGACAACTCATCGGGGATCTTCACTTTTCCATATTTGAGCAACCAGACGACATGGGGTACATGGCGGGCTTCCACCCTGCCATCCGCAAGGTCATCGAGCGCCTGGTGTAATTCCATGCGGATCATCGACTTCCTCTCTTCCGGCTCCTGCTTAGGGGTTCCGCCATCGATAACTTTAAGGAGCTCGAAAGGGGAATCGCCGACTGGAGAAAACTCGAAATGAACGCGCTGTCCCGCATATCGCTTGAGATTATGCCCGATCCATCGCGGGGTGTCGCCTTTCACCTCCACCGTTCTAGTCAGGCCTCCGTGCAAAGGGCCGGCAAAATGGGTTTGACTGACCGCGGCATACACCACCGCCTTCCCCCTTATCAAATAGGATACTTGGCCTGAGGTCAGGGTAACCGTAGGAGTGCGAATGGTTTTACCCGCACGCGTCAAGCCATTCAATAATCCTCCGGTATCATTTTCACTGTCGATGTTCTTGAGCTTGCTCCAGAAAGCATCACGGATCGCCCCTCCGTTGCGGGACAGTGCCAGTGGTTGATCGCCTGCCACCAACGTCAACTGGCCCGCCAGAAACGATGACTGCCCAAAGGTCGGTCCGTCCACTAGCCAAGGCGTATCCCCCTGAGTATAATCGGCCACCATTTGATGCTTCCCTTCGACGCCATAAATGGGCGACGTCACATACTCGGGCCTGACAAGGGCGGCCTGTTCATTGAGTGTCTTCAAGTTCGCACCCCGGGCAAAATGCCAGAGATTGGCGAGGGACATGGTTTCCTTCCCCAACTGCAGGGCGAGCTGCTCCGGCTTGCCGGCGATGCCTCCGAGTGAACCATGGTCCATGACGCGAACGGTAATCACGTTCTTGCCCGTTTTCAAAAGACCCGCGGGCACGGGATATTTACGCACCGTGTAATGGTGGCCGGGATTCTCGTAGCCCCCTACCCTAGAGCCATTGACCCAGGTGACATCCATATCGTCGATTTGACCAAGGTTCAGGACTGCCTTGGATTTGGCCTGCTCGGCGGAAACTTCGATTGTTTTGCGAAACCACACCACGCCATCGTGGCCGGGCAACCCGGCGTTTTCAAAATGACCGGGCAGTTTCATGGTTTTCCACTTGGCGTGATCAAAGGAAAGCTTGGCCCAAGCTTCGCCTTGGGAGCCAGGATCCACTGCCATGATCAGCCTCGTCCAACGAGGCAATGTTTTGGAGACAGGCTCGACAGGCACATCGTAGTCGAGAGCATCGACCACGGGCCGGGCGGCTGCGGCAAAGGATTTTGCTATCTTCGGGAGGTATTTCCGCCGTAAACCTTCCAACTTTGAAGCGACCACTTTGTTCTGCTCCATCGATTCAAACCGTGCCTGTCGGTAACTGGAACTAAGGATCAAGCCCGCCATGGCATAGTAGTCGCTCTGGCGAATAGCATCGAACTTATGGTCATGGCAGCGGGCGCAGGCGATGGTCAAACCAAGGAAAGTCTTGCTCATCACGTCGACCTTGTTGTCAAGGCGTTCGCATTCGTCCTGACGGAGATTTACGGGGGTGCCGTTCTCCTCGCCGAAGAAGGGCCAGCCGGTCGCGAGAATTGATTCGTTGGCACCGGTTTCATGATGCAATCGGGGATGTTCCAACAGGTCGCCTGCGAGGTGTTCGGTGACCAGGGCATCGTAAGGAAGATCCGTATTAAACGCACGAACCAGATAGTCCCGATACCGATAGGCATTGGGCAGAATGGCATCTGATTCATGGCCACGCGATTCCGCATAACGCACAAGGTCCATCCAGTGACGCGCCCAGCGCTCCCCGTAATGTGGAGAATCGAGCAGAGCTCGAACAAGGGTGCGTCTGCGATTTTTGGACTTGTCGTTGAGGAAAGCATCGATGTCCTGGAGCTTCGGTGGCAAACCGGTAATGGCGAAGTGTACGCGCCGTATCCACACCCGTTCATCTGCCGGTTTAGCTGGGCGAAGCTTTTTGGCTTCCAACTTTTGGAGTACAAAACGATCAATGGCATCCGTCGGCCAGGACGAGTTCTTTACCTTGGGCGGCTCAAACTGCCGGGGAGTTTGCCAGATCCAAGGCAAGCGGTCGCGGAACTTTTCGAAGTCGAACTTCTGGCCTGCGCTGGTGGCACTTGCCAGAAGCCAACAGACGATGATTGAACATGGACGATTCATCAATAATCCAAGTTAAACTCTTAAACTTGAGTGGCGACCCTTTTGGATGAGTTTTCTTATCATTGAGGACGAAGGGCTAGCGAATTTTCTTCATGAGTTTTACAGGAGAATTTTGGTTCAGAGCTTTAAAGGGGACAGGTCATTTCGAAGGTATCGCATTGGAGGCCGAGTTGAGAAAGGTGGAGTGGGTGAGATTCTTATCTCCACCCCATGCATTCTGGAGCATGATATAAACGGTCTTGGTGCTGGGATCGACCCAAGTCATGGATCCCCCGGAACCGCCTTTACCGAAACTTCCCTTGGTCAGGGCGGCCGTCGGGCCCTGTGGTTCAACGGCCTCTTGAAAGGCCAGGGCATGAAAGTTTCCGGCACCGTGCCCGGCAGGCTTGACGTCACCGGTTTGTTTGCGCGTCAGCTCACGCACCGATTTCACCGAGAGGTAGCGGACTCCGCCGTACTCACCCCCATTGAGAAGCATCTGGCACCAGGGGAACAGGTCTTCGGCGGTGCAGAAGAATCCGCCATCCACTGCAAAATAGCTGCCGCCCGTGCTCCAGGAGAAGTCGCGCAGATTCTCCGTTTCCCATCTGCCTTTCTTGTGCTTGCTATGTTTACGAACCGCCCGGTCCTCGGGCACGTCCTTGATGGTGAAATAGGTGTTCTTCATGCCGAGAGGATCGAGCATGCGGACCTTCAGAAACTCGGCATAGGGCATATTGGAATACTTTTCTACGAGATAGGCTCCGACGTAAAGGCCCTCACCCCCGTAATTCCATTTCGTGCCGGGTTCCCACATCAGCGTATCCTTGGCGGTTTTGAGCACACGCTCCTTGATGGTTTTCGTGGCCCGGCTCCTGCTCGGGTTCTTCGGGAGACCGTCCAGGTGATTGAGCAAGTTGCGAACGGTCAGTGGATGTTTGGCGGTGCCCGAACTCTTCTTTCCGGTCTTCACTTTCTGCCCCTTGAATTCCGGAATATGTTTCTCCACCAAGTCATCGAGTTGAAGATGCCCTTCATCGACCATCATCATGATGGCGACTGCGACGAACGACTTGGTGATCGAGGCGGCCCAAAAAACGTCGGTGGTCTCCAGCGGTTCCTTGTCCTTGATCCGCCAACCCACCGCATCAATGGACGCGATCTTTCCATTACGGGCCACCAGGGTGACCATTCCCGTGCTCTGCCCGCGGTCGACGATGGCCTGAAGGTTTTCGGGGATCTGAGACAGTGCCTTCTCATCCAAGCCGTGCTCCGCCGATTCGTAATCTGATACGGACGAAGGCTTTCCAAGCAAAGCGACTCCTTTTGCAAAAAGAAGTGCAGATGAAAAAAAGGTGAGCTTGAGCATTCGGCTTATCAAAACCAAAGCAGTCAGAAGGAACAAGAAATAACATTGCTCCGAAGAAACAAGTGGGCAACCCCCACTCGTTGATCGAATCAAAATCAGGAACTCAATCCGGCAAGGGCGGCTTGCTTGACGACATTGTCAACCGAGATGCCGAGCTCGCTCATCACAGTGTCGCCGGGTGCCGAGATGCCGAAGCGGTCGATCCCGACCACGACTCCGTCAAGACCGACATACTTGCGCCAAAGATCACTGACACCCGCCTCCACGGCCATCCGGCTACGGAAACTTTTCGGTAGTACGGATTCTCTGTAATCAGAATCCTGCCTGTCAAAGCGCTCCATGCAGGGCATGGAAATAACCCGTACTCCTTGCCCTAGTTTGTCGGCCGCTTCCAGGGCCAAGGACAATTCGCTCCCTGAAGCCAAAATGATGAGTTCAAGCTCGCCTTCCTCCTTGCGGGCCACATAACCACCCTTCAATACGCCATTACGCCTCTCGGCCACGGGAATGGAGTTAAGGTTAGGCAAATTTTGGCGGGTAAGGATGAGTCCAGTCGGTCCATCCGTACGCTGTAAGGCAGCGACGAAGGCGCCGGCCGTTTCCTCCGGGTCAGCCGGGCGGATAATGTCCAAATTCGGTATGACACGAAGACCACTGGTCGTCTCGACTGGTTGGTGGGTGGGGCCGTCTTCCCCTACCCCGACCGAGTCGTGCGTCCAAATGTGAAAAATAGGCAGACCTACAAGAGCGGAGAGGCGAACCGAACCGCGCATGTAATCGGCAAAAACGGCAAAGGTGGCTCCCGATGGACGAAATATTCCATGGTAACCGATCCCATTGACGATCGCACCCATGGCATGCTCGCGAATGCCAAAGAGAAGATTTCGGCCAGATCGGTCGGCCCGAGAAAAGTCGCCCATTTCCTTGAGGTAATTCTTGGTCGATCCATGAAGGTCGGCCGAACCACTCACGAGTAGCGGAAAAGCCTTCGCCAGATCATTAATGACTTGGGAACCCGCAGCCCGGGTCGCTACTTTGGCATCTTCGGCGAAAACCTGTACTTGGTCCATCAGGTCCGAAGGAACTTCGCGGTTTAGCCCACTTTGCAGGAGAGCCGCTTTTTCAGGGTTAGCGGACTGCCAGGCGGAAAAAGTTGCATCCCATTGCTGACGCTTGCCCTTGAGCTCGGCCTTGCGGGCGTCAAAATAAGAACGGACTTCATCCGAGACGTAAAAAAGTTCCTCGGGCAAACCGAGCCCTTGGCGGGCGGATTCGGCAAACTTCGCTCCGCCTTCGCCGTGTCCTGCGGCGGTACCCGCAACCTCGGGAATCCCCTTTCCGATGAGAGTCTTGACCTCGATAAAGGTGGGTTTGCCATTGGTATTGGCTCGTGCCCGGGCGAGGGCATCGGAAAGGGCTTGCAAGTCATGACCGTCTTCAATGCGAACGACTTCGAAACCGTAGGCGGCAAAGCGATCCAATACGCTTTCACTTTGGCTGGCGTCAGCCATGGCGTCCAAGGTTACGTCGTTGGAATCGTAAATGAGCGTAAAGTTGTCCAAGCCTAGGTGTCCGCCGAGAGAAGCGGCTTCGGAGGCTACGCCTTCCTGAAGACAGCCATCGCCAGCAAGACAAACGACTTGGTGATTAAAAATTTCGTGTTCGGGGGTGTTGAAATGAGCAGCCGCCATCTTTGACGCAATCGCCATGCCTACTGCGTTACCGACTCCTTGCCCCAGGGGACCGGTCGTACACTCGACTCCGGGAGTTTCGCCGAACTCGGGATGGCCCGGAGTTTTGCTGTGCAACTGGCGGAAGTTTTTGACTTCCTCGAGGGGAAGATCGAACCCGGCAAGATGAAGCCATCCATACAGGAACATGCTCCCGTGCCCGGCGGAAAGAACGAAACGGTCGCGATTGATCCATTCGGCATCCGATGGATCGACTTGCAGGTCTTGCCCAAAGAGGACGGCCCCGACTTCGGCTGCGCCGAGGGGTAGCCCGAGGTGCCCGGAACTGCATGCGTGAATGGCGTCGATTGCCAAGCCTCTGGCTTGGTCAGCCGCTTGCTGAAGAATTTCTTGGTTTTGCATAGTCGTAGAATAGGAGAAAAGGTATTTGACTTACAAGGGCTCGCGGTCAATGGCGAGAATTACTTGAATTTTTTTATCAAATGCGAAACAGGAGGTTTTTTTTGATAAATAATTACTCGTTTTTTTATTAATTAGGGAGAATGGGGTTCGGTCTTGATAAATAATTACTGTTTTTTATCATGAAGAACCGTTCTTCTCAATCTTGGTAAATGACGTCGCTCGAACTAAGCTCGACTTCGTTTTCCCCAGGATTGACCTCGACCTGCTTAGACCAGAT
>Ga0233432_10005700_pt1 | contig 10772 bp, 15 predicted proteins | sample SI_122_August201_6_FD_179870 | JGI IMG/M metagenome (GOLD analysis project Ga0233432, IMG submission 179870) | Seawater microbial communities from Saanich Inlet, British Columbia, Canada - SI_122_August2016_10_MG | ecosystem: Environmental > Aquatic > Marine > Inlet | place: Canada: British...
ATCTTTTAATAAATATAGAAAAACATTAATTTATAAATACAAAGATGGGCGCATTGAATAAAACTAATACTTTTAAAAATCTCTTTGGATTAACGGAGGCTACATATCCCCATAAAATGTACGATCCTAAGACCGGAGAGGAGTATACCGCTAAGACTCCTAAAGACCATGAAAGAATGGCGAAACTGGGTTATACTCATGATGATCCCAATACTCCGAAAAAAGAAGAGGCTGTTGATGTTCGGAAAAACAAGGTGGGAATGATGGGATCAAAAACTCGGGTTCATACTGATAAGAAAAAGGAACAGAGTAAAACCATCACCCGAAAAAAGGTTTCGGTTGATGAAGAAATAGAAGAAGGTGTAGATGATCCTGCTATTTTTAAGGCGGTGTTTTTGGCTGGAGGGCCTGGATCAGGTAAGTCTTTTACTGTTGGTAAAACAGGTCTTGGCGCGTTGGGATTTAGAACTGTAAATTCCGACGAAGTATTTGAATTTGCTCTCAAGAAGGCGGGATTAGAGGCAACTCCAAAAGATATTTTCAGTCCAAAGGGTCAAGAAATTCGAGGAGGAGCAAAGAAACTCACCGCAAAGAAAATGGATCTTTATCTCAATGGAAGACTTGGATTGGTTATCGATGGAACCGGAAAAGATTACAATAAGATTCTAAAACAATCCGAGTCCTTAAAAGAACTTGGTTATGAGGTTGCGATGATTTTTGTAAACACAAATCTCCAAACCGCAATTGATCGAGACGCAAAAAGAAATAGAACTGTTGGCGCCGATAAAGTTGAGAAGATGTGGAAAGGTGTGCAAGACAATATCGGCAAATTCCAAAATCTGTTTCGGAACAACTTTGTTGTTGTTGATAATTCTGATGGAGCGGACTGGAAGAAAGCAACAAATGATGCATATAAGAAAATGTCTAAGTTTGCTAAAAGTCCTCCTCGGAGTCCAATCGCAAAGAAGTGGATTAAAGCTGCCGGGGGTCGTTTGAAGGAATTTTTCTCAGCCGATATTAAAAGAAAACTCGCTATGATTGAGTGTGTAATCGGAAATGTGGAAAATAAATTGCAACTTGCGGAATTGATCTCACTAGATTCAAAACCCAGCGAGATTAAACGAATCCACAAAGGAAACCATGGGAACAATGAATAAAGAAGAATCTACACGCCTTGACAGAATTGAAGAAAAGATAGATAAGCTCTCCGACGCTATCATCTCAATTGCTAGAGCTGAAGAAAAGATACACAACATTCAAATTAACCAACAGGATGTTATTATCAAACTACGAGATATTGATAATCGTATTCGACTTGTCGAAACACAAACACTTGAAAACGAAAAGAAACTTTCAGCGCTGACCAAGTTCTTTTGGATAGTGGTAACTGGAGTTGTAACTACAGTCACCGGATCACTTGCAATGTTTAACTTCAAATAAGATGATTACATTTAAAGAATATTTAACAGAAAAACCTCTCACTCCTCAACAACGAATCCAAAGAGGTAGAATCATGAAGAGGTTGGCGCCCAAAATCGCGATGAAACGAAAGATTGCGATGAAAAAGAAGGCAACACCCGAGAAACTGAAAGTTCGGGCTATGAAACAAGCAAGAGACGTTGTTCGCGCTAAGTTTGTAAAGGGAAAATCTTACGATGAGTTGTCCTACTCAGAAAAGATTCAACTTGATAAAAAAGTTGAAACGAAACAGGCATTGATCAAGAAAATCGCCAAGAAACTTTTACCAAAAATTAAAAAGGCCGAGGCTGAAAGAATTAAAAACCTAAAAAAACCAACTGAAGAAAAAAAATGAATATTCGAGACATCCCCAAAGATCTACTCAAATCGGTTTCATCCGTTATTGAGAAAAAAACCGTAAAAGAGGTTGACGAACCCACAGCAAAGGGAGAAAAAGATTTCAAAGATCTTCATTTAAAAGACTTGGAAGTAAAGGGCTCCGGAGAGGAAGTTGTTGAGAGTAAACAAAAGGTTTTAAAAGCGATGATTAAGGGTGGTTCAAACCCAAAGGAGGCTGAATCACTCATAAAGAAGTATTTCTCCTATGTTGCAAAAAAATATAGTGATGTAACACCAGCTAAGAAAGCGGAAATCATTGTAACACTCGCCGCAAACGAATCAACAGACCTTGAAGAAGCTACGGATCCGGATAAGGAATTGGCATCTTGGTTGAGGAAACGTTTGGACAAGAATCGCCCCGGCGACAGAGACCTTAGAAAAGAGTTGGAAAAACTTCTAAAAAAACTTGAAGAGGGCGCGGATTCGGACGTAAAGGGTGACAAAGAAGAATACCAAAAGTTTTTTCAAGGAATGTTGAAGAAGTTTGGTGTTAAGTCTCCCGCTGAACTTTCCGGAGATAAGGAAAAAGAGTTCTACGACGCCATTGATGCTGGTTGGGAAGCTGATGACGAGAAGAAGGAAGAGAACCTTCAAGAGGAAGAATTCGGTTACGAAACGATTGAAGAAGCCAAGTCTGCAACCGGATATGAAATCTATCATAAAACTTTTAGTGGTGCAATGCAACACGCTTACGCCTTCGCAAAGAAGAAGTTTGGTTTAGAAATAGATCCTGATGAGATTTCTGTTAGAGTTGGAATGGGACCAAAGAAACCATCAACTAATAAAACAAACTCTTACAGTCTAAAATCAGTAGGTGGTAAGAAGGGCATCGAAGTACAGGTTTACAACACCGGTAAAAGTTACGAGTTGAACATGTACAAACAATAATCCATCTAAGAGATGAGATAAATAACTTCAACTATGAAGTTGTTTGATGATTTAAATAATAAAAATTTTGAACTTTATGCCGCTAAACATTATGAAAATCCATCTTGTCTTTCGATAGAGGATTTTCGTGAAGACTTAGCGCGATTCAAATACATTATTCGTTTGTTGAGACGATACCGAGAATCTGGTATCATTCAAGAACGACTGGTGTTAAACCACATAATTTCAATTTATAATGTTTTCAATGTGAAGGCCGCTAATCGTATGATGTTCTATCGTATCGATGATGACCTTTTACCAGCAGTGAAAACATTCCTATTATTTTTAAACTATTTACCTACATCACAATATAAAAATATCGGTATTGATATAAATATTGCGAACAAACTGAAAACACTATAATGTCCTTACTTCGAGCCGGAGATTTCTTTTACGCCCTTCGTTTTTTACGACTTCTCACCACACCGTGGAAGAAGACCACAGCCTATGAATTGGGTCTTGTGGATGAAAATGGAAAGGTTATTAAGAAACCTGAAACCTCTGAAGAGAAGGGGGCGTATAATACTTTTCACAAACTCGTCTTTAATCTCAAAAGACTACTTAATAAAATACCTCTTGGTAAATCAACTTTAGCCTCCTACGCTGCAGCACTATATCTTATCAAAGAAGAAACCGGAATGTCAGATCGAAAGATCGGCCAAATTCTAAATGAAGTTTCGGGTTTTAACCCCCACAAGTGTGAATTCGAAGGACTCAATGAATGGTACCTTGATGAAGGAGGAAATATAGAAAAGGGAAAATATGCTTTAGGCCGTGATATCGCATTACCCAAGACAGGAGAAATACTAGCTAAAAAAGAAACTTGGGTCACAATCTCGGAATCAACACCGGTAGGTCAAATATTTGACTTGCCGGTGTTCAAAGCTCACCATCACAAAACAAGACAAACAATTTACGTAACACAGGAGGATATTATTAGATGATCAATGATCAAACTACTACTGGATCGGTAGCGATAGCGGACAGACCGCTTGGTGCTCCTCGAAAAAAATTTAAAGACTTTGACGTTTCCAGTGAAGTCTTTCGTCGTTTTTCGGTGGGTAGAAACAAATTTGAACGTTGGTCAAAATATCTCAACCTCCAAGATGAAAAGCAATTTGAGATATACAAATACGCGACAAGAAATCGTGATGCCACAATTGTTCTTCGGGATGAAGAGACGGGAGCGTTAAGAGCTATACGAAGAAAAGCGAGTAACGAGTAACACTATATACTTTACTTTTTACTCTCTTTCCTGTAGTATAACTATCTAAAAAATTAACGCTCTACCTATGTCTATATTCGAAGAACAAATCGCCCGCAAACCAAACCACTATCCATGGACCGAAGAGTTCATTGAATCTATGCACTCCGGATTCTGGACCGATAAAGAATTTTCTTTTACTTCAGATGTCCATCAATTCAGAACAGAACTGACTGAACAAGAACAACAGATTATTGTTCGAACACTCTCCGCTATCGGTCAAATTGAAATCGCCGTAAAAACTTTCTGGGCGAAACTCGGAGACAATCTACCTCATCCAGCTTTATCCGATATGGGATATGTTATGGCGAATACCGAAGTTATTCATAATAATGCCTACGAACGCCTCATTGAGGTTTTGGATATGGAAGACATCTTTGAGGAGAATATGAAACTTGAGTGGATTCAGGGGAGAGTTAAATATCTTAAAAAATACACTCATCGTTTTTATAAGGACTCGAAGAAACAATATCTTTACGCGCTCATTCTCTTTACACTCTTTGTTGAGAATGTATCGCTCTTTTCTCAGTTCTATATCATCAATTGGTTTGCTCGATTCAAAAATGTTCTCAAGGACGTTGATCAACAGGTGAAATACACGCGAAACGAAGAGAACATTCATGGTCTGGTTGGGACGAAAATCATCAACACCATTCGTGAAGAGATGCCTGAGTTGTTTGATGAAGAATTGAAAGAAAGAATCCTTCAGGAAGCGGGTGAAGCTTACAAGGCCGAAGCGAAGATTGTTGATTGGATGATCAATGGATATCAGCAAGAAGGTTTGGATGCTAACATTCTCAAAGAGTTTATTCGTAATCGGATTAACGAATCTTTGGAGCGAATCGGATTTGGTTCTCCTCTTGAAGTTGATTCTGAAATGGTGAAGAAAACTTTATGGTTTGACGAGGAGTTGCTTGGAAATAACATGACCGACTTCTTCCATTCTCGTCCCGTAGAATATGCTAAGAACAATCAGTCATTTGATGAGTCGGATCTCTTCTAAGTAATATTATCCAAACACAATTGAGAAAAATAGTTTAACATGAAAGAATATTACTGGCTAAATGATGAATCGAAACTTTTCCTTGAAAGAGGATACCTTGTAGAAGGAGAGTCGGCCAAACAACGAATACTTGATATTGCAAATAAGGCCGAGGAGATTCTCGGTGTTAAGAATTTTGCTACTAAGTTTGAGAATTACATGGCAAGAGGGTTTTATTCTCTGTCATCTCCTATCTGGGCAAACTTTGGGCGTGAAAGGGGTCTTCCAATCTCCTGTTTTTCTTCCTATGTACCTGACAATATGGAAGGTATTCTCTACAAAGTTGGAGAAGTGGGCATCATGTCCAAGATGGGCGGCGGCACCTCCGGTTACTTTGGAGAGATTCGAGCTCGAGGAACTCCAATTTCTTCGGGCGGCAGCGCAACGGGTGTTCATCATCAACTTACTGTTTTTGAATCTTTGGTGAATTATGTATCACAGGGAAATGTTCGCCGAGGATCCTTTGCAGCATATCTCCCCATTGATCATCCAGACATTGAAGAGTTTCTTCACATTCGTTCAGACGGAGACTCCATACAAAATCTTTCAATTGGTGTTTGTGTATCCGACGAGTGGATGGAGAGCATGGTTGGAGGAGATGTTGAAAAGAGAAAAATTTGGGGTAAGGTAATCAAGAAAAGATTTGAGTCGGGTTATCCTTATATTTTCTATACGGATAATGCAAACAAGGGAGCTCCCGATGTTTATCGAGACAAAAATGTTAAAATTCACAACTCCAATCTCTGTTCAGAGATTATGTTGCCAACAACACCAACCGAATCTTTTGTTTGTAATCTTTCTTCGTTGAATCTTGAACGTTGGGATGAACTAGTCAAAACCGATGCGATTCAAACAATGACTTATTTTCTTGATGCGGTAATGACCGAGTTCATCGATAAGACAGATGGAGTTGAGTTCATGGAACATCCTCGAAACTTCGCAATTCGCCATCGTGCTCTGGGCATCGGTGTTCTTGGTTGGCACTCATATCTTCAGTCGAATAATATTCCCTTTGAGTCAATTACGGCTCGATCAAAGAATAAAATTATCTTTCGAACTATCTCCGAAAGAACAAAGGAAGCATCACAGAAACTCGCCGAACTTCTTGGAGAACCGGAAATGCTCTCCGGTTATGGATTGCGTAATACGACAACCATGGCGATTGCTCCCACAACATCAAGTTCTTTCATTCTTGGCCAGGTTTCTCCTTCCATTGAACCTTTGAACTCTAATTACTTTGTGAAAGATTTAGCCAAGGGCAAATTCACATATCGAAATCCATATCTTCAAAAAATCTTCGATGAAAAGGGTCTTGGAGAAGATGCTTGGCGAAGTGTTCTTCAACACGGTGGTTCAGTACAACACCTTTCCGAACTCTCACAAGATGAAAAAGACGTTTTCAAAACATTCGGAGAGATTACTCAAAATGAAATTGTTACTCAGGCCGCAGATCGACAAAAATTTATTGATCAAGGTCAATCGCTTAATATTATGATCCCACCGAACACCAAACCAAAAGATGTTAATGATCTCATGATGTTTGCTTGGAAAAATGGAATAAAATCATTGTATTACCAACGAAGCGCCAATCCTGCTCAGGAACTCGCTCGAAATATCAACAATTGTTCAGTTTGCGAGGGTTAATATGGCTGGACACGAAAAACTCTTTTGTCACGATTGTTATACAAAATTTGAGGTAGCTTGGACAAACACTGAGTCTGATGAAGATTTGATTAATTACTTCGAATCCGTAGAATTTTGTCCATTTTGCGGTTCTCAAGATGTTGATGATCCAATGTACATCAATCTAGAAAATGACTCTCCCTAAAAAATTCTATTCATATGGTAAAGAACTGAACAACGTCGGAGTTCTGCGAGATTCCTCCGATGTAGTTAATGATTTTAATGAATTGAGAAATCGACTCAAGGTGGATGGTTATCTTTTCATCAGAGACTATTTGGACAGAGAAGAAGTTCTTTCAGTCAGAAATGAAATTGCTCAAGAAATGGGCAAACGAGGGTTGTTAGATCATACAAAAGAGTTGAAATGTCGGAAAGGTGAAACTGTACAGTTTATTCCGGACATTGCAAATAAGTCCGAGAAACTCCAGAAGTTGTTATATTCGGGCCGTCTTATTGATTTTTATGAGGGTCTTTATGGTGAACCAATAAAACATTATGATTATACTTGGTTGAGGGCAATGCCTCCGGGCAGGGGTACAAATCCTCACAGCGATCTTCCATACATGGGTAGAGGAACTCATGATCAACTCACCTGTTGGGTGCCATATGGTGATATTTCTTACAAGCTTGGAGGTCTTGCGATTTTAGAAAAGTCTCATGAAAGAATGGACCTTCTTAAAAATTATGTCTATCGGGATGTGGATTCTTATTGCGAAAATAATCCAAAACAAAAAAGTGATGCTGATGAGGGCAAATGGACCTTTACCGGAACGCTATCCAAAAATCCAAAACAGATTTCTGAAAAGTTTGAAAGACGTTGGTTAACCACCGAGTTTAAAGCCGGTGATTTCCTCACCTTTGGTATGTTCGTTGTTCATGCCGCGATGGATAATCTCAGCGAAAACGAATACCGATTGTCAAGCGATAGTCGATATCAAAGAGCAAGTGAACCAATCGATGAACGTTGGATCGGAGAGAACCCAAGCGGACATACTGTTGCCGGCAAGAAGGGTCGAATCTGTTGAATAAATAGATTCATGTGGCTTTATGGTGATAAAGAATTTGAGATAGAAAATAGAGAAGAATCTATTGGATTTGTTTATGAGATCCGAGATAAAACCAACGATATGCGTTACATCGGAAAGAAGAACTTCTTTACCACAAGAAGACTCCCGCCGCTGAAAGGTCAAAAGAGAAAACGTAAAGTTGTAAAAGAATCCGATTGGATGGATTATTTTGGATCAAGTGATAGAGTCAAACTATTGGTAGAAGAATCTGGCCAAGAGAGATTTGAAAGAAGAATCTTAAGATTATGCGACTCCAAAGGAGAAATGTCGTACTGGGAGATGTGGTATCAAATGACGAACCATGTTTTGTTAAGGCCCGATAGATATTACAATGGCTTTGTGGGTGGAAAGATTCACCGAAAACACGTACTAAAAGAAAAGTGATATTATTTTCATCTTTTTTAGCGCCTGTTGGTAGTCAACAGCTTACGTTGAAAATAAAATTTGACATCTGCTGAAATTCTGTTAGATTATTAATAGAAAGGTTAGTTATGACAAATAAAAAATACACCATCATCCAAGTACCGGTTGGAAGTGTCAATCGGGGCCATCTCGATGTCCCCCATTATCGTATCAAAGCACTGAAATCCTTCGGTGCCGTTGCAGAAGGTGATCTCGGCGGATTAGTTTATTCCGAACTAAATCTGAGTCATGATGGCAACGCATGGATCACTGAAAACGCTGTGGTCTCTGAAGACGCTTGGGTCTATGGCAACGCTGTAGTCTCTGGCAACGCACGGGTCGCCGGTAACGCTAAGATCTCTGCAAACGCTGTGATCACGGGCAACTCTTGGGTCTCTGGCCACGCTTTGGTCACTGCTAACGCTAAGGTCTCTGGCAACGCTTTGGTCTATGGCATCGCTAAGATCGGAGGTCATGCTGTGGTCTCTGGCGACGCCGAAGTCTCTGATTACGCTGTGATCACTGGCAACGCTAAGGTCAGCGGCCGCGCTTCGGTCTCTGGCACCGCTAGAGTCACTGACGACGCTAGCGTCTCCGGCAACGCACGGATAACCGCCAACGCATGGATCAATCGCTGCGTATCGGTCGTATAATATAAAGATTAATCATGGAAAATAAAAAATATATCCTCACTGGTGAACCAATTAAACATTTAAATCGGCTGCTTTATCGGGTAAAAGCCATTAAGGACTTCGGCAACGTAAAAGCGGGTGATGCCGGCGGATACGTAGAATCAGAAGATAATCTCAGTCACGTTGATAACGCTTGGGTCTTTGGTGACGCTAAGGTCTTTGGTAACGCTTTGGTCTATGGTAACGCTAAGGTCTCTGGTAACGCTTTGGTCACTGGTAACGCTAAGGTCTATGGTAACGCTTTGGTCTCTGGTAACGCTAGGGTCTCTGGTAACGCTGAGGTCTATGGTAACGCTAAGGTCTCTGGTAACGCTTGGGTCTCTGGTAACGCTGAGGTCTCTGGTAACGCTGAGGTCTCTGGTAACGCTTGGGTCTATGATGAAGCTGGGGTCTATCGTAACGCTTTGGTCTCTGGTAGCGCTTTGGTCTTTAGTAACGATAAGGTCTCTGGTAACGCTTTGGTCTCTGGTAACGCTTGGGTCTCTGGTAACGCTGAGGTCTCTGGTGACGCTAAGGTCTAGATCTCAAATATATCCGAAAGTATAAAATTATGATTATAGTAGATTATAGTGGGATTGCAGTTGCAGCTGCATTTTCTCAAAAACAAACAAATGATCTGGATCAAGGCATTATTCGTCATATGATTCTCAACTCTCTTCGTATGCACAATGCGAAAAACCGTCAAGTATATGGTGAAATGGTTATTGCGTGTGACAGTAGCAGTTGGCGAAAAGAAGTTTTTCCGGAGTATAAAGCATCAAGAAAAAAGAAGCGTGAAGCATCCAGTGTTGATTGGAATAAGTTTTTTACGATGGCGAACATCGTGCGTGATGAGATTAAAGAAAATTTTCCATATCCGGTAATCACCGTTGATCGCGCCGAAGCCGACGACATCATTGGCACACTTGTTTCAGACTCTCAGGAATTTGGTCGTAATGAAGAAACACTGATTGTTTCGGCTGATAAAGACTTTCTTCAATTGCAAAAATTTGCAAATGTTAAACAATATAGTCCAGTTCAAAAGAAATTTTTGAAGACTTATTACCCCCATCGGCATCTCTTTGAACATATCTGTAAAGGAGATTCGAGTGACGGAGTTCCAAACGTTTTAAGCTCGGATAATACATTCACCGAAGAACTCAGACAAACACCCCTTCGAATAAAGAAGATTGATGAATGGTGGGATAATCGTAATAATTTGAAAGATTCGATGGATTCTGATGTATGGCGAAACTTTCAAAGGAATGATTGGATGATAAATCTTGATAAAACTCCAAACGATATTCAAGAAAACATTAGAAACCAATTGCAGGAGCAGGGTTCAAAAAAGAATAATAAGATTCTCAATTATCTAATTACCAACCGTTGTGCTCTTTTGGTTGAATCAGCACAGGAATTTTTTGTAAATAAATAAAATAGTATGAAAGATAAAATTACACTATTGCCACATGAAGTCTTAGCGAATGTTCAAAAGATCGAAGATCGTGATCAACGAATTGACTATCTAAAGAAAAATGGATATAAACAAGTTAAAACAATTCTACAGTTGGCTTATAACGAAAATGTAGAGTTAGACTTTCCGGAAGGCGCTCCTCCTTACAAAGAAAATGAAGAGACTCGTTTCCCTATCGTAAGTATGAATCGTGTCTTTAAGAATATCGGGAATTGTACCAAGAGAGCCAAATATTCAAAGATTCGAAAGGAACGTTGGTTCATCGGAATCCTTGAAACATTATCAGCCGAAGATGCAAAGATTCTAATTGCTGCAAAGGATGGCAAACTCTCTACGTTTGCGGATAAGAAATATTCTAAGATCACAAAGAGTTTGGTAAAAGATA
>Ga0233432_10005704_pt1 | contig 10769 bp, 8 predicted proteins | sample SI_122_August201_6_FD_179870 | JGI IMG/M metagenome (GOLD analysis project Ga0233432, IMG submission 179870) | Seawater microbial communities from Saanich Inlet, British Columbia, Canada - SI_122_August2016_10_MG | ecosystem: Environmental > Aquatic > Marine > Inlet | place: Canada: British...
AACGACAGCTTTAGATCTGATCGTTTTTCCATTGACCACAACTCCAACTGCATTTCCATTCTCAATCAAAACCTTTTCGACTTTGCACTGGATTCGAGTGTCGACACCGTTTTTGTGAAGTTCGTCAATCATCTTACCAATCATGAGGTCTGTTCCGCCTTTAAAGACATAAACCCCTTTGTTCATGAAGTTGGAGAAAACAATGCCATAGGATACTGCAGGGTCTTGGAGCGTGCTGCCATTGGCATAAGCTATCGGTTCAAGAAGAAATCTCACAACATCATCACGTCCAGGAAAAAAACGTTCGAAAAGTTCTTTGGTGGATGTTTCTGAATCCTCATAAAAGTTCATGGAACGGGCGGTGTTGAAAAAATCTTTAACGACCTCTTCTTCTAATCCAAAGGTCTCAATGAGATGTCTGGTAAAGTCATCTCGATCGAAAGATGTGCTGAGCTGAAACTGTGGGTTATCAAATCGGATATCTTCGATGGCTTCGATGCGATCAGCTATGTCCTTGGTCCAATACTTTCGGCATGACTTGATCATTCCGAAGGGAAAGCCATGCAGGGAGATATCGAAAATATGACCACCTTTTCGTCTAAACCATGTCGAAAGTCCTCCGTACTGGAAGTGGTGCTCAAGTAAAAGAACACGATGACCAGCTTTGGCTAAGACGTTGGCAGAAGTGAGGCCACCCAGGCCACTACCAATAACTATGACGTCGACGTTATCCGACACGCCTTCCAATGGATCCCTAGGCATGTCGTCCTTTTAGAAAAAGGGGGGATTGCGCAATTCCGGTCGAAATGGACCGGAATATTTCAGGTCATCTTCGGTTGAAGGTATTTTACGCAGCCGGCCATGGTGTTCAGCTCTGGATAATCCGCTTCTGGGACTTCGATGCTATGGCGCTTGCGTAGCTCCATCACGATGTCTAGAAAATCCATCGAGTCGAGATCGATTTGATCACGAAGGGGTTTGTCGTCACTGAGGCTCGCCAGATCTTCATCTGGAGCGATGTCTGTGATGATGTCGATGACGGCTTGGCGCGTTTCTTCGGCGGTCAAGGGGTCTCCTATGCTTTTGTTAAAATGACGACGGAATTGATTCCGAGCATCCCGAATGAGTTGTTGAGAATGTTACGGATTTTTTGTTTTGGCAAGTTGCCTTTGGCGACCAATCCAGGAATTTCACATTCGGGGTCAAGATCCTCGAGATTTCCACACCCATGAACGACTCCATCTTCGAAGGCGGGAAGGTTGCCAGCTAACTCAAGGGCCCCAGCCGCTCCCATACAGTGGCCTATAAAGCCTTTGGTTGCATTGATCGACACGTTGTCGCATTCTCCAAAAACGGCCCGTAAAGCTTTGATTTCCTGAATATCACCCATTGGAGTTGCTGTGGCGTGCGCATTAACGATATCGATGTCGTTGGCCTTGAGGTCAGCTTTGTCTAGGGCCATTTGAATGCACCGGGCTTGTTGAACCGGGTTGGCTAAGACGAAGTCCGTTGCGTCAGAGTTCATGGCGTAGCCAGAAATAAGGCCATGAATTTTTGCTCCACGAGCCTTGGCGTCATCGAGTCTTTCGAGGGTGTAAATGCAGCCTCCTTCGCTGACAACAATGCCACTGCGGTTTTTGTCTAGGGGACGACTAGCTAGTTTAGGGTTCTGGTTTTCATCCAAGGCTCCTTGGGCTTTAAATGCCGCAAAAATGCCAAAGGTTTGAATGCTCTCGCTGATTCCACCTGCTAGTGCTAAATCAACTTCGCCGAGCTGTAGCATTTGAACTGCCTGGATGAGCCCGGCGTTTCCCGCGGCACAGGCTGCTCCAATTGTGTAGTGTGGCCCCGTGATTCCCATGTTAAGACTGAGCTCACCTGCAGGGTTATTGGCGACAGTTCTTGGGTTGTGATGGTGGGTCCAATATTTGACGTCGTTATCAAATTGAGCGATATTAGCGATTTCATTTTCGGTTTCGACGTTGCCGTGCTCTGTGATGCCTAAGTAGATTCCAGTTCTTTCACGGTTGATCTCCTCTAGGTTCAATCCTGCATCTTTGAGGCATTCATGGCCACAGAAAATAGCAATCGAGCCGGCTCGAGTGCCCCTTCTTCTAGCTTTGCGCTTTTGATAAGCTAATTCATCAAAATCACAGACACCAGCATTTACACGGCCCATGTGGCGAGTTTCGATCTCACTCACTCCACTTCTTCCATCTAGAAGTTGTTGGCGAAAGTCTTGAAGTCCGTTACTTCCGGGAGCTGTTAGGCCTACGCCGGTGATAGCGATGGGGGTTGGTGTCAAAGTTGTGTTCTCAAAGCAGTTGGTGCACCTTAGAAATGGCGTTCTCCCAACAAGATGCTAAATATCGGTCACGATTTACTAAAGATACCGGCCTTGAGGCCTTGGGTGCAAGCTGAGCTCTTTGAGAGTTGGTGCGAGGCAACTATGGCTTAGACTCATTCCTTTTTTGATGATGATGACACCCAAAAAAGAACTAGATTTTAACGGTGTAAAGCGCTACAGTGTTAAGCAGCGTCCTTCAAAAGTGAATGGTGAGCATTTTGCCCGCCCATTGAGTTCGAAAGGTGATTTTCATGACTTCTGGGAGGCTCTTCCGGATATTTTACAAGTTTCTAAGCTTAAATCGCTAGTGCGTAATCTGAGGGAATCCCGTGATCGTGGAGCTCCCATTTATTGGATGATGGGCGGGCATGTCATTAAAGTTGGACTTGGCCCCCTAATAAAGCAACTCATCGACGAAGGCTGGGTTCAAGGCCTTTTTATGAATTCAGCAGCCAGCATTCACGATTCTGAAATTGCTAGGTTTGGTGCTACCTCAGAAGACGTTTCAATCGCTATTCGTGATGGCTCTTTCGGGATGGCAGAAGAGACATCGGTTGAGTATCTCCATGAGCTAAAAGTAGGTGTTGATTCAGGGCTTGGATGGGGAGAGTCTGTAGCGACTTGGTTGGGAAGAGAAGAGCACCCATATCGAGAAAAATCCCTTTTGGCTCATTGTTTTGATCGCGATCTTCTCGTCACCATCCATGGGGCATTGGGCACCGATATCATATGGCAGCACCCAGAAATGGATGGGGCGTGTTTGGGGTTGGGAGGTGAGAGAGACTTTAAAAAAATGGCGTATGCTCTTCAGGACCTTGAGGGGGGAGCTGTTCTTAACTGGGGTTCAGCGGTGATCATGCCCGAGGTATTTCTTAAGGCTTTTACCGTTGCTCGAAACCTTGGTGCAAAGATGGAGATCTTTTCGACGGCTAATTTTGACATGATTCAGCACTATCGACCTAGGGTTAATGTGCTTGAACGTCCGACTCAAGGGGGAGGGGCTAGTTTTGCGATGACTGGTCATCATGAAATCATGATGCCTCTCGTCGCTCAAGCCCTTATTTGTGGAGTTTAATTGACGAAAGGGTGTTTGATGTGAAGTTTTTCCGATCATCAGAAATCTTGGTTTGATTCTCCGGATACCCTTGAATTTCAATGGATTTCGTCACCTCTGCTTCGTTGACACATTCTAGTACCCGGTATCCTCCGCACCCTCAATTTCCTCCCCCGAACATCCGATGAAGAAAGAAGAAGTCGTCCGACTTGTGGACAGCATCCATCGTGACAAGAATATTTCACGTTCGATTCTGTTCGACGGGCTTCGCTTCGCATTGGAGCAGGCGGCCAGTAAGGCCTATGAGGTTGAGCCTGAGGAAGTCAAGGCTTCTGTTAACCAAATTTCTGGTGATATCGCCGTTTTCGTCAATGGCGAAAAGGTAGATATGAACTCTGGCGAATTGGGCAGGATCGCCGCGCAGACAACAAAACAGTTTTTTAAGGCTAAGATCCTCGAGGCAGAAAAAGACATCGTTGTCAGAGAGTTTTCTGATAAGATTCGCACCCTTGTCTCTTGTGAGGTACTGCGTCGCGAACGAGGAAATATCGTGGTTCAGGTTTTGGGCTATGGTTGCGAGGCAATCATTCCTAGAGAGGAACAGGTTCCAACTGAACGCTACCGTACAGGTGACCGAATTAGGTGCCTAATTTTAGGCATCCAGTCAAAATCCAGTAAGGCTAATCTTGTTTTATCTAGAAGCCGCCCTGAATTGGTTCACGAACTCTTTATGGCCGATGTTCCAGAGATCGCCGACGATGTGATCATTGTGATGGAGCTCGCACGAGAAGCTGGTTTTAGGACTAAAATTGCTGTTCATTGTGACGACTCGCGCATCGATTGCGTTGGCGCATGTGTTGGCCCCAGAGGGACTCGAATCAGAAACATCATCAATGAATTGGGCGGTGAGAAGATCGATATCATTCCATGGGCTGATTTACATGAGACTTTTATCGCCAACTCTTTGGCGCCTGCTCGAATTTCGAGGGTATATGTCAACCGTGACGATCGTGAGGCCATTGTTGTTGTGCCGGATGATCAGCTGAGCTTGGCCATTGGTAAGAAAGGACAAAATGTTCGGTTGACTTGCCGTCTTACGCGATGGAATGTTGAGGTTAAATCTGAGACTGAATTTGAATCAGAAGGTAAAGAGGGAGAAGGTTCAGAAGAAAAAGGTGAAGGTGTGTCTGAGATGGCCACTGACACGCCAGAAACTTCATTGATTGATCAAGTGGAGACAACTTCAACAGAAGCTGTCGAAGAAAACAACCAAGAAGTTGTTTCAGAAGAAAGTCAGGCGGAGCAACCCTCCGAGGAAAGTCCAGTAGCAACTGAAGAGGAATCTTCAGAGGAACCCAAAGCCTGATGGTATTTTTATTCCAAGGAAACCCCAGAGGTCGTTAATTTGCCCACCAGAGTTTATGAGTTGGCCCGTGAGCTTAATTATTCGCTCACCGAGTTAGAGGATCGTCAAAAGGACCTTGGGCTCATCCTTAATTCTCCATTCTCGATGGTGCCTGATGCCGTTGCCGTAAAGGTTAAAGGGAAACTGGAGAGTCGTGATGCAAATCCATGCCTTGATCGAAAGAAGCCAGTACGAAAAGCTGTTAAAAGGAAACCGAAACCGAAGAAGGTCGTAACTGAAGCTGTTGAAATAGAAGAAGCTTCATTTGAAGAAAGTTCGGTTTTAAGCGATACTTTTTCAGAAGTAAATGAAGAAGTGCAAGTTCAAGAAAACCAAGAGGTCGTCAGCTCTGACGAGATTCAACATGTTGAAGAACAAGTTGGTGCAGAGCAAGCAAAAGGCCCAGAGCCCAGAGCACAACAAGGGGCACCAAGTGATCCATCACTCCACCCTGAGTTGGGAAAAATTTCTCAGCAAGAGTCAGATAGTAGCGAAGATGAATTTCAGGTTGGACGAATTGTAGGCGAAGCTCCTTCAAAAGGAAAAGCTGCCGAGAAATCTAAGAAGAAAAAGAAAAAAGCTCTAGTCGATCCCTCAGATCGTTTGGCTGAATGGAGCACAAAATATGGTGTTAATTTTCAGTCCAATAATAACATCAAGAAGAGGGAAGTAGAGACCAAAGGCTCAAAACTTCAGCGAATGCAGCTGGTTTATGGGCATGAGCTACCTAAGAAAGTACGTGCTCGTGATGGAGAGAGAGAATCTGTCCAAAAGGATGATACGGTCCAAATATCTTGCCCGATCACCCTGAAAGATCTATCAGAAGTGATGAGTCTGAAAACCACAGACGTAATTACATGGCTGATGGGTCAGGGAATGTTCCTTACGATCAATGATAAGGCTGAGAAAGAACTCTGCGAAAGTATCGCTCTCCAATTTGAAAAAGAAGTCGAGTTTGTCGATCGTAAAGATGTCACCTCTGTTATTAATGAGATGGTTAAAACGGATGACAAAGAGCTTGATTCTCGCCCTCCAGTTATCACCATCATGGGTCACGTTGACCATGGAAAAACCAGTCTTTTAGACACTATTCGACAAAGCAAACTAGCCGATGGCGAATCCGGTGGCATCACCCAACATATCGGTGGCTACCAAGTCGAAAAGAACGGTAATCTTCTTACTTTTCTTGATACACCAGGTCACGCGGCATTCACCAGTATGCGTGCCCGTGGAGCTAATATCACCGACATGGTGGTTTTGGTTGTGGCTGCTGACGATGGAATGATGCCGCAGACCGAAGAAGCTGTTAATCATGCCAAAGCGGCTGGAGTGCCCATTGTTGTGGCTATCAACAAAATGGACTTGGAGGGAGCTGACCCCAACCGAGTTAAAGAGCAGTTAGCCGCCATGGAACTCATACCTGAAGAATGGTCTGGAAATACACCTTATATCCCCGTTTCTGCGAAAACGGGTGAGGGCGTTGACGACCTCCTAGAAATGCTCTCTCTTCAAACAGAAATGCTAGAAATCAAAGCCGATTTCAAATGCCTTGGTGAAGGAGTTGTTGTAGAAGCACACCAGGAACCTGGCCGTGGAGTTGTGGCGAGCATTTTGGTTCAAAATGGCCACTTGTCTAAAGGTGATCCAATTCTTTGTGGAAAAGGTCAAGGGTTCCTCCGTCAGATGGAAGACGAGGATGGCAAAGTTGTTAAAGAAGCTGGTCCATCAAAAATCGTTAAGGTTACAGGACTCTCAGAGTGTCCTTCACCTGGTGACATCTTGAATGTGATGCCAAATATTAAGAAAGCCAGAGACATGGCTGATGAGCGTTTGTCGATTCACCGTGAAGAACAAATTTCCGTTAAGTCATCTCTAACGATGGACAGCCTGATGGAGCAACTTGGGTCAGGGGAAGTTTCAGAATATAACGTGATTGTTAAAGCTGATGTTCAGGGTTCAGTTGAAGCTCTCGATCAGGCATTATGTGAACTAGGAAATGAAGAGGTTCGGGTGAAAGTTATCCATAAGGGTGTTGGGGCTGTCACAGAAGCTGACGTCAGTCTTGCCAAAGCCTCTGGAGCAACCATTCTTTCTTTCCGCGTTAGTGCAGGCGGAAAAACTCGTCGAATGGCCTCTGACGAAGGTGTAGAAATTCGCCAATATAGCGTGATTTACAGCCTTCTCGAGGAAACAGAACAGCTACTTGAGGGTATGCTGGAACCAGAAAGAGTTGAAACTCTGGTTGGTGAAATTGAGGTGAGAGTGGTCTTTAGAATCACGGGCGCTGGTAACATTTGCGGGTCATACATCAAATCTGGATATGCGGAACGCGGTATGCCTGTTCGACTTGTTCGTGATGGAACAGTGGTTTATGATGGCACCATTAGAGCTCTTCGTCGCTTCAAAGAGGATGTCAAAAGAGTTGAAAACAACTACGAATGTGGTGTTCGCTTAGAGAACTTCGAAGACATCCGTGAAGGCGATATCATCGAAACTTATCACGTCGAAAACGTCAAAAAGACACTGTAACCATTTGCCCCGGTGATACTGGGCATAACAGGTTTAGCAGGGAGTGGAAAGTCCACTCTGTGTAATTTGATGAGGCCGTATGGTTTTCATCACATCTCTGCTGACAGCATTGGGCATATCGTTCTTGAAGAAAAGAGTGTTCAGCAAGAACTTCAAGTCGCCTTTGGAGATGATGTCGTCATAGATGGAGAAGTGCAACGCAAAAATTTGGCAAAGAGGGCATTTATTGATCGGGCTCAAACCGAAAAAATTAATTCAATTCTGCATCCAAAGATTCGAACAAAAATTTTGAGAACCCTGAGTGAACATTCCGATGATCAGGTAGATACAACCTTGGAAGCTGCACTTTTGTGTGAAACAGGTTTGGTTGAACTCTGTGATAGAAGTATTTTTATGACATGTCCTTTTGAATCACGATTAGAACGAGTCAAATCAAGGGGTTGGGACGAAAGGGAATTGAAAAATAGGGATGCTCAACAAGATGAACGCCTCAAGGCCGACGCGACCGACATTTGTTGGGAAAGTCCGCAAGACTTGGGGAGCCTCCAGAGATTTTCTCTGATTCTGGACATTACCTTTCGTTACGAAAGGGCTTGTTCCTCGAAAGAGAAAGCCAGTTGGATTCTCCAACAAACCATTTCAAAATAAGAAGTATATGCCTAACGATCAACCTAGAGATAAAGGTGGAAATAAAGGCGGGCGTTCCCGTTGGAACCGAAACCGCCATCGAAGCCACAACAACAACTCTGGGCCAAAGTTGCCTATGTTGGCTCCTGAGGTTCCGGTCTATGACGAACACCAGCTGAGCACTCTTCTAACGAGTGAACTTCAGGCGATCGCAAAAGCTGAAGGAGTAAGGCAGTACTGGTGCACTCCTCGAGAGACCCTGATGGTCGAGATCATTAAACAAACCCTTCGCAGGGGAGCTGAAGTTCATATGGAGGGAGTTGTTCAGACGACACCAGAGTTCCATGGGTACATTCGATCTGCAGAGCATCATTTTCAAGAACGCCCATCAGACCCATTTCTTCCCGTTCAATTGATGAGGAAGTACAATATCCAATCGGGGAATTCCATCCGTGGCAAACTGCGTCAACCTCGAGGAGGGGACCGTCAATTAGTCATGAATGAGATCTTGGAAGTTGAAGGTCAAGTCATTGAACAAGAAGTTGGAGAAAATGGTGAAGTTAAGGTTAAATTGGAAGAGGTTAAACGAACTCCTTTTGAACAACTGACAGCCATTTTTCCAGACAAACGACTTTTTATGGAGATTGCCGGCGACAAAACCGACATGACACGACGTGTTATTGACCTCATCACACCCATAGGAATGGGCCAAAGGGGACTCATCGTTGCTCCGCCAAGGGTAGGAAAAACGGTGATGATGAAAAAGATGATTCAGTCGATAGAAATCAACCACCCAGAGGTTGTCGTGATTGTTCTACTCATCGATGAGCGACCAGAAGAGGTGACGGATCTAAGAGACTCAGTCCAGGCTCGAATCGTTGCCTCTACCTTTGACGAGAAACCTCAGGCTCATATTCAAGCCGCCAATATGGCATTGAGTCATGCAAAAGTTTTGGTTGAAAAAGGTCAAGATGTGGTTCTCTTTGTGGACTCAATCACTCGCCTCACCAGGGCTTTTAATCACTCAGGTGGAAGTCAAGGCCGCCTAATGTCTGGTGGGATCGACACAGCTTCCCTTCAGAAGGTCAAACAATTTCTAGGGACTGCCAGAAACATTGAAAATGGTGGAAGTCTAACCATTCTAGGAACAACTCTTGTCGACACCGGCTCTCGAATGGACCAAGTCATTTTTGAGGAGTTTAAGGGAACAGGAAATATGGACCTTTACCTCGATCGTGAGCTTGCGGCACAGCGTATTTATCCAGCGGTTAATATACCAAGATCTGGAACTCGTAAGGATGAGTTATTGATGCCTAAAGATGAGTATGAAATTCTAACTGGAGTCAGGAAAACCTTGGGGTCAATGATTCCAAAAGATGCCGTTGTGAATTTGATCGATAAATTGTCCAAAACAGGCTCAAATGCTGAGTTTTTGATGGGCATTAGAAACTCAGTGAATCAAAGCATTTTCTAATGATTCCTCTTTTTATGAGCGGTCTGCCAGGTCGTATGGCTTTGGCCGTCGCCGAAGAGGCAGAGGCTTCAACGGATATAGAACTACAACTCTTTTCTCTTTCGGGAGAATCTGGGCGATGTGCTGTTGGAGGTCGTGAAGTTGAATTGGTTCTTTCGGCCGAAAGGGAATCTTTTGTTGAAAGGGTGAAGTCTAAAAAAGGTTCTATCGTCGTTGACTACACACATCCTTCAGCCGTTGAAGGGAACGTTGAGTTTTATACCCAAAATAAGATTCCTTTTGTCTTGGGAACAACGGGTGGAGATTACCAAAAAGTTGAAGCGATGGTCACTGCCTCATCTACTCCAGCAGTGGTGTCACCTAATATGGGTTTGCCCATTGTTGCCATCACAGCGATGCTTGATTGGGCTAGCAAAGAATTTCCAGGTGTATTTAAAGACTATGGATTGAAGGTGAAGGAGTCTCACCAAGAAGGCAAAGCTGATACTTCAGGTACCGCCAAGGATTTAATTGCTCGATTTCAAACTTTGGGAGCAGATTTCTCGGAAAATGATCTTAGAAAATGCCGAAATGCAGAAGAACAGAAGGATGAATGGGGTATTGCTGATGAATTTTTGAAGGGTCATGCTTACCACACCTATGATTTGCACTCATCTGATGGCCAAGCTCATTTCAGTCTTAGTCACAATATTTTGGGTCGAAGTATCTACGCTAGAGGAACCCTGGATGGGGTACGATTTTTAAACCAACGACTTGACGTCGAGTCCAACGGGAGTTACTCCATGATGGACGTCTTGAGAAACCTGTAAACATAAGCGATATGCACCAAGGAACATACACAGCCCTCGTCACTCCTTTCAAAAATGGGGAGATTGATTTCGATGCCTACGCCGCACTAATAGAGCGTCAGATAGAAGCAGGAGTTCAAGGAATCGTTCCCGCTGGATGTACTGGTGAAGCAGCGACTCTTTCTCACGAAGAACAATTGAAATTGATTGGCTTTGCCGTTGATTGTGCTAAAGGACGTGTTCAAGTGATTGCTGGCACTGGGTCCAATAATACCGCCGAAGCCATTCATCTTACAGAGATGGCTTGTAGCTCCAAAATAGATGGAGTTTTGGTGATCTCACCCTATTATAACAAACCGACACAAAAAGGCCTTTTTGCTCATTATTCTAACTTGGCTGATGCAAGTAAGGCTCCAGTTATGATTTATAATGTTCCTGGGCGAACAGGGATTAAAATCGATGCTGAAACGATTGCTGACCTTTCAAAGCACCCAAACATTCAATCGGTCAAAGAGGCTTGCGGGTCAGTGGACCAAGTCTCCGAT
>Ga0233432_10005715_pt1 | contig 10751 bp, 3 predicted proteins | sample SI_122_August201_6_FD_179870 | JGI IMG/M metagenome (GOLD analysis project Ga0233432, IMG submission 179870) | Seawater microbial communities from Saanich Inlet, British Columbia, Canada - SI_122_August2016_10_MG | ecosystem: Environmental > Aquatic > Marine > Inlet | place: Canada: British...
TATTCGGAAAAACTTAACGATTACTTAGGTAGTGTATTATAAATAAATGTTGTAAATAAGTTAATGAAATAAATTTTGACGGTTTGTTAGGCTAATTTCAATTTTTGAATTTTTAAGCTCGAATGCTTAACCCTTTTTCAAATATATAGCATTGGAAATTTACATTGTAGACCTTCTAGAAGTAAACCTAACGGTTATAATTGTAGGTTCAATACCAAAAAAATGAAATAAATGATGACATCAGAATTCGTGAAAAAACTATCAACAGAAATCCCACAGCATATTATTTGTTACGGTTGTAGTCTTACGGCGAACGGTGCTTGGGTAGAGCACCTTAAATGTGTTTTAGATGAGAAATATCCAAATTTAGCGACTGTATCGAACAGTGGTTGTGGAGGTAAGTGGTCAAAATGGGGTTTAGAGAATCTTGATACCCGAGTTATTGAGAAATCACCAAATACAGTCATTATTGAGTTTTCTATGAACGACGCCTTTCTTGAATATGAGACTGATGTTCCAACGGCTAAAAATTATCTTTGTTCAATGATAGAGAATATTTTAGAATATAATTCTGAAACAGAAATTATACTGATGGTGATGAACCCTCCTACAGGAAGTCATCTAGCTAAAAGGCCAGACTTCAATAAATATAACCAAATGTATCGTGAAGTTGCTTTAGAAAAATCGTTAATGCTAGTAGATCATCAGCCGAATTGGGAATTTATTCTTAAAGAGGGGATAGAGAAATACCTTGAATACGTTCCCGATGGCATACATCCATCTCCAGATGGTTGTAAAAAAGTGATTAGCCCTTACTTGCTAAAATCTCTAGGGATAACATAAAAATTATCCCCAAAATTATACGAAAGCCGATCATAACTGTTTTCTCTCAAGGTAAGTGAAGTTAAGTTGATAATCATATTCGAGCAGTACCATCATAAGCGGTTCTCTCACACTTTATGCAAAACCTTATGCGATTAATCAAAGTTTTAAAATGTATCACCACAATGTTGTTTATTACCTTTGTTTTTGTTCAATCTGTAACTGCCGCACCAAAACCAGATGCTAAGGCTGACTTAGAGCCCATACTTACGCTTACTGCTCAATGCGGTTTGCCCTTTAAAGACAACGCCGTGCTGCAACAAAAGATACCTCTGCCGATATGGGGAAGCACTCTTCCTGGTGCAAAGGTGAGTGTCCATTTTGATCAGCAAACAAAAACCACTATTGCTTCAGCAAATGGTAATTGGCGTGTCACTCTAGACCCAATGAATGCAATAAGGCTAAGCTCATGTAAAGACATTCCTAATGGAAAAGCAATGACTATCATTTGTAAAAAAGATGGCATGACAGCTATTAAAACCGTATCTAATCTTGTTATGGGTGAAGTTTGGATTTCTGCAGGTCAATCCAACATGGCAGGAGCTATTAGAACGATCATTTTGAAATCAAAGGGGAAAAATGGTGTTGAAATGAACCCTAATGGACTATTAAAAGCGAACAAATTCTTGTATTTCCCTGCAGATACCATAACTTCGGCAAAATATCCTGGCTTAAGACAAATGACAGCTACTAAAAATGACCCTTGGTTAATATGTTCACCGCAAACAGTTCCATATTTCAAAAAAGTAGCTTATTTTTTTGGAAGTAAGTTATTCCGTGAAATACAAATCCCCATCGGGTTGATTCCGGCTGCAAAAGGAGGCTCAAAAATTGAAAGTTGGTTGAATCAAAAACCATACGAACTTGGACAAAATTATAGCAAATATATTTCACCTATCCTTAATTATGGAATAAGAGGCGTGCTTTGGTATCAAGGTGAGAGCAATTCTAATGATAAGCGTAAATATCTGCCAAAACTACAAGCATTGATACACGGTTGGAGAAAAGCTTGGAATCAACCGCAATCAATTATTGAGGATGGTCCTCAAACGGATTTTTCATTTTATTTTGTACAACTTCCAGGAATAGGAATATCTTCTATAGAGAATCCTGAAGGTGGCGACGGTCGAGCAGAAATTCGTCAGACTTATTTCGACGCTCTTTCTATAAAAAATACTGGAATGGCTATTACCATTGATATCGGTGCAATAAAGGAACACCCGCCAGGTAAAGTAGATACAGGATTCAGGCTAGCAAACCTAGCGATACACCACGATTATGGGGTTAAAGACCACACACCTTCTGGCCCGCTTTATAAACAATTTAAAATTGTGGATAACACCATCCGTATTTCTTTTGATTATGCAGAAGAAGGGCTTATGATCGCAGAAAAAAAAGGCTACCATGCTCCCAAAGCATTGCCTGCAGCTAAATTGCCATGGTTGTCGATTCAAGCTAAAAGTGGAGCTTGGCACTGGGCAGATGGCCAAATTGATGGAGGTGAATTGATCGTTTCATCCCCTAAAGTTAAAGTTCCAGTTGCTGTACGCTATGCTTATACAAATAATCCTTCAGGAAACCTTTTGTATAATAAAAATGGCTTACCTGTAGGTCCATTTTCGACTAATGGGTATTCAGAATCAAAATAATTTTGTATTTCCACTAAATTATTTTGAAATAGGTTTACGAATTTCGTATTTTTTTTTGTGGGTGGTTAGAATATAGCAATTTTTTTAAAGGTTTTTTAGAGCCCTTAAAACAGATTTAGCCGAATTCCCCTCACAAAAATGTAATATTGCATCAAAGATTGATTGTTGAAGCAATTTTGGTGTTATTTTATAAGTACTTACGTAATTAAATTCTCAAACGGGAACTTTTCTCAATTTAGGAGAATGTTTCTTTATAAGTGAATGTGAAATTTATTACTTTCGTTAGGTTTTGATTGATTATTTCATGTGAGATGTAAGCTATATGACATGTATAGATGAAAATATGATATGCAGATAAAGAATTTTTATGACGTACCCATAAGCCTGAATACTTAAAGTTTCAATTATGAAATTAAAGCATTACATTTTAATAATAATATGCCTCACAGCTACGGCATGTGTGAGTGTTATGTATGCTGATTTCAAAATAAAAGGGGGTACTATTATCAATCAAAATAGTGGTCCATTGGTTTTTGACCTCACTAACGACGGCAACGCCAATGTTACCATGAGCGCAAATGGAAAAATGGGCTTTGGTTCATCTGCGCCTACCTCTACTTTTGATTTAACGGGATCTTTGGGTTTAAATTCACAAGTATTTTCTGCAGATGGAGCCATTTCTGGCAATAGCATGATTTTTGGAGATACATCCGTAGGCAGCATATCTTTGACTTTGCCATCTCCCTCAACAGTTACGGGAAGAATTTATCATATTAAGAAGATAAGTGAGAATAACTCTTTAATCATAACATCTTCAACCAATATCGATAATAGTGCAAATGTAACCTTAACCACTAGCGGAAACGGTTTTCCTTACCTCAATGTTTACAGCAGTGGGACACAGTGGTTTATCAGTTCGATGTCTAACTAATTATTGGTTATACGGAACTGTATTGGAAATAAATAAACATATTAAACCTTTTCTATTTATCCTTACACTAGTCTTTTTTTGGTCTACGATCAGTGCCGATTTAAAACTTCGTAACAATGCAAAGTTTATTCTTCAAAATTCATCAATTCTCAATTTTGATATCGATAATGATGGCACAACAGAAATATCTTTTTCTGCTAATAATCATTTAAATATTGGTGGGAATAACTCTCACAATTTGGATATTGTGGGTTCTATCGGTATACAGTTACAAAATGTTTCTGGAAATACGACTCTTGGTGGAAATAGTTATGTTTTAGTCGATACCTCGAGTGCGAATATTATGCTATTATTGCCCGAGCCTACTACTGTTCCCGGCAGGAAATTTTTCATCAAGAAAAATCGAGGTGCATATAACCTTACTGTATCGGCAAATATAGATAATAGTGTTGATATTACTTTATTAGCAGGCGGATCAGTCATGCCGGCGCTGGAGGTTATTAGTTATAATGGTAAGTATTATATTCTTAATATCGTTGGTTCGGTTGTCTTAACGACTAGTGGACCAGAAATCATTTCGATTACTGCCGACGATGCCGATAATCTAAATCACCTCATCGATGTTGGTGATGTTATAACCTTAGGGTTTGCGATTAATACTAGTCAACCCCCTGTAGGTACAAAAGCACTTATTGATGGTATTATTGATTTTGGAGGGTATTCTATAGGCTCTGATTACACGGGTGCTTGGTCTAGTCCAGATACGCTTGTGATAACAGTCCAAAATGCTACAGGCGCAAATTTCCCATTGGAAAGTTTAGTAGCTGGAGTATTAAACCCTTCTGTTGGAATAAAAAATGCTTTAAATACAAGTCTCGCTTCTGTATTTTCATCTAACCTTTTGGGAGACTGGGGTTTCAATCTAGGACTGTCTAACCACAGTGCAGGGACTCATCAGGATTCTCATATACTTCCAGCTTTATCAAATTTTCAAACAGACATAGACCTCATGATGTTCAATCTGATTGCTCAGGGGGCAGGTTCAGGTAATGTTACAGAATTAAAAATAGGGATTTCAAACGCCAATGGCTTTGATGAGAATAATATTACAGCTCTCAAACTTTATTATGACGATAATAATAATGGGGTTTTAGATGCAGGCGAAACGACTCTTGTAGGCGGAAGTGCCAATATCGATATCACTGCTAGCAACAACATCATTTTTGATTCTGCTTTTGTGCTCGGTAGCAGTGGTAATAATTTTGTTTTAAGAGGAAGTCTCACCGGTTTAAGAAGCTTACCAACGGGTGACAGTGCAACCTTCAATATTCAGCCCAGTGGATTATCAGCCAATGTGATCGTCACTGGTGCGACGGTTTCAACCACAATTGTGCTCGATAACGCCGCAGCCGATGGCCAAGTTTTCTATGCTTCAAGTACTTCAAGCGCAACTTATCCTCGTAGCTCCAATTACTACGATGCCACGGGCTTATGGAGTGCGGGTTCTCTAACAGGTGCTGCTAATCTTTCAATTAGATTTTTAGACTCATCAATTTCACCCAACAATGACGGCAATGTGATTATGGGTGTGCTCAGTGCGAATACAGCAGATGCTGCTATTAATATGTTAAGCTACGATGGCAATGTTTGGACGACTGATTGGACAGATAACAGTATTGCATATGCCAATAGCGATACCCAAGGTGTTAGTGTGGCTCATGAACAACTCAGCACACATGGTTTATGTGTCTATAGCAATAATACGGGTAAGCCTCAATATCGTACCTATATAGATGAAACTTGGAGCAGTGCTGCAGATGTGGTAGGTACTGCTCCAGGTGGCACGGTTTTATGGATCAGTACTTTTGCACGCCCGGGAAGCAATGAAATAGGCCTTCTTTTTACTGATGACGCTAGTCGACTTTTTTCTTCAACCTGGAACGGCACAACGTGGAGTGCAGTCAGTTTACTTAGTACAACCCTGCGCAGCATGGATCATAGGAGTTTTGACGGAGCTTATGAAAGCGTGAGCGGTGACTTTTTAGCCGCTTGGGGCTGTAGTGCAAATGTAGGCATAACTTTTTCAATTTCTGGTGTGGGTGGTAGTACTTTTACGGATAATTCGACCTATACCTATACTAATGATGACACACCCTATTTTTTAGACCTTGCTCCAGCTCCATTTAGTAACAGAATTGCCTGCGGAATATGGACCAGTGATGACATGGAGGCAGCGATGTGGACTGGAACTAACTGGACTGATGGTGAACATTTCCAAGATTCAGGAGATATTACTTCGCAAATTGTCAGTGGAACCTTCCCTTTGAGTGTTGGTTGGTTATCACAATCTAATGAAGCTGTTTTTATAAATGCTGAAGAAGCTCTCAGTGGTTTTTATTACTCAAAATGGACAGGAAGTGGAGGTTGGGGAACTCATACCGCATATAATCCTGGAGGAATTGGTATCCCGAGTTCAATCAAGGCATTGAGTTTTGCAGGTCAAGACAAAGTAATGGCTCTTATTGCGGATAAAGACACTGACCTTTTTATAGCCTTTTACAACGGTTCGAGTTGGAGCGTTAGTAATAGTAGCACCGCCATCGAAACGGCTATCCCTTCAATTTACAGTCCATTCACCGGTTATGTATTTGGTGTAACTGCATTGCTTTTAAGTGACCACGATGCCGGTCAAGAAACGAATTTATACACCGGTTCAGCCAATTTAGATAACACCGAAATGATATCTTTTAAATTGACCCCTTCTACCAATGTCGATGTTACTGTCGACTCACTGCAGTGCACGCTAAGCGAAATAATCAGTGTATTAACAGCGGATGTAAGTAATATTTATATCCGCGTCGATGACAATAATAATGGTACAATCGACTCAGGAGAAAATACAACCGTCGGTGGAGCAGGGGTAGTGAGTATCGTTAACGACGCTGGTACCATTACTTTTTCAACAAGTTTCATCGTCAGTGCATTCACCAACTATATCGTAACTGCTAATATAGGTTCGATGGCAGCAGGTGATCAGTTCTCAATTGATGTTTTAGGCACCAATATAACCGGATCGTCTCTTTCAGCTGGTGGCTCAATTGTTTCAGCTAGTCATTTTGAAGGTGTTGCTGGGCCAACTGACTCTGGCGATGCCCGTATTATCTATGCTTCGAGTATCACTTCGACTGACATTCCTTTTGCGCGAACTTTTTTAGCTTCAACAGACACCATAAGTCCAGGAGTGAGCACCACTTCGGCAAATGCATCTATTTATTGGTTGAACTCAAAAATTGACCCTTCGAGCAATGTCGAATTAGCTGCTTCACTTTCTTATGGAACTCAAAGTGAAGTCAATGTACTCGAATTCGACGGTGCCAATTGGAACAGAGCTTGGAGTGATTTATCTAATATAGCAGCAGCAGATATCAATAAACCGGGCATGGATATGGTTTGGTTGAGCAATACCGGAAATGCCCTGTGTGTCTATGCCGATGGAACAACCAATTTACGCTACCGTTTCAGAGACAACGGCACCTGGACAGTTGCCGCAAATGTTTTTGCAACAGACCCGTCGGCAAGCTCTTTAATTCAAGTTCGCTTGGAGTGCATGCCTGGGAGCAATATCGTGACATTGGTTTGCGACGATAACAATCGCGGCTTGTATTCTTATACGTTCACGGGCAATAGTTGGGATAGCGGTTCACTACAGCAACACACGAGTAACCTTTTTGACTACAGTAACAATAAAAATGGCAATAGAAATTTCGACTTAGCCTACGAAAAAAATAGTGGGGATTTATTAGTGTGTTGGAGTGACGAAAGCTTAGATGGCTTTTATTATGCATCGAAAGAACGAGGTAGCACTTGGTCGGATAATTTTTCGTATACCTATTCAAACGATGCACAATCTATATTTATCACCTTGGCCGCAAAAGAAAACAGTGACCGAATCGCCATTGCTTCGGCACAAGACGATCAAAGAATTCATACAGCCATGTGGAATGGAATCTCCATGGAAGATGGCTATCGAGGTAACAACACCGATAATGTTTACTCAACTGCTGGCACAGGTGATTTTCCCATAGGCGTTGCTTGGCTTGGTGAAAGTGCTTATGCAATGTACCGCAATAATGGCGTAGGAGGGTATATTTATATTTATAAATGGACCACCACTTGGGTAGCTATGACAAACTATCCAGTCACAGATTTGGCTGACTGTGAAGCTATTATCATGAAAAATAATTTTAATGATAACACGATACTAAGTTTAATAGGTAATGATAGCGGTTTATTATACGCTTTTCAGTTCGATGGCACTAATTGGACAAGTCTCAATAGTGGCACCACCCTTGTCGATAACCGTTCAGTCTCCAACGGTGTTAGTTTTGACTTATCCATTAAAGAGTACCCGGTCGTTTATATTCGAAACCATCTCGCTGGTGCGGTTAGTAATGCTTTAATAACGCCTGGGTCAATAAGCGATAATGCCATTTATAGTTTCACTTTAGCTCCGAGCCAGCAAGATCTAACCATTGGCAGTCTTAGTATAGATCTTGCTGGTATCACGGGTCTCGAAACTGGTAGTTTTTCAGCCTTAAGACTAATTGTAGATAAAAACAATAACGGTGCACTCGATGCTGCTGATACCAATATTATCGATAGTTCTGGTGTCGCTAGCATATCTGGTTCAACCGGTTCTATTACATTTTCAACAGACTTCGTATTAAGCAGTGAGCTAAGCTTTATTGTGAGTGCTAATGTCGCCGGTATACAAGCGGGTGATGTCTTGCCATGTAATATTCTAGCTACAAACATAACTGCTGCTGGTAATTTTAATATTTATGGCTCAGCTCAAACGGTTACCCATATTAGCGGTAATTTAAACCCTGACTTAACTGGTGATGTACGCATAGCCTACAGTACCTTAGACGCGCCCGGCAAAACGACACGTTCGCGCATTTGGAAAGAGGGTACTCAAACAATTTCGTCTGAACTATTTAATAGTGCTGGTAATACTGCCGCTAACTGGGTGGTGAATAAACTACAACCCAGTGGCAATGGTGAACTGATTGCTCTTGCTGGACAGCTTGGTGCTAATGTTGTGATGGAAGTGCATCAATACGATGGTTCGACTTGGTCGCATGTGTTTAATGACTTGAGCATGGACCCGGCTTATCTATATTCACGTGGTTTTGATGTGGATTACGAATTTCTTTCTGGCAATGCGATGGTGGTTTACAGTAAAAATAATGCAAATCCAGTTTATCGTTATTATGACGGTAGTAGTTGGACAGGTGAAACGGCAATTTTCACTAGTGCACCAGGTTCTGGTGTGGTCAGGTGGATGAAACTCAAAGCAGCGCCTGGCTCAAACCGCTTGGGTTTGATTTATGTTGATTCTTTAAGTGATTTACATTCAGTTATTTGGAGTGGCAATGCCTGGCTGGAAAGCACTAGTGAAACAACTCTTACGACTGGAGTTCAAAATATAACTTATCAGTGTTTTGATGCTGCTTTTGAATCGCTCAGTGGTGATTTTGTAGTAACATGGGCTCAAGGAGCACCGAATGCCATTCACTACGCTGAGTTTGGTAAAGTTAATGCAACTTGGTCGGGTAATACAAATGAAACAAGTAATTATAGTGGTAGAGTGCAACGCTTAATAAAAATGACACCTGCACCCACCAGTGATTACATCGCGACTTTAAGTATGGATTGGGATTGGTATTTGGTTCGAGCTGTTTGGAAAGGAGAATCCTATACTGTGCAAACTAGGGTGGATCAATTGGGCACAGGATATTCTTTCTCTGGACGGATTCCCTTTACCGTAGAGTGGTTAGGTACAACCAACACAGCATATGGGCTTTACGATGATGCAAACGCAACGGGTTTGCATCCCATCAAATGGACCGAAGCTGGAGGTTGGGTATATCTAACAGATGAAGCAATGAACGGAAATCCAGCTGGTCTAAATTTCAGTGCGGTCAACCTAATCTCTAGTTCGAGAATTTTATACAGTTATTTTTCAAATACAAATGCTCTCTACACAGTCGCTTTTGATGGCACGAATTGGACGCAAGTTGGCTCAACAGCTCACAATACAAATGGTGTTGATCAAAATGCCATGTCAATTTCACTCGCCAGTCGTGAACCGCAAATATTCTATTTAGGCGATCACATCGCCGATAGTGGTGTCAACGCCTTCGATGGCAGTGCCAGTGCTTCAAATGTGGTATTATTACCTTTTGAAATTAAACCACGAACCGGTGAATCCGTAACGATCACCCAACTCGTAATCGATTGCAGCGGGGTTATTGGAATTGCTTCTGGTAATTTTAATGGATTGAGAATTTATGAAGACAGTGATAACGACGGCGTCATTGATGCTGGAGAAAACAGCATTGCGGGTAGTGGAGTTGCCAATATTTCTGGTTCTACAGGAACCCTGACTTTTAGTACAGCTTTTCAACCTACAAAAGAAACAAATTATTTGCTGAGTGGCAACTTGATCAACCTCTCTACGGATGACGCGATGACACTGACTTTAAGTACTACAGGCATTACAACTTCCAGTGCCAATGCCTTGGTTGCGGGAACCGTTTCAGCACTCACACACCTAAACCGTGCTGGCTCTTTTATTGCAGGCGAAGTACGTTTACTTTATTCCGATATTTCCACTGGATCCGGTGCAAAACCACAATCCCGCATCCTTTATAGTGGTAGCAGTAGTTTTTCTTCACCGAGTTCACTAAAAAGTACAGCTGACCCAATTGAATGGATTCACCACGCTATTTCTTCAACCAATACAAGTCAGGAAATGGTATTGACCATTTCTAAAAACGGACAAGAGTTGCATGCTCAACGTGGAGAAAATGGTGTTTGGAGCTCAGAGTGGAGCGGCACGAGCACCTGGGATCAAGGCGTGAGTTATGATTACGATACAGCAGGCCTTAAATATGAAGCCCTTTCAGGGAATGCTTTAGTCGTCTATAGTGATGGTGACACTGACCCGAGTTATAAATACTGGAATGGCTCTACTTGGAGTATCTCTGGCAATGTATTTGCCGCTTCTCCTCCAGGTACTGGTATTGTTCGTTGGTTACGAATGGCAGCAAGACCGGGCAGTAACGATATAGCATTGATGTATGTAGACGCTAGCGAGAGAATTTATGCAGTGATATGGGATGGCACTGCTTGGGATGCGGCTAATACGACGACCCTTGCGAATTACAACACAACTGGTTATACACAAGCAAGAGGTTTAGACTTGAGTTACGAAACCCAAAGCG
>Ga0233432_10005716_pt1 | contig 10751 bp, 11 predicted proteins | sample SI_122_August201_6_FD_179870 | JGI IMG/M metagenome (GOLD analysis project Ga0233432, IMG submission 179870) | Seawater microbial communities from Saanich Inlet, British Columbia, Canada - SI_122_August2016_10_MG | ecosystem: Environmental > Aquatic > Marine > Inlet | place: Canada: British...
AACGCGACATCCCCTTTTTTCAAATCCATAGGTTCCCACTGGCAGCACCGATGCATGGCACGGCTTTGGTCGTTCATGTGTGGGTGCTGTCCTTTTTTTTCATAAGGACAAATGACATGAGATTTAGATATTTTCGACGCTTTGCAATGCGCTGTTGCTGTTTTCTGGCCAGAGGCGCCCGCGCCCCTATCGGCCTTGGCATGGCGGTAGGGATCGTTTCTGTTATGGCGGTGATTGTGCTGGTGGTGAGCGCGATGATAACCTCGCCCAGGCCGCATCAGCAGGTCGCCCCGCTACGGCCTGATATGACGATATTGCATCGCATGATGCAGGATCAGCGCGCCATTGCACGCGCCACCCGCACCTATACGCTATCGAGCTTTGCCGAACGTTTCGGCCAGCAAGGTGATTAGGGGATGCTTTAAAACTGAAACCCAAAAAGTCCTTTATCAGGCGTTTCGTCAGATAAAATCGTTCCAAGCACCGAAGCATCTATATCTAGGCCGGGCACAGGTGGCAATTGATCAAATTTATCAGAGTTCATAGTTACAATATATTGACCATTGTTGGTATTAGCTGCGTCAGAACCAGCTTTTAATGCAAGTGCCACTTGACGGTTGTCGACACCATCAAAAATGTGACTGTCATGAATCAAAAAACCAGGTCCAGATTTTTTCTTTGCCACAAATTGATACAATGCAAGATCGAAACAAAATATTTCCATGTTGGATATACCACTACCCCTGTCACCTTGTATTTCTAAATTGTATTTAAGACCATTCTCTGTTGCTTCAATATTAAAACTACGTTCACGTTGCCCATAAAGTGCGGAAATATTATTATCGACCAAATTTATTATATCATCGTGAATCTCTTTTCTGTCTGTTAAGTCATGTTGAAGTCGCTGATATAACTCCATCTTATTTTTTTTAATTTCAGCTCCACTCTTTTCAATTTTTTGTGAACGCTCTAATTGGTCGTTTAAATGCTCTAATTCAACCCGCTTGGCTTCCACCTCTGATTTCAATAAAACAAAATCATCCATAGCACCATGCCCATTCAACTTACTAGCAATGCGAGACCTTTTTTTATCAGCTTGTTCAGCCATTATAAGGTTTTTATTTAACGAGTCTCGGGATTGTTTTAGCTCATGCTCTAAATGGTACTTTCGATTACGTTCAATGGACTCTCGAAATTTCTCAACTTCTTCTAAGGACTTTTTGACTTGTTCTGGAAAATTAAACTGCGCAGCTTCATACATTTTATTCAGATCATTACTATCCGTTGATTGCTCTGATATAAGGTTTTCTTCAAGATGCTTGATAGTTTCATCGAGCCTAGTTCGTTCTAGGCTTAGTTTTTGCAAATCATCATTCAATTCTTTGGTTTCTTGTTCAAGTTCTCGATAAGTTTCAAGAACATTAAAGCGTTTCAATTGGTCAGATTTAGAATCAAATTGCCTTTGAGCAATGGCGATCTTCGAACTGAGAGAAGCAACGCTCTTGAACATATCTGATAAATCTTCGCTCTGGGATAATTTAGCAACTTCTTTAATACGTTTCTCATGATCCTTTAGCCGCCTCAATTCAATGGGTATTTCCCAATTTAAATTGAAAAGATAAGAGATACTTGTTTGCCAATCCCATAATTGTTGTTTGTCGTTGATAAGTTGGGGCAGCCGAAATCCGTTGGCGCTATTTCTTCTAATAAAATATGAAATTAGCGATCTAAAGCTAACCTTGTTGAAAGCAATTCCAGACTTTTCGGGAGGCAGTTGAGGTATTGAAAAAATTAATAACCCCAAATAGTCTTTCCAGTCGTTGTTTGTTAGGCAGTGTTTTCCAGTACTTTGTTCTTGCCTCACAGGAAGAATATTACCGTTGGCAAGTTCAGAATTAACATAAACGTTGTTACGTTTTGATCCAGTTCTTTCGATTTGAAGATCAACACCTGCGAAACGAAACTTACCAAAAAATGAATGATCTTTTAATTGTTCATTACGAAATATACTATCTCCGTCGCAGTTGGCACCAAGCAAAAAATGAATAATTTCAATAAGACTAGACTTACCTGCACTGTTACGTGTCTTCCCCTCACCCAAGACATCATCACCACGTGATAGCAACACATTTAGTCCTGCATGAAATTCTATCGATTTAAAATTAGTCAGTGAACTATCAATCTTCCTAATCATTTAACACCTCTCAATCTGATTAGGCCTTTGTCATGTTTTATACTTCCGATCGCAAAGAGAAATGATAATGACAATGTAAACCAATCAAAACCTAATGGCGTTGATGTAGACTCATATTCCTTACTTACCTTGTGCCAAATATTTGAAACGGTTGATGGGTGTTGAAGGTTGGCGAGTATAGTTGCGCCAACCCCCAGTAATGAACGTCTTAGCATCAAGTGTTTGCTGGGCAGTATCATTTTGTGACTTCCAATCCTGAGCTTTCAAAAATCTCACAGAGGTCAAATAAATATGCCAATAAAATGTCAGCTGCTACGGTCTTTGATTTTTTATGAACAACATCGCCAATTGTGAACATAAGTAAATTGTCCATTATAACATCAGGATCAAGGTTTTGATTTTTAAGATCTGCGTATTTGTTCTTAAAATGAGATGCCAGTTTGTCAGCTCTCAAATTGTCATGATGATTAGCAAGATATCTTGCTACTTTAGGTGTATATTTACGCGCATTTGCAATTGCGTCTTTCCATGGTTGACTGAGGCCATTCTCATCCAGCTTACCAATTGGTACAGGCTCTAAAGGTTGCTTATCGATTGTGGAAGTATCTTCTGACTCCATAAGCGTATTGATTATATCTCTAATCAATTCTGGCTGGGCATTCATGTAGTCTTGACTTGTCGCTATGGCACCAAAAAAACCTTCAAGTTGATCAGATTTGAAGTCTGAAAAAATGGTCTCAAATTTATGTGAACCCATTGTGCTGATTTCAATTGTTTTGTTATCATTTTTAAGTTGTTCGATTTTTTGGACTATAGCTTCTGGCAAACCATCAATCAGATTGTGAACAAATATCCATTTACGCATTTCCAAGTTAGCGTTGTTGATTGCCTTATCAAAATCTTCTTCAATTTTCCTTTTTAATTGTGCAACATTTCCAGCAGAGCCGTTTGTTGCGCCATAACATTGAAAAACACATTTTTCAGATGTGAGATAGCCATCACATCCAGCATCACCAAATGATCCATGTGGGCGTATTTTTAGAAAATCCTCACCATATTTTTGTTGCATAACTTCAGAGAAAAACTCTTGAAATGCATTGGCGTTTGCTTCGCGTAACTTTAGCTGTAAAAGTCGCTTCCAATAAAAATCCATGTGAAGCCTCCCTAAACGGAAAGCCTACAGACAATAGTTTAATATAAAGTTAACAGCGATAAGCCACACAAAATCGCCTGCCGGAAACGGCACGAATATTAGCAATCATATAAAGAAAAAGGTTGGTGGAGCCAGACGGGATCGAACCGACGACCTCATGCTTGCAAAGCACGCGCTCTCCCAGCTGAGCTATGGCCCCACATTCGCCCCATATGGTTAAGGCGACGAACCTTGGAAATGTACCGTGTATAACCGGAACAGGGCGGTTATCTTCTAATGCGGCGTGCGGGTCAACCCCTTTTTCACGTCTTTAACGCAAAAAAAGGGGACAGCCATTACGACCGTCCCCATTTCAGGAGGAAACCTATTAATGCGGCGCGGGCGGGCGCCCTTAGGCCGCCGAGCGTGACCCCAGCGCATCAAGCACTGCCTGATAGACAATCTCGCCCTTATGCACATTCAGACCATTCATCAGATGCGGATCATCATCAAGCGCGGCAACGCCTTTGTCAGCCAGCGCCAGCACATGCGGCAAAGTCGCGTTATTCAACGCCTCGGACGAGGTGCGCGGCACCGAACCAGGCATATTGGCAACACAATAATGCACAATATCATCAATGATATAGGTCGGATCATCATGCGTGGTTGGCTTTGACGTTTCAAAACAGCCGCCCTGATCGATGGCCACATCAACCAGAACCGCGCCTGGCTTCATACCAGATAGCTGGGCACGGGTGATCAGCTGGGGCGCGCTGGCGCCCGGAATCAGAACCGCGCCGATAATCATATCGGCCTGCATGACCGCTTCGGCCAGAACCGCGCTGTTTGAATAGCGCGTGCTAATCGCATTGCCAAAAATATCCGACAGATAGCGCAGACGTGGCACTGACCGATCAAATACGGTAACGCGCGCGCCAAGACCAACCGCCATTTTAGCCGCATTCACGCCAACAACACCGCCGCCAATAATCACGACTTCAGCTGGCGCCGTGCCAGGTACGCCCGAAATCAGAATACCGCGCCCGCCGGCATTGGCTTTCAGATGCGACGCCCCTTCGACCACCGCCAGACGGCCGGCGACTTCGCTCATCGGTGCCAGAAGCGGCAAACCGCCCTGATCGTCAGTGATGGTTTCATAGGCAATGGCAGTACAGCCAGAATCAACCAGCCCATAAGCCTGCGGGGCATCAGCCGCAAGATGCAGATAGGTAAACAGGATCTGATCGGATGATAGCTGTACCCATTCGGATGGCTGTGGCTCTTTGACCTTGACGATCATCTCGGCTTTTTCAAATATGTCGGCAGCCGTGGCGGCAATCTCGGCACCAACAGCGCGATAGGCATCATCGCCCGCACCAATGCCAGCCCCCGCATTGGTTTCGACAATCACCTGATGGCCACGTCCAACAAGCTCGGCAACCGATGATGGCACAAGGCCAACGCGAAATTCTCTGGTCTTTATTTCCTTTGGAACACCTACAAGCATGACAAGCTCCTCATACGCCTTGGCCACGCCAAGATATTGTTAAAACTGTATGTATATATTATTCAAAAACTAATGGCATTACCTTGCTTTTTATTGTGGAATTTCATTATAGTGATGTTGATAATTCGTATTTTTATGCAAAACACGCACAAAAATTCTGTTTTCAAATTTGTTATTGATGATATATGCGGGTAATGAGAGCCAGATGGACAAAATTGATCTTACGATTCTTGAAGCGTTGCAAAATAACGCGCGTATTTCAAATGTTGAGCTGGCGACCGAAGTCGGGCTGTCGCCTTCGGCCTGTCTGCGGCGCGTATCACAACTAGAAAAATCAGGCGTCATTGCCGGCTATTATGCAGCGCTTGACGCGTCAAAGCTGGGGCATGATGTTCTGGTGCTTATGCAGATCACCTTGCATGGGCAATCCGCCGCCATGATGGCCGAATTCGAAGCCGAAGTTGCCAAAATTCCACAGGTTCTGGCCTGTTTTCTGATTGCCGGTGAAAATGACTATATTTTGCGCGTGTCGGCGCGCGACGTTGCCGATTTTGGCAGGATTCATTCTGAATATCTATCAGCCTTGCCGCATGTTCTGCGGATGGAAAGCAGTTTTATCCTGCGCGAAGTCATGAATCGTGGCATGCAAGCATCGCTGGCCTGATCTGATATTGGCCTAAGACTGATTATGCGTCGGGATATCGCCCTTAAGGGCAGCGCGCATGGCTCTGACGTCGTCGATTTTCTGGTGTAACAACGACCAGTCATCAGCCGCGGCAATGGGTGCCCAGATCGCCTCTACCTCGTCAATGGTCATCGATACGGCATCAGTGCGGGCAAAGTGCGGATGCGACATATCATGAATTGGTTTTGACGCCGCCAGTATATCCAGCACCGGTTTCCAGTCATCCACATGATATGTGCCAACACGGTCAGAACCGCCATATAAATCATGAAATATCTGGTCAAAGCCGACTTTGGTTGTTTTGGCGGCGGTAAAGAGATGCCGACATAAGGTGGGAGCTTCGGTTTTGTCATTCAGCGTGACACCCAGCCGCCATTGCAGTTGATCAGCCAGACTGGCTTCCATTTCGGGAAAAAACCCACGTAAACTATCTTCGATTGTCTCTTTGGAAGCAAAGCGGACAAAGCAATCTGCCAAGCGGCATACCGCCCATAAGGCCGCATCCGCCTGACGTCCATAGGCATAGCGTCCCATATCATCAAAATAGGCAGCCACAAGACCCGGGTCAAAATGTGGCAAAAACCGCCAGGGTCCATAATCAAAGCTTTCACCTGTTATGTTGAAATTATCCGTATTCAGCACGCCATGCACAAAACCAGCCGCCAGCCATTGCCCCGCGGTAGTGGCGATTGAGGCCGCGACCTTTTCCAGAAATAACGGAACCAGCGCGTCAAAATCTGCCGCCGGATCAAGCGCCGGGTCATCGGCATAATAATGGCGGATCACATGCCGCGCTAGCATCTCGATCCCTTCGGCATCATCCATATAGGAAAGACGCTGAAAACTGCCAATGCGGATATGGCTATGCGATAGACGCACCATGACAGCCGAACGTGTTGGCGACGGTTCGTCATGACGTGTCAGGGCTTCGCCTGTTTCAATGACCGACAGGGTTTTGGAGGTATTGACGCCTAGTGCCTGCAACATCTCGGTAGCTAGAATTTCACGCACCGCGCCTTTCAAGGTCAGGCGGCCATCAGCAGACCGCGAAAAAGGCGTGGTGCCCGACCCCTTTGTACCCATATCAAGAAGCCGACCATCGGCGGCGCGTGTCTGTGCAAACAGAAAGCCACGGCCATCGCCAAGCTCGGGGTTATAATGACCGAATTGATGCCCATGATAACATAGCGCCAAAGGTGCCGGAAAACTGCCTTCAAAAGGTACAAACCGCCCAAAATGATCGCGCCAAGCATCATCGGACAAATCGGCAAGGCCAACTGAACTGGCAGCATCCTGATTGCGGTAGCGGATAATATGATCGGGAAAAGACGCTGGCTTTACAATACGGTAAAACCGTTCATCCAGATGGCTGTGAATGGTTTGCGGGGTAAAAACAAAAGGGCGTTTGGTCATATAAATCTCACGGTTTCGGTCAGCGGTGGCGGTCATGATTACAGCAATTTTCGTAAAAGCGACCTGTGACGCCGTAGCTGGAACAGACAATCGTATCTTGGCGTTTGACACAAGTATATGGCCTAAATTCTGTCCGGCTTATCAAAGTGATAAAAAAATGGAGGTTCCAATGCTTGATCTTAGTAATGTTAGTGCTCCTATAGAGCACGCTAATGGTCTTCCCAATGCCTGTTATATTGATGACAATGTGTATCAGCATGAACAGGACACCTTATTCCGCAATAACTGGGCAGCTATCGGCTTTGGTAAAGATATAGCCAGTGTCGGTATGATCAAGCCACTAAGTTTCCTAGGCATTCCGATGATTATGGTGCGCACCCAGGCTGGTGATATTAATGTGTTCCAGAATGTATGCCGGCATCGCGGCATGATTTTGATTGATGAACCGCAGCAGTTACGTGGCCCGATCACCTGTCCCTATCATGCGTGGAGCTATGATCTTGACGGTAATCTGCGCAAGACCCCACATATTGGCGGCCCTAATATTGATACGCTGGACAGTGTTCAGCATTGCGATTATTCGCTAAACAAGGTGCGTTCGCATGTGTGGAATGACATCGTCTTTGTCAATGTGGGCGGTGATGCCCCCGAATTCAGCATGCAAATGACCGATTTGATCGACCGCTGGCGTGAATTCGATCAGCCAATATATCATGGTGGTGCTGACTCATCTTTCAGCTTTGATCTGGACTGTAACTGGAAACTGGCTGTTGAAAATTATTGTGAAGCCTATCATTTGCCGTTCATCCACCCTGCCCTGAATAGCTATTCGCGGCTGGAAGATCATTACAATATTCTTGATCATGATAACTATGCGGGGCAAGGCACAACGGTCTATGCGCCCCAAGTATCCGACACTGGCGCACGCTTTCCGACATTCGAAAAGTTATCGTCAAAATGGGATACAGGCGCGGAATATGTGGCTTTGTTTCCTAATGTCCTGCTTGGCGTTCATAAGGATCATTACTTCAATATATTGCTGACACCTGATGGTACAGGTCGCACACATGAACAGATTGAGCTGTATTATACCGATCCGGTAGCGCTAGGTGATGAATATGCCGAGATGCGTGCCAATAACGCCCGCATGTGGCGCGCTGTCTTTGCCGAAGATATATCGGTTGTCGAAGGCATGCAAAAGGGACGCCGCGCGCCTGCCTATGATGGCGGCAAATTTTCTGCGGTCATGGACGAATCCACTTATCATTTCCATAAATGGGTCGCACGCGAATTGAGTGCATAACCCGAAGAGCTATCAGAACAGCTATTTAAGGGGTGGTAAACTTATTCGGCAGGTTGTGACGCTGGTGCCAGACTTGGACCACGTGGGCCAAGGATAACCTCATTACCAGCATCAGGATGGCGCGGCACATTCAGCGATAGAATAAGCGACAATGCAGCCATGCCAGCCCCCGCCAAAAACACCGCTTCGGGCATGGTCAGCCACAAAAACCCAAAGCTGATCGGGACTACAACTGCCGCAATATGATTGATGGTAAAGGCAACGCTGGCAGTGCTTGCCATATCAGCCGGATCACCGATTTTCTGAAAATAGGTTTTGATGGCAATGGCAAAGGCAAAAAACATGTGGTCCACCACATAAAGACCAGCGGCGATGGTGCCATTTTCAACAAAGGCATAAGCAACAAACACGCACACTAGACCAACATATTCAAATACTAGCGCCGCCCGTTCGCCAATACGGCCAATCAAACGGCCAACGATAGGCGCAAACCAGATATTGAAAACTGCGTTTAGCAAAAACAGTGCTGTTACCTGAATCAGCGAATATTCAAATTTTTCGACCATGAGGAAGCCAGCGAAAACCAGAAAAATCTGCCGTCGCGCACCTGCTAGAAAGGTCAGACCATAATAAAGCCAGTATTGACGGCGCAAAACAATCCGGCGCGTCTGGCGCACCTTTTCGGGGAAATGCGGAAAGATCACCCAAGCGGCAAGCGCCATAATGGCCGTGAGCATACCAGTGGCCACATAGATCATGTTATAGGTGTTATTCGATGTGACAAGACCTGTTGAATCGGCAAGGAATGTCCATGACACCTGTCCGCTGGCGATGAAATAGACAATGAAAATCGAACCCAGTGTTAGAACCTGAGCGGTAGCACCGACACCATAAATACGTCCCAGAACAGCTGGCGCGGTCTTTTTGTCCAACCATTGCAAGGCAAGCGACTGATTACAGGTTTCATAATAATGAAAGCCAATAGATGACACGATAGTCGTGATATAAAGCCCGATTGCCGTTGGAAAATACCCCGTGATCGCCACACCAACACCCAATAAGACAAGCGATAGAAAGGCCAGTCTTTGTTCGGCAATAACAAGAAGGATATAGACAACCAGAAATGACAGAAAACCCGGCACCTCGCGAAGCGATTGGAGGATACCGATTTCGCGTCCAGTAAAAGACGCCACCTCGATGGTGAAATTATTAAGCAGTAAAGACCAAGACAGAAATGAGACAGGCATCGCCGCGGCAAATACCATCAACAAGACTTCAGGACGCGCGCGTAATGAATTAAGATGTGCCAGCAATGATGAACCCCAGATAACCACCGCAACATGCGACTGTATAAATGTGTCAGAGTTTACCATGCCCGTCTAGCTTGAGACATGGTCCCGGCTTATTATGACGGTGTTACAAGCAAAAGGCAGGTAAGTTATACTTTATAGATACGATCCAGTTCACCACTGAGAACGTAATCAACAATGAATTCACCAAGGCGTTCGATTTCGCTGTGAAAGCGCGTGCCCTCAACCGCTTTCATGCCGCCAAAGTTCGCGCTTCGAGACCGCGCCGCAGACAAATCCGAAATTGGTGGTGCCATGATCGCATTTACTTCCTGCAAGGCTTCTGACAGCACATTGAAATTACGCTGGCTTGGCGATGTACGATTGGGAATGACAACTACATGCGGAGTCAAACGGCCAAAATCTTCTTTGCGCTGGTCAATTTCCTTGATGAATTCGATTGTCGGGCGCAAATCGGTCCATGACATTGATGTTGGCACAATCATGGTATTGCACATCATCGCCATCTGCCAGATGTCACCCATCTTGCCTGCACCCGTATCGACAATGGTCAGGGAGTTTTCTTCAACCAGCATACGGCGCAAAATGCCGTCAAGCGTGGTCACGTTAACACCGTCATAGCGATTACCGACAGGCAAAAGCTTTATATCGGAGCTAGCACTAAGGGGTTCCAGCATTTCATAGGCAGACCCCTGCGGGTCTGTGTCAATAAGCATGACCGTATTTTCGGCAAAACGATGACGCAAATAATCAGTGAGATAAACAGCGATCGTGCTTTTACCTACGCCGCCTTTGATATTGCTAATAAATACCACTTTGCCAACCTGTGATGTCTGGTTAGTCAATATTAATCCCCCGGGGCACATTTAACCAACAATGGTTACACGCGCTGAAATAAGCACATCTGAATAGCTGAACCAAAGTTCTAGCCCCACAAAACATAAACGACATATTTACAATCGTTATGTGTAATGAGCATTAGATTATGCCAAATTTCCGCCATAAACAACAAAAACAGCTATATTTACCGCAAATGCAAAAAAAAGAGCAAACCTATTCAGATTTTGTTCCCGCCATTTAATTAATTAATCCTAATTTATAAAAGTTATTTTTTGGGATTATCGGCTTGTGCACATCAACAAAAAAATTAATCACCATCTTACCAGCATAGGCGCACCAGCCCTAAACTTTGTGGCTTTTACCGGTT
>Ga0233432_10005717_pt1 | contig 10750 bp, 5 predicted proteins | sample SI_122_August201_6_FD_179870 | JGI IMG/M metagenome (GOLD analysis project Ga0233432, IMG submission 179870) | Seawater microbial communities from Saanich Inlet, British Columbia, Canada - SI_122_August2016_10_MG | ecosystem: Environmental > Aquatic > Marine > Inlet | place: Canada: British...
CACCAAGGTTTTTGCCTTTATAAATGACATCTATGCTAACTTGCCTTTCGTAAGCTATTCCTCTAATTTCAAACTCATGACAAAGCGCTTTTTCATAGATCGCCTCTAACAGGCCAGGGCCCAATATTTTATGAACCTCTATCGCTACTCCAATAATCGCATCAGTTAATTCGTCTTTCTCGATTTCTCAGTGTTCTCGGTGATCACCGAGTCTTCGCTCGGCCTGCCGTCAAATAAGGCTCTTGATAAGCTTTATTTCGGAATGCTACGCATCCCGACGGCAGTTCTGGCAAAAAGATTCGATCATACTCCTTGACTCAGATGCAAAATAAATGCTTGAATCTTTCCCAATTTAGGGTGAGAAATGAGTGCTGCTACCACAACTCTTTTTCTCACAACATCTAGTGGAGGCATCATTTGCCTATCTCTACTCTTATGGAGAAGCTTCCAACCACTCTCATTTGAAAATGCCCTAGGAACTTTCCCTGACCCTTCAGCTGTAGATTTACTTCTTATTTTTTCGAAATCGTGCTTGGTCTCCTGCTCTTGGTTTTTCGCTTACCTCAGCTTAAAACATCTACCCCTGTCTTTGGTCGCACCAATTCGAGGGTCAGGCCCACTTTGGACTCTTTTCATTGCATGGTTTGCTTTCAGTGAGTCCCCTAACCTACATCAACTTCTGGCATTTTTCCTCACCTTATTGTCCTATCTCTGGTTCACCTTCCTTAGCCACAAAGGTGGTTTTAAGATTTCCAGAAACCCATGGGTCCTTTGTATCATTTTGGGAACTTGCCTCGGTTCACTCAGTGCCATTTACGACAAGTGGCTAATTCAAATCCGTGGCCTAGACCCCGTTTCTATTCAATTGCATTTTTCCGTTGGCATGATGATTTTTCAGGGAGGTGCTCTACTCTTTATTCAGATTTACAAAAAAGAGAAATCTACCTTCCAGTGGCGATGGAGTATACCTTTCGTTGGTGTAACTCTCTTATTCGCTGATGCTCTCTATTTTCATGCCCTGAGTGACCCTGAAGCCCTAGTGAGCCTCGTCTCTGCCATACGTCGTGGAAGCTTACTCGTTTCTTTCTTTTTAAGTTGGTGGATCTTAAAAGAAGTACACGCCAAAGGAAAAACCCTACCTGTCATCGGCGTGCTCACCGGCCTAATCTGGCTCGGATTGAGTGGATAACTCTTTCTCGACAAACACCTGATCCAAAGCCATATCGATGATGGAAAGCATCGCCAAACTACCTCGTTTAACGCCCAATGGCTCAAGACAGAATTCCTGCTCTAATTGCTTCACGTCTTTTCCTTGCTGAAGACTTTCTCGAAAAGACATGTGCTGATAAGGAACACCTATCTTTGGTTCATTGGCTCCCTTTTGGATAGCAAAAAGAGGCAACTCACTCACCAAACAAATCGGGTTGCCGCCCAAACTTCTGATCCATTCCATTGAACTAAGATGAAAGGCAGATGCTGTTTCTATGTCATCTTTTTCTTGAAAATGACGCCTCATCGCTTCACCTTCTGGTGTCGAGGTAAAGCCAGGGCCATAATACTGAAAGCCTTTATCTCCACCACGATCATGGTCGTGAAGACCAAACCCAAAATCATTAGCTAGGCTTCGAAACCCCTCCATCAATTTTCGACATCTCTCATGAGCATGACGTTCAATTAACAATAAAAAACCCTCTGAGTACGCCATCCCGTGCAAGCTCATATGCAAATCAAAGGGGCCATGGGCTTTCATCGCCTCTGCCCAAATAACATTTTCTGTTCGCATTTTTGGAAAACCAAACTCGACATCTCTTCCTGGTTTCTCTCGAAAAGCTCCTTGCCGATAAGCCTGTAAATTCGGATATTCCTCTATCCAACTTAAATTCCTAGACTCTCCGTCTGGATTGATGTGAGGACATATAAAAAAAGTAAATCTGTCCAACCACTCAGTTGCTCCTATCTCCCCTCCTAAACATCGACTCAGCCAAACACGTAGAACGTGTGGCCCCAAAGGTTCATCCGAATGACAGCCTCCCAGTAGACTGACCTTAATTGGACCATGACCCAATCGCCAAACAACGATAGGCCGCCCCTCTTCACTTTCTCCTAGCTCCATAGGTGACAGGGGACTACCCTCAACCATAGAGCTAAAACTAGGCTCTAATGGATTTGTCTTGAATTTTTGGCCCCAACCTACGCTCCAAGACTCTGGAAGGTGTTTCCAGTTGGTAGTGCTAGGCCCAATCGGTTCCAAAGGCAGAATAACTTAACGTTCCTTTAAGGCGCCACCAAAGTTTCTCATAAAGGGAGATATCAGGTACTCTAAAACCGTTCTTTCACCCGTGAGTATTTGAACCGACAGCATCATTCCAGGAATAAAAGGGTACTCTTCATCACCTCCATCAAAAATGATCACCTCAGGTCGAATCACTGCCTTGTAGTAAGGTTGTCCTTTCTCATCTACGATCGTGTCTGGACTAATCTTTTCCACACTGCCATTGATATGACCGTATTTTCTAGCATTACTCGTCGTCAAACGCAACTGAGCTTGTTGCTCAGTTTTCACATAACCAATATCGGCAATCGGCACCTTGGCTTCAATCAGAAGGTGATCGCCCTCGGGGACGACATCCAATACGGTCATTCCTGATCTCAAAATCTCACCCTTTGTTGTAATATACAGACTCTTCACGACACCACTCATTGGAGCCTTGATGCTCCTTCTCGAAAGTTCATCCTCAGCTTTTCTCAAACGCTGTTCCAACTCTTCTTTCTGGCGACGAGTCTGACCGAGAGTTGTATTCACTTCTTCGTCGTAGATGCTCTTCAAAGCCTGCTTTTTCAACTCAGATTCTGAGATAGCCAACCTCGATACCGCTAGAGCTGACCTAGCTTCATCAATGCTACTTTGAAGACCGTTGGCCTCTTTTAGCAGTTCAACATGCTGATATCGATTCGTTAGATTGTCTTTGAGCAAACTCTCACTGATAGCTATTTGCTCCTGAACCAAGACGAGCCGCTCTGCCAACCTTTCACCCTTCGTTTCCAAACTTTGCATGTCTAGCTTTCGCATGGCGATCACTTGTTCCTGATCGGAAACCTGTGTATTCAATAACTGACGGCGAGCATTGAATAAAGCCATCGCCTGATCCACCACCAAGGGGTCGGCCCCTTCAAGGTTGATCTCCAGCTTAGCTTTCGCCTGTCGTTCGGCTTCTAAACGCAACAGGTCCACTTTAAGAGAAGCAATTCTCAGTCGAAGTTCTGACAAATCAGCATCACTGGCCGTCGCCTCTAACTCAACTAAGGTTTCTCCTTTTACGACACGCTGTCCCTCTTGAACCAAGATCGCTTCCACAATCCCTCCTTCCAAGTGCTGAACTTTTTGTATTTGAGACGCAGGCACGACTTCGCCCTGAGTCATGGTCACCACATCAAGTGTTCCTATAGATGCCCATATGAAAAAAATCACCGTTGCCGATACAAAAAGAGCCAGCAGCGTGTGGTTTGAGGTGAGCCCAGAAGGAAGTTTCAAACTTTTCCCTCCTCATCTTTTGAAGCCTTCTCATCATCCAAACTCTCTGGATCTGATTTTTGTTGGACTTTTCCAATCTGAATAACCCTATCAGCCTTCGGAAAACGATCTCCTCCAAGGTGAGTAAAAAGCAAGATGGTCTTTCCTGCCTTTCGCAAGGCTCCCATCACCTGAAACATGGACTGTGAAGATGCCTGGTCCATCCCTTCGGTTAACTCATCGATGACGGCCAAAGGCCCCTCAGTCAGGAGGGCTCGGGCCATAGCCATCCTTCTCCTTTGACCCAAGGAAAGGTTCTGCCCGCCTCCTAACAAAAGCATGTCCAAACCTTTTGGATTTTGCTCAACATAAGTTGACATCCCAACCATCTTTAAGCTTTGGTATATTCTCTCTTCAGTATGAACCGGCATACCTCGCTCAAGGTTTTCTCTCAAAGTTCCCTCGAAAAACTGAGGTTCTTGAGGAAGGAAGATCACCTGCTCCCTCCACTTACTCAGGTTCAACTGACGAAGGTCGGCTCCCTGGATAAGAACCTGCCCACGCTGGGGCTCAATCAAACCCATCAGCATTCTTGTGAGAGTCGTTTTTCCTGCTCCATTTGGTCCGCTGACCACAACAAACTCTCCGGCTTTCACTTCAAATGATAAAGACTTAAATAACGCTAGAGGAGCATTTGGAAATTTAAAGGAGACCTCCTTCAAAGCAATGGCTCCATCATAACTTTTCACCTCAATCCCCTCACTCTTTTCTTTTGGCATTTGTGAGAAGGTCTTCAAAAGATTGATCGATACCGCCGCTCTGGAAAAAGTCAAACTTAGGGTCGCAAAGCGAGTGATCGGAGAAAGAGCCTTTGATGCGAGGATGTTACATCCAATCATCGTTCCAATCCCAATCTCCATGTTCACGACCTTGGTAGCGGCCACGAAAATCACACAAATCGATAACAAAGAAACAAAAGAGAACGTCAGGGATTGGGATCGCCCTTGCTCCTGATTCATTTCCGACTGAACTCCACCCAATCGATCCAAGAGTTCTCCCCACCGACTCCTTAAGTGTTTTTCTGAATTGAAGGCTCGTACCGTCTCAGGATTGACCATGGCTGTTTGGGCTAATTTCTGTAACTCAGAGGCCTCTTCCATCAGTCGTTGATTCGTCCCATAAGAACGTCGCTGCATTAAAATCGTCGCCAGCAAAACCAAAGTTGCAAAGAAAATCGCTACCAGGCCAACCGTAGGTGCTAGTAGAAAAATTGCAGCCATGTAGATCGTTGCAAAGGGCAGGTCCAACAAAGAGACTAGATTCACTGGACTGTAGGCTGATCGAATCGTGTTCAGGCCAGAAAGGATCTCACGCTGAAAACCACTGTCTAATTGATTGAGAGCCTGAACCTTAATATTTGTTAGACTTTCAAAGGTGCTTTCGCTGAGTTCCCTCTCAGTTTCTTCATAGAGCCCTGTCGCCAATCGCAAACGAAGGCCTCTAAACATAAAATCAAAGATCATAGCGATGATCACACCGCTCGTGAGCGTGTACAACGTCGCATCGATTCCGTAACTCACGTATCGACTCAACACCTGCATGATGTACATGGCCGAAGCCAAACCAAGGATATTGATCACCAGTGAGGAGACCAACAATTCTGTGGTTAGCCAAGGTTTCGCGTAAAAACGTTTTAATAGTTCGCTCAAAGCGAGTTGGACTCGGTCAAATTAAGAAAAGTGCCTTTGGAAAATCAAGGCTGATCCATTTCAGTTTAAGCTTGAAAGGTCGATGCCCAGACTGTCGACCAATGGCCCCAAATGGTCGCGATAGTTTTTCCAGCGACCATCAGAGGTGCTGTAAATGGGCTGGCGAACTTGCCAATTACTGGCCGTCTTCACTGGTCGCTCGGTTTTATGGAACTCCATGCATGCCTCATCCCAGTCCAGCTTACAAAAATCAAGGATACGACGAGTTTGAGCTTCTTGATCAGCCACTGTTTCTTCATATTGCATTTCAAGGATCGGCACTGGAAGCACTTCTCTCCAATGAGCCATGATCTCGTCGTGGAGACGGTAAATTTCTCCCAATTGCTTTAAGTTCGTCGAAAAACTCATCTTATCGATGAACCTTAGAAAGTAACAAGACAGACAGTTATCCAATGCGTTTCGAACACAATGAATTAATTTTGCCTTGGGGTATAAAAGATGAATAAATCCCAAAGCATAATAATTAAATGGCATTTTATCTGTAATGCGGATGGCGTTAGGTTCCATAGAACGCAAGTGGGCTAAGTGCCGTTCAGCCAAAGCATCCACCTGCTCAGAGCTTATGTCTGGAGAGCATAGGGGGAAAGGCCGTTTAAGGCCAAATTCATTTTTCAGCGTCTGCTTCATCTCACCTATGTCTTTCAGTTCACCTGCCCCATGGACTTGAGGGTGAGATGCTAGAATCTGTTCTGTTAAGGTGGTTCCCGAACGTGGCATCCCAACAATGAATACGGGCACATCGGTTTGGAGGCCCCAATACTTTCGTTCTTCGAAAAACTCTTTCGTAAAAACTTTTTTGAGTGACTCAATCGCCTTGCGAGGCTTTTCCATGTCAAAGGGATGATCCACCGCGTCTAGGTCATTCGCCTCCTTGAGGTAAGGAAATGCTTTATCGTACTTTCCCTTCTGATCATAAGCATCGGCTAAACCATAAGAGAGCTCAATCTTCTGAGGGAGAGGGATCTCCGGGTCCTTAAGTCGCGTGAGCATATCTTCTATGTCGGGGGCGGCCCCTTCGTCTGTTTTTTTAATATGGGCTAATTGCCGGTAGGCGTGTGCATGTTCAGGATTGTCTTTCAACACCTCCATCAGCGTAACCTCGGCTTGGTCGAGCTTTCCAAGAATAACATAAGCCCCTGCTAAGGCACATTTTGCATCATTGTTGCGGCCATCTCTCGCAATAGCTTCTTCTAAACGCTGAACACCTTCTTCGTATTCATTCAATTGCTGTACCTGAATGGCTCCGAGATGAGCTGAGAGACTAGGAGAGCGAAGCCCCAGTTCCATCGCACGCTCCATAGCTCCCTTAGCTTTCTGATAGTTCTTTTGCCTTTCGTGAACTTGAGCGACGAGCACTAGGGCCATAGGGATTTCTTTTCGATCACCCTCCTCTTTGGCAAAAGGCAAGACCAAATCAACAGCCTTCTTCAACTCATTTTTAGCGAGGTAAACTCTGGCTAAATTAAGATTCACATCTGCCGATTCACCTTTAATTGCTTTTGCTTTCAGCAGGTATCCCTCAGCATCATCTACCTGATTCAGAAAAAGATGGGCCTGGCCCATATTTTGAAGGGCCGTCAGAAAATCAGGTTGTAATTCCAGAGCCTCACCTAAATGATGCATCGCCTTCTTCACCTGATTCAATTTCAAATAAGCAATACCTAAGGTATTATGTGCTTGATAAAAATCAGGCTGTAAATTAACTGCTTTTTCTAAATAAACTTTTGCTTCTTCATATCGATTGAGAGAAACCAAAAGGTTTCCAAAATTATTGAGAGTTTCAATATGATCTGGATTCAGCTCTAAAGCTTTTAAATAAGCCTTCTCCGCCAGAGGCAGCTTACCAACCGATTTAAAGACGACCCCGATATGCGCATGGGCTATGGCGTTCCCAGGTTCTAGAGCTAAAGCTTTGTCCAGACATTGAAGAGCAACTTTTGCATGCCCTCCCTTGAAGGCGTAGTGAGCCGCCTCAATAAACTCCGAAGCCGTCTTTGGCCGCAACTCCCGACGATCACCCGATGACTTGGACGAGGAAAGTCCTCCAGCCTCAGTTTTTCTATTCAACTTAGCCTATGCCTGACCCTGCCCACCTATGCCATCAAAATCGATGTTGTAAGTTTGGGCAAAATCATCCAGAGAGACATAGGAGTTCCCAATGCCTTCCAGAATAATCTCCAAGTTCTTTTCACTCAGACCTGACCCCGTGGTGATAGAAAGCACCACATCACCGGCTACTTCGCTAAAGTCGACACCAATCCCATTTTGAGCACCAAACCCATTTTCAAAGTCTAAAACACTAAAAGAGTCGAAGCCTCCACCTTCATTAAAAAATGTTAAGGAATCTTCGCTACCAAAATTTAGAATGTTGATAGAGCCATAGTCAAAAAGGTTAGCTGATGTGAAGCTGTAGCCATCTGTGTGTGTCCCTCCCCAGTTCATTCCTATATGGATGTTGTCCGTAGAAGTGTCCGTTCCAAAATCGACGGTCGCCGTCAATGATGGCCCAACTCCCGAAACGGTGTTCACAAAGTCAAAGATGTCGTCTCCTGAGCCACCATCTAATGTGTCACTGCCTCCTGAAGAGGCCATCACGTCATTGCCAGCTCCTCCTTCAATCAAAGTCGACGTAGAGCTTGATAGATCAATGACCCTGTCACTTCCTGCTCCTAAAACAACTTCCTCGAACTCACCATTCAGCATCAAGTCAAAACTGGCATCATCCGTTATCAACTTATTGAAACCGTTAATATCATAAGCGTTGATGGAAAGGCTAGACCCAGTATTTCCACCAGTTAACTCCAATACATCTACGCCACCATCTAGGTACCTTTCAGAAGGAATGAAGGCTCCGCCAAAATCAAGAATGCCCTCGTTGTAAAGTTCCAACTGACTATCAAGGGTTCCATCTCCAATCCCTTGAATAACAATCGATAATCCTGACATCGTGAGAGTCACGTCTGTACCATTATCAGTCACAGAAATTCCATTGATGACATTGTTTATCGTAATATCATAATTATTACTCGCGTGGTCAGATAAAAGAATCACATCTTCGCCTATCACAAAATCAGTGACATAAGTGGTTCCTAGGTCAAAAGTCGTGTACAAATTAAAAATAGTCGAAGAGGTAGATAATGACAAGTCAAAATTAAAGACATCACTTCCTGCGCCACCTGTCAGATGATCTGCAATATTGGTAGACATCGTCTGGGTTCCTAATAGGCCTCCGTCCAAGGTATCATCTCCAGCACCTCCGATCAAAGTGTCATTCAACTCTCCACCATATAGGATATCGTCAGCATCAGAGCCCGACAGCATTGAGTCACTTCCGGAACTTCCTTCAATAAAGCGGTCAGCCTCGCCGTGAAGTTCGTATGCCTCAAGATTATTGACGTTCAGACTTATCGTATCAACGCCCGCACCCCCTAATACTGTCAGCGAGTTTTCGTCTCCATTCAATGTGATGAAATCGTCTCCAGCACCAAGGTCGAGAATTTCGATATCAGTCAACACAGCAGTTCCAGTGCTATGAATCAGCTCTGCACTCGAGGACGTTGTATTAAAGAAAACTAAGCCCGTCGTGGAATCATCTCCAAAACTTAGGATGTCACTATCAGAACCTCCATCGTAAGAATCAGACCCTTGCCCAAAAACAAGATAGTCTCGACCGGCATTTCCAACTAACGAATCGTCACCTGTGCCACCCTCAAGGGTGTCCGCTGCAGTCCCTCCAACCAGGGAGTCATTTCCGCCGCCTCCGGTGATCATGATTGCATCACTTATTCCACTGGCGTTAACAGTGAGGTCTCCATCAAATTGAGATCCGTCAACTGTTGCAAGATCGATTCCATTCAATGTCATTGAGTAATCATCCCCAGAACCAGAAATGACCACTTCTTCAAATTGATAGATATCATTCGAACTAATGGTGTCTCCATTGGTCTCGACATCGATCAGAAGGAGGTCACTACCGTCACCTCCCCTAAAGTAATCACCCTCGTCAAAGTCTTCTGATGCAACTTGGACCGTGTCATCACCTGCACCCAGAACTAAATTATCGTTCCCTCCGCCAGCAATAAGCATCACATCATCGGATGATGAGAAAAAGTCCATGTTATCATCATTATCTCCGTTGTGATCAAGAATGATGTTTTCGATACCAGAAAGGTTTGATGCTTCAATACCGCTAGACGTTGTCATGGCGTCCATCACAAACAGGGAGTCGTCACCTTCTCCACCATCGAGACCTCTCACCTCTGCTCCTGCAAAATACAACGCGTCGTCACCCATGCCTGCAGACACACTGGCATCATCAGATATTCCTTCAATCGTATCGTCACCCGATCCTGTTAGAATGGTTTCAAATCCGGAGCCTGACATCGAAACATCTACTCCCGAAGTGTTACTCGATAGATCAAGGACGTCATTCCCTTCTCCTCCACTAACAGCTATAGAGTCCAAATTATCGAAGGTGAAATAATCGTCTCCAGCACCCCCATCGATCTCAACAACGTCGCCAAAATCAGAAGAGTCAAAAGTGTCATTTCCTCCTCCGGAAATGATCACTTCAAATTCACTATATGAAGAACTATCCAAGAAACCGTTAGATAAGTCCAAGGTGTCCATGCCAGCCCCACCGACGAGAGAAACCTCTCCATCCGAAGACACTTTAACGTAATCATCGTCGGCACCGGCATCAACGGTCACTCCAGAATTGTCATTGTCATAGCCAATGATGGAATCATCGCCTGCTCCACCCAAAAGTAGGTCGGCACCATCACTTGATGCGTAAAGCGTGTCGTCTCCGAGCCCTCCAATCAAGGAGTCATCTTCACGGTAACTTTTTATATAGTCATTACCAGCTCCGCCATCAATGTAGGCCCCACGCTCTTCGCCATCGGAACCATTTGAGTAGGCTGTCAGAGAGTCATTCCCAGCGCCCAAAATGATTTGGCCGACATCACCATAAAGATTTAAATCATAACTCTCATCATCGGTCACAACCTGGGCGATTCTATCGACATACAAACTCTCATCGTCGTCAGTTCCTCCAACCAGTGAGACCACGTCATTTCCTGTAACCTCATCTTCGGGAAATACCTGCTGAGAAGTGACGATGCCTGCATCGACAAGATCCTGGAAGCTTTCGTAGGCTCCATCACCTAGACCTTCTAGAACAACATAAAAGTCACTAGACTCATACGGGATACCCCTATCACCTAGACCATCATACCCATCAGAGAGACCCAAAATCAAGTCGTCGCCCTCATCCACAACAACCATGCCGAATCCTGAAGCCAAGTCTTCTATGGAAGCTGACTGCCCAAGTGGGCTATTCAAGTTGAGAACATCTTCTCCCACTTCAAAGTCAGTAATGGTTAGGCTACCCTCATCTATGGGAAAAGAGTAATAGCCATAGGCAGATCTGATTTCACTAGAAAGGTCATGCCCTCTGATATCAAATAGG
>Ga0233432_10005722_pt1 | contig 10748 bp, 12 predicted proteins | sample SI_122_August201_6_FD_179870 | JGI IMG/M metagenome (GOLD analysis project Ga0233432, IMG submission 179870) | Seawater microbial communities from Saanich Inlet, British Columbia, Canada - SI_122_August2016_10_MG | ecosystem: Environmental > Aquatic > Marine > Inlet | place: Canada: British...
TTGGTTTTTTTTTAAAGTCCTTTTTAGTAAATTAATTTCTCTTTTAAATTCAACTTCTTTCTTATTTTTTGAGTTTGCATTTCCTGATGCAAAAATTATTTCATCTTTAAATAAATTTTTTTTTTTCTTAAACGCTTTAGCTATTTGACCATTACCTATTATCATATGATTTTCTCAAAAATTTTTTGAATATAATTTCTTTAAAATAAGATGGTAATAGATAAACGCTACATCGCAATAATAAAACAAATGTGGCTATTAGATAATTTGTGAATCCAAACTTTATTAATAATTTCTGAAGTTCATATTCTGATTTAAGATATTCTAATCCACCTCTTCTTAAATATAAACCATCTGAGTTTGCTTTAACAACTATATCTTTCATATTTCCAATTTTTATATTCATTCCAGCTAATACGCACCAAAACGCATAATCTTCTTTAAGATATAAATTTGGATATCCTCCAACTTCAAGTGCGAGTGATGTTTTATAAAATACTGTCATATGATTGAATGGATTTCTAAATTTAAGCATTTTTTTAATCTCTTTACTTTCTAAAGGTACTTTTTTTAGATAAATATTTTTTGAGTCTTTTTCTTTTTCTACTATTTGTCCTCCAAATAAATCAAAACCTTGATTAATGAAATCTAATGATTTCTCAAATCTATCTAGTGTACAAACATCGTCTCCATCCATTCTAGCAATCCAAGTTGTCTTTACCTCGTTAATGCCTTTATTTAATATTTTGGCGAGGCCAATTTTTTCACTCCATAAAATTTTAAAATTATATCTTTCTTGTTCTCTTTTAATTTTATTTTCAAAATCATCGTTAATAAAACCATCAATTAAAATAATTAAATCATTTGGTTTGACGGTATTACTATAAATACTATTTAAAACTTCACTGAAATTATCAAATAAATCATTACGCTGATATATTGGGAGCAAAACTGTAAAATCTTTTTTTTTTAAATCTTGATCCATTGATCTAAAATTAATTTATTGTTTTGATTGTCATTTTCATTTTTAAACCATTTTCTTGGAGTAATAGTAATTTTTTTTTTATTTTTTGAAATTATGGCTGCCCACCAACTGAAAGTGCTGTTTGCAATAATAAAATTTTTACAATGTGACATTAAAAATAAATCTAAGTCTGAACTATTTTTGTTCATCAATGTATAAGAAAATTTATTATAATCTTGAATTTTATTACAAAAATTCTTTGCATATTTTTCATCATCTGAAAATATAAAAAAATGTAAGTTATTTTTTTTTTTCAAAATAAAATCTATTGACTTTAGATAATATTGTTCATTAAGTAAGATATATTTTTTTTTATATTTAGGTGTTAGATAATCTCCACGCCTAATGTGGAGACAAACTGAATTTTCATAAGCAATTATTTTTTTATATACATTGTTCTTAAAATAAATTTCTTTAAATTTAAAAAAATCTTCTAAATCTAATATTTCTTTGTCAATATTAAATATATTTTGGAAATATCCAAACATAAAATAATTTTTTTTTTTATCTAATTCATAAATATAATTATAATCGCTAATAAAATTGGATTTATATTTTATAAAATATAAAATATTTAAAAAAAATTTTAATATTTGATTAAAATATGAGGAAATTGGACTTATATTTTCTAAAAATAGACTATCTTCAAGTTTAAATATTTTATTTAGACTTTTATTATTATGTTTACTTTTAAAACTGTTGATGAGCTTATAATCAAATTTTACTTTTACATTATATTTTTTAGATAAGTAAATTCCAAATAAATATTGAAACATTTGATTTCCGATTCCACCAAATAAGAAACATTTAATCATTTAGATATTTTTTTATATTAATAAAATATTTAAATTTATTTGATATTCTTAGGAAGGCCCAAATAATATAATCTAAAAATATAAAATTTAAATTAAACTTGTGACTAATTTGATTTCGTTCTTTTAAGTATAAATCTTTAATTCTTAACTTGTATTTAAGTGTAAGAGAAACATCATTTTTTTGGTCTGAATATAAAATTAAATCATCGGTAAAAATCCATTTTTTAAACATTTTAATTTTTTTATAATATTCAACATCTACAAGCCATTTTAAATTTTTATCAAAAGTAGGAAAATTATTTTGACTTTTTATCACCAAAGATGATACGGGGCCAATAAAATTTCTAAGCAATATGTAATCAAAATAATATTTATGAAATAAAAATCTTTGGTACGAAGTTGTGTGAATTTTATTTTTTAATTTGTTATTATAATCTATAATAGTTGTCATGCTAATTACATCTGGGTAGTCATTTATTTTTATTAATTTGTTAAGTTTTAAAAAAAAATCTTTATCAGTAAAATATTCGTCATGGTGTAAAATAATAAAATAATCTTGAGTTCCTAATAATTGATTTTCAAGTTTTTTTTTTAAATATGAAAGAGATTTATTCCAGTTTGTAACAGCTGATATTGATGGTCGATTTTTAAAATAAATAATATTCAATTTTACTCTAAAACTGAGATATAAATTTCTAATTTTATCGTTAATTGTATTGTCAAATATATATAAAGATAAGTTTTTTGTTTTTGTTTTCGTTTTATAAATTTGCTCCAAAATTTTTTTTGTACCTTTATAATAATAATAAGTAGGCAAAATAATATGATAATGTATCATTTGTGTATCAACTATAATAAATTCTTAAAAATAACAAAATATTAAAAACCAAAATGTAAATCACTAAATTTATTTTATATTTATACATGTCTTTTTAAAAAAATATCTTATCTAAAGTAATTACTTCTTGAGCCGTTTGATTGCCCGTTTCTATAAATTTTTTAATATCAAAATATAATTAAATATCTGATTTATTACAACAGTTTTAATAAAATTGATCATTAATGTTACGAGATGTATAATTTAATTTGCTCATCTAAAGTTAGAAGTTTAATTTTTTTAAATTCTTTACTCACTCCTAAATATGAGACTTGAGGTCTTTTTGCCAAAAGTTTAAGATTTTTGTATTGAATTTTTTTAACTTTATATTTTTTAATATCTAAAACGTTTAAAATTTTTATTATAAAATTATATGGAGAGATTCTATAACCATCACAAAAATGAAAAATTTTATTTTTCAATTTATTTTTTACTATAAAGTCAATTGCTTTAATTAAATTTTTTGTTGATGTTGGTCCACTATAACTATCTATAACACCAAAAATATGATCATTTTTTTTAACCTTATTTAAAATTTTTTTTATAAAACTATTAGTATCATTTGAATAAATCCAAGACGATCTAATTATTGAATAGTTTTTTAAATTATTAATTATATAATTCTCTGCAAGAGATTTGGTTAGACCATAAAAATTTATAGGATTTTTTAAATCTTTTTCTCTGTACAATTTTTTTTTACCATCAAAAACATAGTCGGTTGATATATGTATTAATTTAATTTTGTATAATTTTAAAATATCAACAATATTAATCACACTCAAATAATTCACCTTAATGCACTGATCTTTTTTCACTTCTGATTGATCTACATTTGTAAAAGCAGCTAAATTAATTATAAATTTAGGTTTGTAGTATTTTATTTTTTTTAAAATTTTATCGCTATCAGTAATGTCTAATTTTTTTTTATCAAAAAAAATATAATTCTTATCTGCATTTTTTTTTAATTCTCTGCCAACTTGACCATTGGCACCAAAAACTAAAATTTTATTCATAACATTTCTATAATTAAATTTTTATGTTACAATGATAATATTTCAAATTATTTGATATTAGTGTTAATTTTTTCCAATTATGTTTGAACTCAAATTTTAAATACAAATTAATAAAGATAAAATATCTATAAATCACCAAATTTTCCAAGGCGCCTTATTTGATAACCATAAATCTTCTAGATTATTTTTATCTCTTAGCGTGTCCATACACTGCCAAAAACCATGATGTCTAAAAGCCAGTAAATTTCCTTGCTCAGACAAAGTTCTCATAGGCTGTTTTTCTAAAGGCATATCATCGCTATTAATTAAATCTATTACCTTTGGACTCATTACAAAAAAACCTCCATTGACCCAATCATCATCTGGTTTTTCATGAAATTTAGTAACTAAATCATTTTTTAAATCAATCTCTATCATACCAAACCTATTTTTTGGTTTAATTGCAGTCAATGTACAAAGCTTGTTATTTTTTAAATGAAAATCTTTAATTGTATTTATGTTAACATCAGATAAACCATCACCATAAGTTAAAAAAAAGAAGTCTTCATCCTTAATATATTCATAAACCTTTTTTAATCTACCTGCTGTTTGGGTATTTAAACCTGTGTCGATTAAATTTACGTTCCAATCTTCGAGCTCCTCTGTGGAAGTTATTTTATTACTTTTCAAATTTATAGATATCGATTTATTGTATTTCTTATAATTTATAAAAAATTCTTTTATTTCGTAGCCTTTATAGCCCAAACATATAATAAAATCTTTAACACCAAATGAAGAGTAATATTTCATTATATGCCAAATTATTGGCATATCCCCTATTTTTACTAATGGTTTGGGAATGTTAATTGTTTCTTCACTTAATCTTGTTCCAAGCCCGCCTGCAAATATAACTAATTTCATAAAGCATTCTTAACCAAATTTTAGAGGAAATACAAAACTTAATATTTTTTTTATTAAATTTCGTAATTTTTTAGGGAAATATTTTCTTATGCCCTCATGATCCAAAAGATTAATATCAGTTAAAAGATTATATTTTGAAATATAATAATTTTCTAAGTAAATAATTTTTTTTTTTAATTTTCTATTATCAAGAGTTTTTCCATTATCATTAATCCAATTCCAATCATAATAAAAATTACTTGGAGAAGCCCATATTTTTTTTTTATCATTATATCTGCCCCAATATGCTGGACCAATTACAAAAGGATTTTTTTTTTGAAATTTTATTGGAAAATAAGAGAAAGTTGAATTGGATACTATAATATTTTTAGCTTTCATTAAGTGCAAAAAACATTCCTTTATTGAACCAGAAATTACCTCATAATTAGGAAATAAATTTTCACAATACCTTTTGTCATCAGTAACAATTATGAACTTTTCAACACCTTTTTTTTTCATCAATTCGATTGCATTTGTCCAGTAATTTTTAGGTAAAATAAAATTTTTGTGTCTCTTATATTCACCACCTCTAATATTAAGTACACAGGTTTTTTTATCTAGTTCAATTTGATTAAAATTAGAATTTATAATTTTGCAATACTTTTTAAAATTAATTTTTTGTCCTAAAAAATATCTTTCATCTTGAAAATACCCTTCCAAGTAAGTATTTTTTTTAATATCAGAAAATCTTTGGTCAAAGAAATGTGAAACATGATTAATCCTAGGGTCATAATAATAGTGTTCCCGGAATGAATACTTATAATCTTTTCTCTTTTTTCTTGATTGTTTTAGTTTAATAAAATTTTTTCCAACAAACTTATTATAATTTATAATTTTTACCTCAGTTTTTAATCTTATTGAAATTGATAACGCTGCAAAATAAAGCCATAACTGGTTACCTAAGCCTTGTCCTTCTTTGAATTCTATAAATATCATTTAAACATTAATTTATAATTCTCAATTATATCATATAACTCTTTTGGAAATATTTCTTTTGGATTTACAATTTCAAACTTCCTGTTCATTTCCAAAACGTCAGATTGACTTGCTAATTTATTTTTAATTCTATTTGGAAAAATGAAATTTAAAAATTTTAAAATAAAATTAAATTTTCTTCCCTGAAAATTTGATTTATATAATTTTTCTTTTATAATTTTTTCTCCCCCAAAAAAACTAAAATGCCAACCCGCATTATCATAAATTTTAAATACTTGTAGTGATCGATCTTCCAATGGATATCTCATCAAATCTATGCTTTTACCTTCAAGATAATTAAAATGACACATCCTAATTCCAAACCACTCTTTTGGTAACTTTAAATCAAAATAATACATATACCAATCTAAGCACAATGTTATGTGCTCATTTTTTGGTATTAAGTTTTCTTTTTTTATTTTACTTAATAATTCTCTATTTGGAATTTCATCTAAGTCTCCCAAAATAATATAATCATCTTTGTCAGCAACTTTGGAGATGCCTAATATTTGATAGTCTTTCAAATAAACTTCCCTTTGAAATTGAATATTTAAATTTATTAATTTTTTACCAAAATGTTTGTGGCTATAACTTTTGTGATAATCAGTATATCTAGAGTCTGGTTTTTCAAATCTATCAAATTTGTTTGGAACAAATTCTATTATTTGATGAATTATTTTATCAGCATATTTTCTATATCTTTCTTTATTTTCATTAAAATAAAGTTTTTTTTCTTGACCACCAAAACTAGTTCTTGCCTCTGTAATTATAAAATAGTCAACAATTGGATATAAGTATTTAAGTCTAATTTCTAATAAATCTAATTCGTTGAAAAATAAAAAAGAATCTATCAGCTTCATTTTTTTTATTGTATGTTTTTAAACGTAAGTTGTATATTTTAATAAGAGAATATGTTTTACTAACATCAATCCAATGAATATCAAATAAAAAAATTTTTAAAAGTCTCATTAAATATATTTATAAAACCAGTAAAATGTTTGTATTTTAATTTAATTTAAAAAAATTTAATCATTTGAATAAATAAAGATAATTTTTAAAAAATAATAAATAATTTGTTATAATTATATAAAAATTTAAGATGATTGTTTGTCTAAAATATTTTGGCTCAAATAATAAAAAAATCATAACAAAACTTAAAACGCCAAATATTCTTAAGACATCTTCTCCAACATAAAGACGAATATTCGTTGCAGAAATTGCAGCAATAATTACCAAAAAGAAAAATAACATTTTTAAAAAAACTTCTGGCATATTGCTTGATTTAATTAATAAAAAATTTTTATTTCTAAGATTAATATAAAAAATCCAGATCAATGGAAATAAACAATAAATAGTCGTCCTATAATAATTTAAAGGTTTTAATTTCAATTCACTACTTCTTAATAAATTAATATTCAGATAATAGGCCATTAAAATCAAAGCTAAACTTGCAATTATTAAAATTAAAAGCTCTAGATATATATTTATTTTTTTTGATTTTATTAAAAAATATAAAAAAAATGTTGCATAGAAAAAAATTAAAAATGTTTCTATATGAGTAAACATTGCACAAATGAAAAACATTAATGAAATTTTAAAATTGTTTTTTAAAAAAAAAATATACGATCCAAACATCAAGAGAATACAAGAGCCTGCTCTAAGCCTAATCACTAGGTACTCAAATGAAAAAATAAAAATAAATAAAATTAAAAAAGACATAGCCAATTTAAAATTATTTTCTATTAAATTTATATTTTTCTTAATTAATTGCCAAATTAAGAAAAAAAATAACAAATAATTTATTGTAAAATAAATTTTTAGATGAGTTACATATTTAATTGGTAGTTTAAAGAATAAATAATGTACTAAGTCAAAAAAATATTTTTCATCATTTTTTAAATAATATTCAGCTTTAGCGAATCTATCAAAATAAGCGACATAATCTGAAGAAATGGAAAAATCTAAAAACAAAAAAAAAATATAAAATATAAAAAATTTTAATAGAAATAATGTTTTAATTTTTTTAATATTCATATAAAATACCTACCTTTAAATATTATATTCTATGTTATTTTCTAGTTTTAATACATTCGGTAATGAATTTGGACCATTTGATAAGTATAAAAAGAGAATTTATTCACAATCAGGTGAAGAAGGTATCTTGGAGTTTTTATTAAATAAAACAAATAATAATTTATTGAAAAATTTGAACGTTATTGAATTTGGAGCGTGGGATGGTATTCATTTAAGCAACACCTTTTATTTTGTAAAAAAATATAATGCCAATGCAATATTTATTGAAAAAGAAAGAAAAAAATTTTTAGATTTAGTTAAGACTTCAAAAAAATTCCCAAAAATAATTGCTGTAAATTGTGAGGTAAGTCCCAATATTAAATCTAAATATTCATTAGATAGTATTTTAAAAAAATATTATAAATTTAAAAATGATATTGATATTTTATCAATAGACATTGACTCTTATGATCTTGCAATTTGGAAATCTCTAAAAAAATTTAAACCCAAAATAATAGTCATAGAAATTAATAGTGAAATGGGTCAATATAAGAAAATAATTCATTCTCCAAAAAATAGAAGAGATGGAAACAGTTTTGCTTCTACAGTTGAAGTTGCTCAAAAAAAGGGTTACCTTTTAGTATCCCATATTGGAAACTGTATTTTTGTTAGAAAAGATTTAATTAAATATTTTAAATTTAATAAAAAATTTATTAGTAATCCAACTCTACTTTATAATGATTTTTGGCTTAGAATTAATCCTTTTCTTTATTATTCAGAATATATTATTAATTTTATTTTAAAACACATTAATAGATTTTTACAAAGATATAATTTTCTAAATAAATATGATTGATATATCAATTATAACCCCCGTAACAGATTCCGACATGAATAAAAGAAAATTTAAGATGTTATTTAAAAGTCTAGTATCTCAAAAAGTAAAAAAAAAGATTGAATGGATCATTGTTGGTAACAGAAAAGCTTATAAAAAATTTAATCAATTAAAGTTTGAAAATAATAATTTAAAAATAAATTTTATAGTAGAAAACTCAAATATGATGGAGGCCATGAATATTGGAATTAAGAAAATAACCACTGATTTTTGGCTAAGTTTAGGTGCAGATGATAGGCTAGTAAACGATGAAACTTATGAAAAAATTCGATATGAAATTAATAAAGAGAAAAAAAAAATGGCCATATTCCTTTTTAATATAATACAGATAAAAAAAAATAAAAAAATCCCAAGCATAGAGCCAGATTATTTTTGGAGCGGAGGTGTTATTTTTGGTAAAAAAATCCACTCTAAAATTGGTCTTTTTGACGAGAGTTTGCGACTTTCGGGAGATAAAGATATCAAATATAGAATAGACAAGGCATTAACAAAAGAGAATATAATTATAAAAAAAATCAACATGCATATTAGTTATATTAGTGCAAATGGAAGAAGTAGTGATGAATACTTGCTTGCCATATACGAAGATTTTTTAATTAGGATAAAACATAAAAAAAATAAAATTTTAACGTATTTAAGATTTTTATACTTTTTTTCTTATTATTTTTTTAAAGGTTTTGAAAAATAAAATTTAAATATTTTTTTTAAAAAAATAAAATTTTTTTTAAACAAGAAAATATCAAAAAAAATACTTCTTTTAAAAATCTTGTGTACTGTTATTTCATTAATAATGGCAAAAGTAATAGAAAGACAGAAATAAACTAAAACTGACCCTGTTACACCATAATTGATAATTAAATATAAAAAAAAGGGAGAAACAATTAAAATTGATATTAAATAATTACGAATAATTTTTTTTTGATAATTATAAATAAAAAGAAGATTTGTATTAAGCGAGAAAAAACTTAGAATTAAATGACATAATAAAAAAAAAAAGATGTAGTTTGCCGAGTCATTATGTAAGGAATTTCCAAAAAAATATAAAAAATATTTATAAATTAAAAAAAAAGCTGGTATAAAAATAAAAATAAAAAGTGTGTTTAAAAACCTCAAACTAATAATTAATTGTAAAATCTCTCCAGTTTTATTTTCACTCCTTAATCTAGAAATCATCGGAAAGCTTGATGCCGAAATAGAATTAACTAGTATTAGAGCACTTGATGAAATAAGAAATGCAAAGTTGTAAATACCCAATTTTTCTATGGCTAAAAGTTTCTCAGTAAGGAATATAGGTGTAAACGAAAAAAAAATAGACACCATTTCAACCATTCCAGTTGCAGCTAGTAATTTTCGATTATTTTTGTCTAAAAAAGTAAAAGAAAAATATTGTACTTTACTTATATTATTAAAATTACTTTTAAAATTTCTTAAAGTAAAAAAAATCATAATAAAAAATACTATAAAAATTGAAAAAAAATATGATTTAAATATTCCGTTAACTGTATAATCTGAAATAAAAAAAATAAAAAAAATTAATAAAATATTTTTAATTACACTATCGCTTATACTAACTTGACTTGTTTTTTCTAATCCGCTTAAGACTGCATTATTAATAGTAAATAAAATTAAAATATATCCAAACAGTAAAAACCATAAAAAATTTATATTTCCTCCAATAAAAATATTTTTATAATAAAAATATATAAATATTGCAGAGATAATAAATAATACGCCGCAAAAAATTGATGTGTTTGCAATATAATTAAGTATTATAAAAAATTTTTTATCGTTGTTTTTTAATGATGAAATTTTCAGAGTTAGGAATTGTGGTATTCCAATTAATGAAATTAAGCATAATATTGAAATTAAGTTTAAAGCAAAACTATAATATCCAAAAGCAATGACTGAAACTTTTTTTGAAATTAGAATAATTAAAAAAAATTGTAGAAACTTTCCGACAAAAGAACTAAGATAATAAATTGAAATGTTTTTATATAAAGTCATATATTGATTATCTTAAATTTAATCTTGAATATTTTCAGTCAAAAATTTACTTTATTTTATTTAATGCACAACATATTAATTTGGGTATAAGTAGAAAAAATTATGAGCACATTAATAAAAATTGTACGCAACAAAAAAATTTTGCATATAATTTGTAAAAAAAAATACAAAAAAAAAAAGAACTAATATTTAA
>Ga0233432_10005723_pt1 | contig 10748 bp, 11 predicted proteins | sample SI_122_August201_6_FD_179870 | JGI IMG/M metagenome (GOLD analysis project Ga0233432, IMG submission 179870) | Seawater microbial communities from Saanich Inlet, British Columbia, Canada - SI_122_August2016_10_MG | ecosystem: Environmental > Aquatic > Marine > Inlet | place: Canada: British...
ATCGGTCGATGGAGTGTGGTTTGCAAAAAGGCGAACTAGGATTCGGTTTCGAGCAGATCTTTTTCTACATGAAGATTTTCGATGATAAAGCCTTGGCGAAGGGGAGTGTTCTTTCCCATGTAAAAGGTTAGAAGACCGTCGATGTTGTGTAGCTGTTTCATGGTTACGTGTTCGAGTTTCATCTTTGGTCCGATGAAAGTAGCGAATTCGGCAGGGGAAGCTTCACCGAGTCCTTTGAATCGAGTAATTTCCGCGCTCTTGCCCATCTTTTCGAGGGCTTTATTTTTTTGGGCTTCGGTGTAGCAATAGACGGTTTTCTTTTTTGTGCGAACGCGAAAGAGAGGCGTCTCTAGTATGTAGAGGTGCCCTTGGCGAACGAGATCGGGGAAGAACTGAAGGAAGAAAGTGAGCAGCAAAAGTCGGATGTGCATGCCGTCGACGTCGGCATCGGTTGCGATAATCACTTTGTTGTAGCGAAGCGATTCTAGGTTTTGCTCGATGTCGAGGGCACTTTGCAGACAATTGAATTCGTCGTTTTGATAGACAATTTTCTTAGTGAGTCCGAAGGCGTTGAGCGGTTTCCCTTTTAAACTGAATACGGCTTGCGTATTGACGTCGCGCGTCTTTGTGATCGAGCCGCCGGCCGAATCGCCTTCCACTATGAAGAGCGTGGAGTCGTTGCCTTGCTTGTGCTTCGTATTGAAATGAGCACGGCAATCGCGGAGTTTTTTATTGTGCAAATTAACCTTCTTCGCTTTTTCGCGTGCCAGCTTGCGAATTCCGGTAAGCTCTTTGCGCTCCTTTTCGCTCGCGACGATTTTCTGTTGAATCGCCTTCGCGGTTTCGGGGAATTGGTGAAGGTGAAGGTCGAGTTCCTTCTTGATGAAATTGTTGATGAAGTTTCGAATACTCGGGCTTTTCGGGCCCATGTTTTGCGATCCTAGCTTGGTCTTGGTTTGGCTTTCGAATACGGGTTCTTGGACGCGTATGGAAATCGAGGATAATATAGAAGTGCGAATATCCGAGGAGTCGTAGTCCTTTTTGAAGAATTCCCGGATGGTTTTGACGATTGATTCCCTGAATGCGGCTTGGTGGGTGCCGCCCATGGTCGTGTGTTGCCCGTTGACGAACGAGAAATACTCTTCGCCGTAGTGCGTTCCATGGGTCATTGCGACTTCGATGTCTTCGCCTTTGAGGTGAATGATCGGGTAGAGGATGTCGCCGCTCAGGTTGTTTTCGAGAAGATCCTTGAGGCCGTTTTCGGAGCGAAAGGTTTTGCCGTTAAGCGAAAGCGTTAGCCCGGTATTAAGGTAAGCATAATTCCAGAGCATGGTTTCGACGTATTCCAACCGGTAGTCGAAAACGCTGAAAATGGAGCGGTCTGGAGTGAATTCGACGTAGGTCCCATTTTTTTCGTCGGTTTTGCCCTGGCGGCTTTCCGACTGGATATCGCCTTTCGAGAAAATGGCCTGCTTCATTTTGGACTCCCGATAGGACTCGGCGAGGAAGTAGCTGGAAAGTGCGTTGACCGCTTTGGTGCCGACTCCGTTTAGGCCGACACTCTTTTGAAAAGTTTCGCTATCATATTTGGCGCCGGTATTGATTTTGGAGACGCAATCGACGAGCTTTCCGAGCGGGATGCCGCGACCGAAGTCACGAATAGAGACCACCTCGTCGCCTATTGTGATGTCAATTCGCTTCCCGTGTCCGCTGGAATGCTCGTCGATCGAGTTGTCGATAATCTCTTTGAGCAAGACGTATATGCCGTCATCGGGGGAAGCTCCACTGCCTAGCTTACCGATGTACATGCCCGGGCGCAGTCGAATGTGCTCCTGGGGGCTTAGGGACTTGATGCTCGATTCAGTGTAATTCGATTCTGCCATCTATTGGGCTCGATAGGATAAAGACCGCGGCGCGAAATCAAGCGGGAATATCGGTAATTTCGCCTTAGCGCTCTTTTCTTTTGCCGACGTGCCTTTTCGCTTTACATGGATTCTGTTGGACGTTGGTTTGCCGTCGCTATTCTCCGTTTGGTTTTCCTGCGTCTTTCCCATTATGAGCAATCACGCCCCCACAGCTGCAAAAGCGAAAAACGATCGTGCTTTGAGATTTTATCGCGATGTATTAGGATTAGAGCGCCTGCACTACGGAATGTGGTTGCCGGAGGACGAGCTGACGATGGAAGCCCTCAAGGCCGCTCAGAAGCGCTATGAGGATTTTTTGATAGATAGCGTGCCCGAGGGTGCTCGGCGGATATTGGACGTGGGTTGCGGAACGGGTGAGCTTTGCTTGCACTTGAAGGATCGAGGTTACGATGTGCATGGACTCTCGCCGGATATCAACCAGAAGAAGGTGTTCGCCGAGAAAGTGGAGGCTCCGTTTCATTTTACGCGATTCGAAGATTCGCATTTGGAAGGTGGATACGACGTGATTATAATGAGCGAGTCCTGCCAGTATATCCCGATCGACAAGGTTTTCGATGTGGCGGCCAAGGCGTTGAAACCTGGAGGGCATTTGATGGTGTGCGATTATTTCGTGCTTGATCAAAATGCAGGAGAGCTTTCGAAGAGCGGACATGATTATGAAGCGTTTATGGCGAAGGCCGAGGCGAGTCGTTTCGAGATCGTGAAGAGCCGCGATGTGACGCTGGATATTCGCAAAACGTTGGAAATCGCCGATGGTTGGACCGACAAGATTTTACTTGGAGCCGATATTTTCACGGAAAAGTTTCGCGAGAAGAATCCGTTTATTTGGAAAATCTTGGTTTGGCTTTTCGGCAAAAAGTACCAAAAGGCAGTTTCGCAGAAAGTCCTATTGGATGCGGACCGTTTCTCCGAAGTTAAGAAATACGAGTTCTTCTTGTTTCAACTAGGCTAAGAAACTAAGGCATCTCTACTTGGCTCCGGTTGCTTTCGTCTTGTTAGAATCAATGTAAATTAGTGCTCAGCGGTTGGAATTCATTCTTCTTGGGATCGGAGGATTTTTCACCACTGAGGAAACTGATAAACGCTGATATTTTTACTCTGTGATGGACCTTTTGCCAGAGACGGGAGAGCGATGGGAGGATTTTCGAGCCCATTAATATAGTGGCCTGGCCCACGCTGAGCGGGACCAGCTACAATGAATCAGTGTAATTACTAAGCGTCTCTAGGAGCGATTAAGTTCTTTGGCTCCGATGTCGCGTCTTAGGTATTTGGACTTAAAATTGATTTTGTCACAGAGGGCGTAGGCTTTTTGCGAGGCTTCTTTTAGGTTCGTTCCGAGTGCGGTGACGCCTAGAACCCGTCCCCCATTGGTGACGACATCTCCGGCTTCCGAGCTGGTAGTGCCTGCGTGGAAGATGAATTCGTTTTCGCCGACGGTCTCTGGGAACGATATGGCCTCGCCCTTTGGGTAGTTTTCTGGGTAACCTTTGGAGGCGAGAACGACGACCATTGCGTATTCATCTTTCACCTTAACGTCGATCTTGGTTAGCTCGCCTTTGGCGGCCGCTAGCATGATGGCTACAGGATCGGTTTCCAGGCGGGTTAGGAGGACTTGGGTTTCGGGGTCGCCGAAGCGGGTATTGTACTCAAGTACTTTCGGTCCTGTCTTGGTCATCATGAGGCCGATAAATAGGGTACCTCGAAAATCGATGCCTTCGGCTGCGATACCATCTACGCTCGGTTTAACGATTATTTCTTCGATGTGGCGCATCATTGCCTCATCGATTAGATCGGCTGGAGAGTAGGCACCCATGCCGCCGGTATTGGGGCCGGTGTCGCCTTCGAAGACTTGTTTGTGGTCCTGGCTGGTGGGGAGGATGACGTAGTCTTTGCCGGATACGATGACGTGGATGGAAGTCTCTTCGCCGAATAGGCATTCTTCGATGAGTACGGTTTTACCGCTATCGCCAAAGGCGCCACCGTCGATCATGTCGCTGACAGTCTGAGTAGCGGTTTCGTGGTCTTCGGCGATGATGACGCCCTTTCCAGCAGCGAGTCCGTCAGCTTTGACGACGATTGGGTAAGAAGCGGTGCCGAGATATTCAATTGCCGCTTGGGCGTTATCGAAATTGGCGGCGGCTCCCGTCGGAATGTTGTATTTTAGGAGAAGTTCTTTCGTGAAGGTTTTACTGCCTTCGAAGCGAGCTCCGTCGGCTTTGGGGCCGTAGGCGAGGATGCCTTTTTCATTGAGGCGATCGACGAGTCCCAGGCAAAGGGGGACCTCCGGTCCGACGATGACGAAGTTTACGTCTTCGTTGTTTGCGAGTTTGAGAAGGCCGTCGATGTCATCGCCGCCGACTGAGTGGCATTCGCAAATTTGAGCTATGCCTGGATTTCCAGGGGCGGCGAGCGTTCGGCCTACGAGCGGGCTATCGACGCTGATTTTTGCGATTGTGTGTTCGCGGCCGCCTGAGCCGACGATGAGGGTGGTGAGAGGAGAATGGTCTGACATACCGCTGCGATTTAGAAAGCACGAAAAACTGGAATGCAATGAAAAGATGAAATTGGGTTGCCCTTCGTTATTCAAAGGGCATCCGGGCACGATGGATCGGCTACAGAACTTGCAGGGTTTTGCGGTAGAATTCGATGATGATTTCGGGGTCGCCAGTGAAAAGAAGGTAGTCTTCTACTCAGCGTGGTATTCGTCCCTCGACGGACATTCGATGCAGTTGAGCTTCTAGATCCGATAAGTAATCAGGGTGGAAGAAAACATAGGGCACACGTGGGCGAATGCCGAGTTTTAGGTTGCAGAGTTCGATCCCAATTTCCTCCATCGTGCCGGCTCCGCCGATGCTGAAAATACAAAAGTCGGCGACCTGAAACCACTTTTGCCGATTTTGGCGGTTCTTTTCCTGAAAGGTATTGAAGAAGTCAACGCCGACTTTGGGCGGTTGGGCTTCGAGTTCGAGGTAAGCGGCGCCGGTGAGGCAGTTGTTGGCTCAGCCGACGTCTGCGGTGAGTCCCATCACGCCTTCGCCTCCTCCCGTTAGAATTCCGACATTGGGTCCTAAAAAGCGCGTCATACGATCGACGAGTGCGGTAATGTTGCGTTTTTCTTCGGCATCCATTTCCAAGGCCGAGCCGTAGAAGGCGAGAATCGTACAGGCGAGAAAGCGGTCGACATTTTCTTCTTTGATGAAGAATCCATGTTCGTTTTAGAATACGTGTAGGTAGATGTCGTTGATCAGGGCACTGAACCAGTAGACCTTGATTCCGAGTTGCTCGTAGGTTTCGAGTTTGCCGTGGGCGTCGCTAGACAAGAAAAAGTCCTGCATGGGGGTCGCTTTTCAAAACACGATTCGCTTAAGAGACAGTTTTTGGACTCGGGTAAGGATCTCGATATGTTCGAGTAAACTGGGAAAAGTGTCCATGACACAGCGTGTCGGCTGACGCATCGCCTTTTCGGATAGCTTGGTTTACAGTTCGAAAGCCGAAGTGATCTTTGCTGCCGATGCGCTTGATCTCTTTTGATATATTGCCTTCGATGCGAATGAGCGGGCTTTGGTTTTCGCTTAGGGCGCTGGCTCCGCTGACCGAGATGCTAGTTGCTGGGCGGACCCTTGAGAAATGAGGTTTCGGGTTGTCGTCGAGTTGCTGATACACGCGATCGAGGTTAAGAAAGAATGTGCGGCTTTGCTTGTATAGAGCTTGTTTTTGATCGAATTTGGGAGAATTGTGTACTTCGATCGAGACGAGTGGGTTGGTTACTCCGATTGTAGATTTCCAGGATGACATTGGATCCGAAGGTTTTGCCGGGATCGAGTAAGACGGCTCCGGAGTGAATGCCGAAATTTTCTTCGCCTCGATTGAGGACGACGTAGTGGTCTTTTAGGTACATCGAGCAGCTTGTGAGTAGGCCCGAACGCGGGGGGAGTTCGACGACCACGATGTCTTGGTGCTTCTGGACTTTGTCCAGAAACGAACGTGGGTGGTAGCCTTGGATAAGGCGTATATGATCTTGTTTGGAGACGCTATTGGGGAGGGTGTAGCGAACTTTGTGCGGGGTGAGGAATACGCTTCCAAATCGGTCGATCGATGTCGTTTCAGGTAGCTTGATCCGGTTGGATTCAAGCGCTTGCCAAATTTCGTCGGAGGATAGCTTTTGGCTTTCAGGGGCTTAAAATAGGCGCCCAGCTGCTGTTCCGGGCTTGGGGAGGTCGCGATAGTATGTGGCGAAGGGGAAGGAGGAGTCGTAAAGGAATGCCTTGCATTGAAGGACGAGGCGATCGCGGTTTAGGCGAGGTGTCGGGAGGCGGCGATTTCGATTTCGATGCGGGCAAGGGTACTGCGTTCGCTGAAGTGGACGGATTTGAGGAGGTCGGCGACGAATTGGGTCTCTTCAGGATCGCGGAGGTGGAACGTGATCGTCAGTTCGAGGGTTTTGGTTTTGGACTTTTCCTATACGGTGGTGATGAGGCCGTCTTCGCTTATCCAGAATGTTTCTCGATTCATTTGGCGTTGGATTGGAGTTTGCAGGATTGTTTGGCGTGGGGCGGTTTGTTGATTCCGGGAGCGGCGAAGGCTCTGTCTATCGGGTTTTCGGCGTTTGGAATTTTGGTCATTTACAAAGAATCGGATTTCGCTAGTTGTTTCAATGCGCAAAACGTGTCTGATCGCGTTTGTTTTTATTGCTTCTTTTTGCCAACGAATAACTTATGAAAAAGTCTATCCCATTAATCGCCATTTGCGTATCGGTACAGGCATTGTGGAGCCAAGATGCCGCTTCGGCAAAATTGCCTGATTTGCAACCTGAAGTGGAGCAATTCACGTCGATGGAGCTCCTTGAAACCTGGGGGTTTCTCTTGTCGGAACGTTTTAATTTGGGCGGCTTGGATGTTACGGCGTCCGAAGTCGATGCGATAGCTCGTGGTATGAAGGCCTATGTGAATCGCGAAAAGGCGCCGACGGATTTGTCGAAGTCGATCGATCCGATGCAGGCTTATTTCGTAGAGCGAGAAGAGGCTGTTCGGAAGAATCACCTTGAGGTGAACAAGTTGGAAGAATTGGAGTACTTCGATGAGATGTTTGGCCAACCTGATTACCAGTCTTTGGGGACGGGGCTTTATTTCCAGATTTTGGAAGAAGGTGGTGAAAAGCGTGCGGAATCTAAGGATCGGGTTCGCTGTCACTATCGAGGCACTTTGCTTGATGGAACGGAATTCGATTCTTCTTACGATCGTGGCGAACCGGCAGAATTTGTGCTGAATCAGGTTATTCAGGCATGGACTCAGGGGGTTCCGTTGATTGGCGAAGGTGGTAGGATTAAGCTCTTCGTTCCTTCGAAGTTGGGTTACGGCGATGAAGGTACTCAAGGAATTCCTCCTGCAGCGGCATTGATCTTCGACATCGAGCTCGTTGAGATTTTGGGACCGGATGCACCAGGCACGCCTCAACAATTGCCAGGTATTCAGTAAATATTCGGCCGAGTTGAATTTGTTCCGAGGAGCGCCACCTTAGTAGATCGAGTTCGGAACAATGTAATTTACATCGATAGCGGGAGTAGTTTGACGATGAGGGAGGAGATGGTTTTTATCATTAATCCCTTGTCGGGAAAAGGAGGCAAGGGACCCGTTCGGAAGCAGAAGATTGATGCGTTTATTCACAAGAAGGGATTGCGCGTTCGCTCGGGTTATTTGCGTTGGTGGTGACGGAACCATGAATGAAGTGGCTCGAGCTTTAGTGGGGACGGAGGTTTTATTCGGCCTTGTTCCGATGGGTTCGGGCAATGGGCTCGCTCGGCACTTGGGACTTCCTCTGAAATTCGAAGACGCTCTTGGGAATGCAACGAGCAAATCAGCGCTTAGGATCGATACGGGAGTGGCGAATGGGCATCCGTTTTTCAACGTTATGGGCATTGGTTTTGATGTAGAAATCGGTACGCGATTAAACCGAACTAAAGGGCGAGAATTTGCGACTTACATCGTTGTCGGGCTCAAGACTTTTGCGTTTCATCGTTCTTCTCACTACGTGGTGGTATTCGATGGAAAGGCCTTTCCACTAAACGTCGATCTGATCCTCGTGGCCAACTCATAGCAGTATGGAAATGACGCGTACATCGCGCCGGATGCCTCCTAGGAAGACGGAAAGCTTAATTTGGTGGCAGTCGAGCCGTTCGTTTTTTTGCCGGGTTGAACTTACTTCGGCGGGTTTTCTCTAAAACGCTATACGGAAGCGCAAAGGTGCACGCTTTCTGCTCGGAAGCGTTTAAGGTTAAGCTTAGCAAGGCCGAGTATTTCCATGTCGATGGCGAGATATTGGAGTGTGATGAGGAAATCGACATTCGCGCTGGACCGAAGTCATTGCGAATGATCATACCTTCGTAGTTTTGTAGGGGGAGATTGGTTTGTGGGCGGTAGGGGATCGACCTAGCTGGCGAAGGTGTTTAGCCTCTTGATCGTTGTGCTAGAAAGTCGATCCATGCGGGGTGTTCGTTCATGCAGGGAATGGCGACGAATGATTCTCCTCCCGCTTCGAGGAACATCTCTTTGCCTTCCATTGCAATTTCTTCGAGGGTTTCGAGGCAATCGGAAACGAAGGCGGGCATCATGATAAGAAGCCGCTTCGTCCCGCTTTTCGCTAGCTCGGGTAAAACGGCGTCGGTGAAGGGTTCGATCCAGGGTTCACGTCCGAGGCGAGATTGGAAGGAGATTGAATATTGATCCTCGGAGATGCCGGCTCGTTTGACGAATGCCGCTGTAGTGGCGATTACTTGAGCTTTATAACAGGTGCTGTGGGCGGGGCTGCAAGTGGTGCAACAGTCTTTGACTACCTGACAGTGAGCTTTAGAGGAATCGGCTTTTGTGAGGTGCCGCACCGGGATTCCATGATAGGAAAAGAGGAGGTGATCGTATCCACTTTCCAGATGAGGCTTTGCGGATTGATAGAGTGCTTCGATGTAATCCGGTTCTTTGTAGAATGGCTGAACGGTCTCTACTGTAGCTTCTGGCATTTGCTCGCCGACTTCTTCCATGACGCGTACGACCACGGTCTCGTAGCTGGACATTGCGTAGTGCGGATAGAGTGGGATAAGTAGAATGTTGGTGATTCCCTCAGCCTTGAGATTGGCGATGGCGTTTGGAATGGAGGGTTTGCCGTAACGCATTGCCAATTCGACGTGATCGTCGATCCGTTCCTGAAGCAGGGTCTGTATGGTTTTACTTGCGACGATTAGGGGAGAGCCTTCGTCAGTCCAAACTTTTTTGTAGGCTTCGGCGGAACGCTTGGGGCGAGTAGGCAAAATGATGCAGTTCAGGACGAATTGCTGGATCGCCTTGGGCAAGTCCAATACACGATCGTCCGAGAGGAACTCTTTCAAATAGCGACGGACATCCTTGGTGGAAGTCGAGTCGGGCGATCCTAGATTGACGAGCAATACGGCATTTTTCTGCATTGTGTGGTGTCTATAGCCAAGCCAGTAGGGACTGTCAAATATACAGGTTGGGTAGGGCTTAAATTGCTCGGCTGCGGCGAAGCGCTTCTGGGGCGAAACCGACGCGCTTTAGGAACTGGCGTTCGAAGAAACTCTGATTCTCATAGCCTAGTTGAGCGCTGATTTCGTGCAAGGAGAGGTTGGTTTCGAGAACGAGACGTTTGGCTTCTTTCATCCGACGGTTGATGAGGTTTCGAATGGGTGGCTCACCGTATTGTTTGGAAAAGAGTCGGCTGAACTGCGATGGGGAAAGTCCGGACGAATCGCCGAGCTCTTCGAGGGTCCACTTGCGTCCTAGGTCCGAGTCGATTAGGGTCGAAGCTTTGGCGATGCGATCGTCGAAGCTTGGATGAGCGGCATCGGCGATCACGAGGAGAAGCATGCGGAGGGCATGATCTTGGATTTGTCGCTCGATTTCATTTTCAGGGTCCCAGGCGAGGGCGAGATTGGCGATCGCTTCGAGGCTGGCGGGAGCGCTGGTCTGGATCGGATTACGTTGAAGTTCGAGTTGATGGTTGGGGATTGGTTCGCCGTTGGTATCCAGAATCTCAAAACGCACGGCAAATAGGGAAAGCGGATCTAGGGGATCCTGTTCCGCTTCGATTTGATCTTGGGGGGAGAAGAGGAAGCAGTATCCGGGTTTAAGCATGTGGCTTTCGCCGTTTTGCGTTAGCTTGCCCGATCCTTCGAGGATCCCCCAAATGGCGAAGTCGGGCAGTGCTGTGGCCTTCCAGCTCCAAATCGGTTCGCAGTGATAGAGAACAGGGGTTGCGGTGAGCTTTAAGTCCGCGTACTTCGATAGCCAAAACGCATCCATTGGGGGCATGGAGGATGATGGCGGTTTTCAGTGGGAGGCCGCAATTGAATAATGTTAGAAGCCATGGGGCTGTCGGTCGTTGTCAGCTAGTGTGTTCAATCCGGCCCTGAGCTCCAAAGCTCCACGCAAGCAGACGACTGACTTTATTCCCTTGGGCCATGTTGATGACTTCGACTTGTTTAGCATCGAACCGGTTCAGTGCGCTTTTTAGGACTCGAAGGTGTTCATTTTGGGAGACCAGGCTCGTGAACCAATTCACTTGATCAGCAAATTCGACACTCTCCTCAATCATTTGAGAAATGAACGCCACCTCTCCGCCCCGGCACCAGAGCTCATTGGACTGCCCGCCGAAATTCAAAGTAGCATTGCCCTTGGCTGCGCTTCGGCCACCCAAGTTACGAACCTTGCGCTGATTAACCGCTTGCGCTGCCTTGGCAGACTCATGGAACGGCGGGTTGCACATCGTTAGATCAAAGTGATCACTCGGCCGAATGATGCCACGAAAGATGGCATCGCT
>Ga0233432_10005725_pt1 | contig 10744 bp, 7 predicted proteins | sample SI_122_August201_6_FD_179870 | JGI IMG/M metagenome (GOLD analysis project Ga0233432, IMG submission 179870) | Seawater microbial communities from Saanich Inlet, British Columbia, Canada - SI_122_August2016_10_MG | ecosystem: Environmental > Aquatic > Marine > Inlet | place: Canada: British...
ATCCCGTCGTCCCCGCCATACGGCCAGATAGCTCAGTCGGTAGAGCACTTGTCTGAAAAACAAGGGGTCGGCAGTTCGATTCTGCCTCTGGCCACCAATAGCTATATAAATTTTTCTTACTAGCATTTTAAAATACGAAAACAGAGACAGAAAAAGGATATAAGATCTTATTTAAATCAATGAATTTCAAAATACAAACAAAAGTATATAAAAATTTGTTAAGGATACCTTTTTTTCATAACGTAATGTACTTAACAAATGAATAACTTTTGTGCTAAAAAAATATAAAAATATTATAAGTTGGCGGGGCTTTATTTACTGATTGGCTAAATTTATAAAGATAGTAACGTCACTATTTCTCAAAATAATCGTCCCAACAGTCAACCTCGGTAATAGATGCTTTACAGTTTTTGACAGTAACTTCGTAAGTTAATAATGAAGCAGTTTCAGCTATCACGTTCAACTGATTTAGACACATACTGATAATTAAAATGATCAATATTTGTTTTCTCTGAATCTTTTGCTTTTTAATAATGAAAAAAAGAGTAATAAAAATCATGTAAATTACTATCAGAAAAAATGAACTAAAAAAGAATGCATATATTGTTAAAAGTAGATAAAAAACCAACTCTTTTTTAAATTCAGCAAGAACTATTAAGTAAGAAGTAAAGATCAACATAAATGTAGTAAATAAACCACTGTAGATTATTGACTTAACTGGACTAAGTAACCAAAACCATGTAAATACTGTGAGCAGGGGCAGTAAAATTTGTGCTTTTCCTAGATTGGTTATGGATGTTAGTATATTAAATCTTATTACAATAAATGAAAATAAAATAGGAGCAAACAATATTCTAGTAAAATCGGCAATACCCCAGTTAGAAACTTCAGAATTTACAAAATTATTTACTATTGAACTTGATGAAAAGTCAACATTACCTGCACTACGGTGTCTAAAGTAGTGATTGTAGTACTCAGAAAAATAATCAATCAGATTGTAGTCTGAAAAAAATATCACTAATGAAAGCCAGATAATAGGTGGTAATATACCAAATGGTATATCTTTCAATACACGAATTAAAGATCTTTCATAATACATTGTTGATATGTAAAAACCAAAAAACATCAGTACGGTTAGAAAGTCCCCAAAAAATATACTTATACCCATAATCAATAATGAGATCCTCCTATGTTTTTCAAATAATAAAATTGCATTTGCGAATATTAACGCACAAATAGTTTCAGGAAGTAAATAGAGAATGCCATACCACCAAGATGTATTTGTTAAGCTGAATAAAAAAAGTGTAGTTAACAGAATGAAGTTACCCTTTACTTCAAAATTGAAGGTAAAAAGTACTATGCATAATAAAAGTATTGATAGTAAAAATAAATATATAAAATTAGAAAATCTTATTATGTAAATATTATCAGTAAAAACCCAACTTATTACAGCCCCAATAGATGAAATAGGTCCAGCAGTTAACTTTGGAGAATAACTAGTAAAATATTCTGTCCCGTAGGGCCCAATGAAATTAAAATTGTTAAGGTAAAAATTATAATTTGAAACAAGTGAAACTATCTCGTCACTCCAAGGTTTTAAAGTTTTTGTTTTGTAAAAAGAAGAAATAAATGAAATTATTATATAAATCTGAGAGGCAATTAACAGAAGATATGAATTTTTGTTATTGAAGGTTTTATAAATTGATGACACTTTAATATTTGTTTATTCTTATTTTAAAAACTACAAACACTGCTTCTAGAATTATTTTGAAGTTAATTTTAGAAACACCCAATTCTCTTTCATGAAAAATTATTGGAACTTCTTTTATTTTAAGGTCTCTATTAAAAGCTCTTGAACTCATTTCAATTTGGAAACCGTACCCATTACATGTTGTCTTTTCAAATTCTATTTCTTTAAGTGCTTTTAAAGAGTATATTCTAAATCCACTTGTCAGGTCTTTGATCTTACAACTCGTAATAAATCTTGCATAGGTATTTGCAAATTTAGATAAAAGCATCCTATTTGCACTCCAGCCTTTAGTACCTCCTCCTTGTACATACCTACTACCGATAATCACATCGTAATTAGATTCATCGGCTAGTAGTGAACCGAGATCTTCAATTCTGTGCGAAAAATCCGCATCCATTTGTATAAAGCTCTCATAACCCATATCAATGCAATATCTGAAACCCTCTCTATATGCAGACCCCAAACCTAGTTTATTTTTTCTGTGAATCAGATGTAAATTACTATTTTCATCCATTAGGTTTTTCACTATTGCGGCAGTATTGTCAGGAGAGTTGTCATCGATGATTAATATATTTAAATTAAACACTCGGAGTTTATTAATGAGTATTCCAATATTTTTAGCCTCATTATAAGTTGGGATAATGATGATTTTTCGATTCATAATTACTAGTTTATAGCACTTTTCTTATTTCGGTTTTTAAAAAAAGAGATAAGAACCTATTTGTTTGTATAAGTATAAAAATTGATGGAATGTGTTGAACTCTATTCATTTTAAATGCTAATAAAATGAAATTTCATGTTTTCATATTAATCTGTAGCTTATATGCTAGTTAAATTTTATAAACTTTTATCTAAAAATATTTCTATTGTTAAAAGAGTTGAGTACAGAGAAGATATAAATATCTTAAGAGCTTTGGCGGTTATTTCAGTTGTTTTATACCATGCAGGTTTTAAATTTATTCCAGGTGGATGGTTAGGTGTAGATATTTTTTTTGTAATTTCTGGTTTTTTAATTTCTAATATAATAATTTCAGAATTAAATGAAAAAAAATTCTCTTTTAAAAACTTCTATAGAAAAAGAGTACGAAGAATAATACCTGCTTTATTTTCCACCCTTCTAATTACAATTCCTTTAGCGTGGAATTATTTGTATCCAACGGCATTACTCAACTATGGTAAGTCATTACTTTCATCTGTATTTTTTTATTCAAACTATTACTTCAACACAATTGATTTTTACAATAGTGAACCAAGTAAATTTTTTCCATTACTACACACATGGAGTTTGGCAATCGAGGAACAGTTTTACCTCATTCTTCCAGGAATGTTATTTGTTTTATGGAAATATTTAAGAAACCTTACATTCCCAATCGTAACATTTCTACTTTTTGTTTCTATATATTTGAATACAACAACAGGCACAGGCGAAAAATTTTATTTGTTTGAATACAGAGCATGGGAGCTTCTTTTAGGTGTTATAACAATGATTATAAGTTTTAGTTTCAAAATTAAATACGGTCGAATCACTGGTTTCATTTTAATTATTTTCTCAGTTTGTTATTTTGATGATTTATTAATAATACAAACTGAACCAAAGTTATTGGCAAATTTAGGAGCTGTGTTGATCTTACTATCTTCAGACAACAACTCTGTTATAAAATCAAAGATGAAACAACCACTGCTTCTAATAAATCGAATTGGTTTGATTTCTTATTCAATGTATCTACTACATCAACCGTTGTTTGCTTTCTCAAGAATTTACTTTAGAAAAAATATGGTACAAGAATCTTTAGTAATTACATTTTTATTACTCTTAGCTCTATTTATAGTTTCTAATTTACAATATGAATTGATTGAGAAAGTTTTTCTTCAAAAAAACAAATTAACCATAAATTATATTTATGCTTTGTTTCCAATTTTATTTTTTTCATTATATGCATTAAACAACGACGGTGTAACACCTAAATATAAAGCTGCATACGAAAATGTTGAAGTTTACTTTAATCAAGATCAAAGAGGCGGAATAGATTTAGAAGAGTGTAAGTCAGTCGATAGTTTAACTTATTGCACAATTGGAAATAAAAACTTACCAAGTATCGTCTTAATTGGAGATTCTCACATTACAACATTGTCAAATTATTTGTATAAAAATATAGATTTCAAAAAGTATAATTTAATTCTATTTCAACACCAAGGCTGTCCATTTTTTCTTAATGATTTAAAATCTAGCAGAGCTTCTTGTGGAAATAAGTCATCAGCAAAAATTCTTCGTGATCAAATTACCAAAGATTCAATAGTAATTTATGGAGGAAGGTTTACCAGATATTTTACTAACGAAGACTTCAATTCAAACTTTGGGATAGTTGAAGATAATATTGCAAAAAGTACTGAACTTTTAAACGATGTTGGTGTGACCTTAAAATACATTTCAGAGAACAGTTCTTTAGGAATTCTAATTTATCCTATACCAGAACTAGGCTTTCAACCTCTTGAGTATATTTTAGAAAATAATATTAAAGAGAATCTTTATTACGATAGAGCTTATTGGGACGCTTATTCGAAAGAAGTAAACGAATTTTTTGATGAGTTTAATTTCAAAAATTTAAAAAAGGTGCGATCAGATGAAATTTTTTGTAATAATATTATTGTTAATAAATGTACTATCTATTATCAAAAATCGATTTACTACTGGGATAACAACCATCTGACATTTGATGGAGCTAAATTATTGGGTGATGAAATCTTTAATATTATTAATAGTCTTTAATTTTAATATTTTATTCTAAAGTAATAAAATATATCATTAGTGAAAGTTTTTGACCTTTTGTTAATAATTAACAAGCTAGAATATAGAAAGGTTACAAAATTTGTCTTTAATATAAAAAAAGGAGTTGGTAGTTCGGTTCTGCCTTAGGCGACAATATGAATAAATACTTAAATCCAGTTAATTATTTAAATTACTTTACTAAAAAAATAAAAGCTTTCATTAAAATTAGAGAAGAAAAAAATATCAATAATATAAACTATTTAGAAAATAAATTAAACCCTATAAAAAATGTAGACGAATTATTAAATTTTCATTTTGGTACATACTCAGATTCAAAACACATAAATAAAGATATGTTTGAAATATTGTTGAAACACTTTTTAGGGTCTAGCCTAAATATTTTAGAGACAGGAAGTGCAGCGCATGGTACAAAAAGCTCAATGCTTTTTGCTAATTATGTAACAATCTTTGGTGGAAAGTTTGATACTGTCGACACAAACCCCCAAATAAAAAATTTCTACAGTTTCTTAGAATCACGTAATGTTCAGTTTCATACACAGGACTCCACGAAGTTTATTAATAATTTAAAAGATAACTATATTAATTCTTTAGATTTGATCTATCTAGACAGTTTTGATTTAGATATAAATAATCCTGGACCTTCACAGGATCATGGGTTGAATGAGTTTTTATTATTAAATACTAAATTGAAAAAAGGAACATTAATAGCAATAGATGATACACCAATCAGCTACGAACTATTTGGCATTGCTCAAAATAATAAATTTAATTTCATTCCCGGCAAAGGCCGATTGGTTTTAGATTTTCTAGAAAAAAACCCAAATCTATATGAAATTTTGTATCACAACTATTCTGTAGTTTTGAAAAAACTTTAAAACTATTTAGCCATAATCACTCATTAAATGGTTACTCCTCACCTAAAAATTAAAATACTTAAAATTAGGAACAAATTTTTATAATTAGCTATCTATAAATCTATTACAAATCTAATTATTTTCAAAGTCAAACTTATTTCCATCTTTTAACTTTGATTTTATTTTTATTTTAATTTTTGTGTATACACCCTCATTTATAGAAATAGGATTATATCTTGAGTTTATAGTTAGATTCCTAAATAAATTATTCTTGATTATTAAATTACTATGAGAAATATGTTTGTATTCTAATTTTGGAAATAACTTAATTTTCACTTTCTCATGATTGAGGACAATTCCTTGAACAGTATGATCACCCCACCTATTAATTAGTTGTTTATCAGTCAATGCTATCTTTTCTAAGATTGTATGAACATTTTTACTTCTCCAAAATTTAACTGAGGTAGCATAAAGATTCGTATATGGATTTTTATGGTTGTAAACTTTTCGTACATCCATATGAGTATTCTCAACCAAAAATTTTGGAAGAGTGTTATTTGTTAATCTATGAATATCTTTTGTGAACCTTCCAGTAAGATATATTTTTTCCATCTCCTCCATCTCTTCAAATACATATGGATTAAATTTTGAAATTTCAATATCTTCATCAATTCTTAAAATGTGTGAATATTTTGCCACTTCATCCCAGATGTGAAACATATGAAAGCGACACATCTGCCTATATCCCAATGAATATCTCTCTTCACCTTCTAATATTAGATTATTTTTTTCAAAGTATTTAGAGACGTCAATAAATGTGATCTCCTGAGGATAATTTGATTGAATGTAACTTTGGTCTTCTTGAGAAATATTTCCCTCGTGAAATAAAATCATATCAGCTGGAGTCGACCTCAAACTATTTATGTTTTCAAAGATTGATTGATTTCTTTTTATGAGAATATTGTAAGATTCTCTACTTTCAGGGTAACCTCTTGTCAGTGCAATTATTGCAGGTCTCATATCTAAATGTTAGCCTATCTAGTTAAATCTTCCCTGCTTGTAAAAAACAAAAATTAATTTCTTAAGCCATAAAATTTTAATAAGCTTAATAATACGAAAAACTTAAAAGTTTTTTAGCGCTAACTTTCTTACATGTTATTTCATATGCAGTAATATCTAAAATATGTTGAAAATTATCGCTTTGTTCCTATTAAATTTAAGCTTTACTAATTATTTGTTACAGGCATCTTCCTTGAAAGAACATTCGATAGTTTTTAACGGCCTGCAGCTAATTTCAGATGATTTAAATAGGATAAATTTTCCAGGAACCGTTACAGTATCTTTAATTTTTGTAGCATCAATCATTGCAGCTATTTCAACATTATTAATCTACTTTACCGTTTTAAAGTCAGCTGACATTGATAATATCGAAAACATATTAACGTCATTCATAACTCTATTTTTTATTCATTCTTTTTCTTGTTTATCAATATTCTATTTACTCAGAATTTATAATTTACCCAGAGGACTAATTCTATTAAATTTAATATTCTATCCATTCATAATGACACTTGTAATATTCACTATTAAATACTTTGATTTTAACAAAGTGTTTGGTAGAAAGTATTTTGGAGCTGTGGTCACGATTACCTTAATTGCAGGTACAGTATTTTACTTAAGTGAAGCTAGATATAATAATGTTTCTTACCAAACTAAAGATCAAAGTGTAAATACACAACAAGATACTGAAACTATAGTTACAACAACGACTCTGCTACAAGATTCAGAAATTGATGGAGAATATTTTTGTTATAAGTGGAGTGGGAGTATAAATTTTAAAGAATGTATAAAAGGCACCCAGGTAAAAATTGTTGATAATTTTGGAGCTAGTTTAAATAATATTGTGTCATTTAATCAAGATTTATATCTTTTAAATGTAGATGGAATTATTTACAAAAATAACAAGGATGAAATATTTTTAGACCTTAGAGAAAAAATTCTATCAAGGATATCAATTGGTAGAGGAGCTAATGGATTATTTGGTATGGCTTTCCACCCCTCAGGTGAGTATTTACTTGTAACTTACTCAGACCATGAAAATAATTTTATCCTTGAACGGTACTTATTAGACAATAATTTACAGCCGGTTGTCAATAATGAAAAGATTGTATTAAAAATACCAAATGGTAGCTTGTATCATTTTGCTGGAAGTGTTATCTGGTCAGATTACTTTCAAGACTTTTTGATTAATGTTGGAGATATGGATGCAGCTCAAAATCCAATAATTAAATCTGAAGCGCTTTACACAAATTCACCCCGCGGGAAAATCCTTTTTTACAAGTCACTGTTCAGCAATCCCAAGTTAATCGGAGAAAACCGAAATCACATACCGAGGAAAGATATTTTAGCCTATGGATTAAGGAATCCATGGCAAACTTTTGAATATAAAAACTTACTGTTTATACCTGACATTGGTAATACAACTCAAGAGGAATTAAATATAGTTAATTTAGATGATTTTGAAATAAATAATAATGAACCATTTTTATTTGGTTGGCCCGTCTACGAAGGTACTCTCAGAAATACTTATAAATATACAGAAGTTAGTTTATGGGAACAAGATATAAAAAAAAATGCAACCGAATACATTATAGAAAAATCTTCTAGTCCTGTAATTTATTACAACCACGATTCACCAGATACATATAGAGCAGCATTAATTGGCGGGGTTGTCATTTCTGACCAAGAAAGTTTATATTATGAGCACTACATTTTTGCTGAGTATTTTGCAAAAGAGATTTATGCATATGATTTCAATAAAGATGAATTATTTCAATATCCATTACCACAGAATTTTGAGTCTTATATAACTTCTGTTTCTTTACACCCCAAGAAGAAGGACACACTATTAATTTCTATCGGTAATGGAAACTTAGCTGAACTCACTCTTCCAGGTTCATAAACTCAACAAACACCAATTTGAACTTTTTTGTTTATAATTCTTCTCTAAAATTAACAGGGCATGATTAAAAAAAATAAAAACTTATTTGCTACTGGAATTTTCTTCATATCTTCTTCTTACCTTTCCTTCACTATGATGAATTTATTTTATCTGTCTATTGAAGCTCCAGACTTCATATTCTATAGAGATTATTTTGATTATTTTTTTGGAAACACGGACACGACTGGAAGAGAGAATGGTTTGTTGTATTTCTATCTTGTTTCCGTCGTAGTGAGTGTACAAGAATATTTAATTACGCCCCTAACTGAAAACCATATCATCAGTAATTCAATACAATTAGTAAATTTTTTACTTTACTCCATAGGTTTAATTGGACTTTTTAAATTGGCAGTATTTAAAAAATATTCAAGAGAGAATATTTTTATTGTATTTGCGACATTAAATTTTTTACCTTTCACTATAAATATGATTGTTACAATGAAACCCGAGGTCATAGCTTTCTCAATTTTACCGTGGTGTTTTTTGAGTATAGAAAAATATATTGAAACTAATAATATAAAGTATCTATATTTTATTATTTTTCCAAACATTATTCTAATAACCACAAAAGCTACCATTATTGCTTCAGTGGTTCTGATATATCTTTTTATCTTTTATAGAAATTATCAAATCTTTTTGAACTTTAATGTGGTGAAACCCTCAATTTTATTTTTATTTTTAACTGCTTTAATTTTGAATGAAAATTATTTAGCTAATGGATATTTTATCCTTGATCACTCTCCTGGAGGAGGTGGAGCAACTATCCCGTTAGAGAATAGAGTAAAACTTAATTTTTTATATAACATCAATTTCATTGATTTAATTCAAAAACCATACAGACATAATCATGCAAATTCACTAGTTGGATTGATTTTATTAGACACTTTTGGAGACTACTTTCAGTGGTATGCAAACAACAGTAGAACATTATTTTACATCGACAGGGTGAACCATACTGGATTCTGGTACTTTGTAAATGTTAGAGAAGTTCTTGCTTTGATGCTGTCCTTAGTATTTTACTTATATGTTTTCTTTACAGCTTCAAGGAAGAGGGAACTGAAAATTTATTTATTACTTCCATTAGCAAGTATATTTATTTTTTGCTTGTCAGTATTTATTAGAGCTGAGTATTTTGACACATCTAGGGCAGAGTTATTCAAAACACATTATTATTCTTACCTTCTAATTATTTCATTTACATTTGTGCTCTTGAACGTTGTAAAAGATGAGGTTTTAAAAAAAGTAGTATTATCTTGTGTGATAATCTTCATATCTTTATATTTGCACGGATTTCCAAAAAAAAACTTCGATGATATACAAACATATTTAGGCGTAAAAAACAGTGTTAGTCAATTATGCGAGCTAAATACAAACTTGTTAAGAATAAAAACCGATCCTAACTGCCAAGACTTTAGTCGAAATATATGTATGGAAAATATTTTTTTGATTGATGTCAGGTATATTAAGACCCTAAATGATGAAACAGCTCAAAGCATATACCCACTTAACCTATTAGCCGAATCTAAAGCTCCAGTATCTGTCTCAAGCTCTAGTGAATGCGAAAAATTTATAAATGATGGCTATGGTTACGAGAGTAAATATAGTACAAATATAAAAACACCATTATTAAATGTCATATATTATGTTTTTGCATTAGCTTCATTTTTTTATATAAGTAAAAAAGAGTAAAGAAAGCCCATACTTTATAATTTAGATGTTTCAAAGAACTTATTAAAAATATAAATTAACGATTTAAAACTCATAATATAATTAATAAATAATTGAAATTTAATTAATATAGGGATGAGTTATGGTAAGTTTTATAAATTCCCCAGACTATATTATGCAGCAAAAGCATGTCAGTGAGCTGAGTGCTATAAAAAGATTACTTTATATAATTTTAGGTTTTGTGATTTCATTTTTTCATAACAACACATCTAAAAAAACTTTTACAAGATCAGTTAATTTATTACTTAAAAAGAAATCAAAATTAAATTATGAAAATGGAATGTATTATGCATCTGACAATAGTGGAAAGTTCCATTTTCCCAATAAAAGAGTTGTTCGCATGTTAACTGGGATAGTCGAGCAAAGTAATAAACTATTTGACTTGTATTGTTTAGATGAGATAACTTTTTCAAGAGATGATAAAGTTATAGATTGTGGGGCAAACACAGGAGAACTATATCCATATTTAAAAAAAATTGTTCCTGAATTAGAGTATCTAGCATTTGAACCAGATCAAAAAGTATATGATTGTTTAATAAAAAATGTGGATGATGAGAAAGCAACATTAAGTAGTGATGCGCTTTCTAATAAATCAGGAATGACCAAATTTTATAACTCTACTC
>Ga0233432_10005728_pt1 | contig 10738 bp, 16 predicted proteins | sample SI_122_August201_6_FD_179870 | JGI IMG/M metagenome (GOLD analysis project Ga0233432, IMG submission 179870) | Seawater microbial communities from Saanich Inlet, British Columbia, Canada - SI_122_August2016_10_MG | ecosystem: Environmental > Aquatic > Marine > Inlet | place: Canada: British...
GTGTCCAACATGAGCAGTTGCGGTTGGATACTCTTTAATAATCAACCTACCCTGAGTCTTTTCTCGGATAGAGGATACTTTGTTTTTGAAAAGATCTCTTGGAAGATTTTCGATTTGATCAATCTGAACATCAAGAAGGTTTGCGTCAATACGTTCCGCAATCTTCTCTTCAGACATTTCCATAGAAATATAAAGAACATTCTTTCCCTGTCTTAGATTGTCGGCAGCGAAGTGACACATCGCCAAAGATTTTCCAACGCCAGTATTGTGCGAACTTACACCATTTGTATAATACCGATGATTCTCATGTTCAACTTGAATATCTACGATAGGAATTGATTTTCCGGTCTTCTTGATTTCGCCGCGATGATAATTTCCATCATCACAAAGATAATTCAATTTTCTATCCTTCACATCCTGAAACCAGAATATTTCTCTAGCGGAATACCATCCGATTGTTGTTTGAAATAGATGGTCTTCATTACATCGGACTACACGGCCATTACACTGAAGCACGTATTCTTCATATTGTCCCTTATCAACAAAGGCGCTTACTTCAACCCAACCATCAGGCGAATCCACTTCAATCTCATAACCATCTTCCAAAAGATTGGCAACTTTACCAATAGGAATTGTTTTTTCTTCCCAGTTTTCTGTTGTTCTGACTCGTATATTAGTTTCCGGATGAACACATCCAGCAAGAACGATATTCAAAGTCTTTCGCGACACACCACCTTTTGTGATATCATTGAGAAGTTCAATGTCAAATGGGAGCTTCTCTTCGATGGTATGATAGAAATCATATCTCTCATCGACATTTTCTAGATAGTCGTGGCCGACGTTTGTATCAAAAGAAATGGCGAGAGCCTTAGATAGGATATCAGGAATTGCACCTTCACTATTTTTATTGTCTTTACCATCAATGATAGAAATTGATTTGACAATCGCAATAGTAACCGCTCTTTGTTTACACCAATCTTCTGTCTTGTTTAACAACCAATCATAATCAACGGGTTCGCCATGATCAAGAGATTGAATACAAGATAGAATTTCATTTGCATCCGAACGACTAAATGCCGGAGAGGCTTGAAACTCAACCTCAAGAGCTGAGACGTTTGGTATCTTGTTGAACTTTGAAATGAAACCAAGAATCAATTCATAAACCGGTTTCTTCTCATTTTCAAAATACTCTGATTTTATATGAGGAATTACCTTTCGGCAATATTCCTCATTACTCGTTATTGTCTGAAGGATTATCGTCTGTAGATTCTTCATTATTTACACTGTCTTCAAAAATTTCAATAAGGATATCCCCAATAAAGTTTGAAAATTCTTTGTCTTCTTCGATTTCCTTTTCGGATTTTCCATAGATTGGCGGAACTTCTTCAACTTTGTAATCAAAGGTGAGAGTAGCATTTCCATTTTCTCCGTCGGGTTCAGAAACAGAAACCTTCCCGTAAGTATATATGATGCCAGCGTAAGGTTCATCCAAAATTTTAATACTAGTAAAATCGGAGTTTTGTTTTTCTACATATGCAATGTTTGTTTTCATTCTTCTACCCTTTCGTTCATCATGTTTTTAGTTGCGATTTTGAACCTGTTTTCGATATAGGATTCAAAATTAGTTTTGTCGAAAATTTCTTTCCAGAAAGATTCATTCATCGTCTGAGCTTCTCGCAGATTTTGAGTGAGTTCTTCTTCGGTATCGGGATTCATCGCCTGATACCAACCATTCTTTGGTTTGCGAACATGACCGGATTCGAGCGCAACATCCAGAAGACCAGACCATTTTTGAATACCTCCATCCCACGAAACCGAGATTGGAATCTTTGACTTTTCTCGGACGAATCGTGACTTCTCGACGTTAATGATAAAGTGATATCCCTGAACCTCAGTTCCTTTCTTATCCTGTTGACGACCAATGATCCAAACATTATCGCTGGAATATATTACGCCAGTACCACCCGATACAATCGCCTTTGGAAACATACCTTGTTCCATGTACGTGTGGTTGATAGCAAGAAGAGGAATGTCCTTCATTGTCAATTGAGGAGTAATCATTCGAAAAAGACCCTTGAGCGCCTTGGCTCGTGTCATATCAGCCACGGACTTCTCATTAAGAGCATCTTCAACTTCTTTCTTCGATGCAATGTTACCAACCGAATCAACAACGATAATTACCTTATCCTTTCGATCAATCTCATTCAATTGATTCATCAGATCAAACTTCAACTCTTCAACGTTTGTTACCGGAGTGTGGAGAACTCGACTTGTATCAATTCCAAAGGATTGAAAGTAGGATTGAGGAGAACCGAATTCAGAATCATAGAAGAGAAGAATAGCATCTTCATGTTTATCAAGATAGGAAGACGCCATCAAAAGAGCAAAGGATGTCTTGAAATGTTTTGATGGACCGGCAAGAACGGTAAGTCCGGAGGAGATGCCACCATTGATGGATCCCGAAAGCGCCACATTAATCATTGGCACCGAGGTTGGAGTTTGTTCTTTCTCGCTGAAAAACTTGGAATCCGAAAGGATGTCTGAAGCTGCAATTCTTGAGGATTGTTTGAGTTTATTAAGTAATGACATAATTTTATTTTAACTTGATAAGTTTATCAAAATATAGATTGGTTGTAAAGTATATTATCGTATAATATCAATAGTGTTCATTGTTTGTTCATTCCAAACTTCGAGTTCTTTTCGAATAGAATTTTCCTTTTCCAGTTTTTCATAACGATTGGAGGCTTTCTTTCTCCACCAATTCAACATGTTCTCAAGGTAAAATTTATCATAGTTCTCTTTGTTCTTCTCTAAACGATCTGTCTTGCCAAGGAGAACATCTTTGACATTCGAATAACCATAATCGGACATATAGAATCTTTTCTTTGTTGTAATGTCCTTTCTTGATTTGATGAAAGTATCAAATTCATGAAGTTTGTCGGGATAGTTTGTTTTGATGGAATTTTTAATAATCGAAACCATCTTATTTTGAATCTTCATTTTTCGACTTGAAGCACCCTTATGGACCAATTCACCCCCATTCTTTTCACAAAACCATTTGTTGAAATCATGATAGATTGAATCAGGAAGGTTTAAAAGAAACTTCGATTCGGTATCGCCTCGATAACGAAGGAAGGGTTTCATACCATCATATTGGCTGCTGGGCTTCAAACTGCCATAAAGAGAGGTTGTTTCGAAGAGACACATTTCGGTGTCATATTTTTGGTTTAACATTTCTCTTACCTCATGACTACAACAGATCAGAGACATGAGTTTTCCTCCAATGTAATTAAATCCAAATGGTTGAGCCGGAACTATGATAAATCCCATGATCGCTCTCTTGTTGAAAATATTCAGGTCCGGAACACCACCCAACCAATCATTTCTTGGTTTTGAGTTGATGATAGGAGAACCCAATTTGATAAAACCAACAACGGTGTTTGTGTTTGTCTCCACAATCATCAACTTCATTTCTTTTCCGGGCGCATCTTCATATGTAAAAGATGCAGTCAATTCCAAGAGTGTGTTGAATTTGAAGTGATCGGGTTGAACGATTCGAAAATTCATATCCTTTGGATGAATTGAGAAATCCTGAAAGAGATCCTCTTCATGCGTTATTCCAAAAAGAGTTGAAGGAATGGAATTGATTCTATCGATCTTTTTCATTCGAAAATAATCATCGATTCGATTCAAAGAACCATAAGCTTCTTTCAACTTTTCATATGCATATGTGGTATCGTTTGGAGTAAGAATCATGAATATAATATATTGGATTTTTCTCTATTTGTAAAGAAAAAAATAGGTATGGATTGTTCGGTTATTGCCATAATCGCATTATTCATCATATAAGTGCAACCAGTCGGTGTCTTCTGGCATTAATTCGATTTTATCACCGAACCGTTCTTTCAGGGTACTATACACTCCGTCGCTTATTGTTGTCAGTTGATAATTATTTTTGTGACACTTATAACAACTGCCACTTGACCCATAGAAGTAAAAGTTACCATCTGAATCTGTTTTTACTTCAGTGATACCGCTGTTCAAACGCCAACTGGCGCCGTAAGGATAACTCCCTCTCCAGCTGGCGAGAACTTTGTATACAACATTTTCATTTTCTTCGTTGTTTATTATTTTTAAGACAACCCAATTGTCTGCTGTTGTGTAATTATTCATCTGATAAAAGATCCTCAAAACTTTCATTAATATGCTTCAAATCATATCCATTAGGATAGTGTCTAAGACAAAGATATGCTTGTTTACGTATTTCTTTAGGTACACGCGCTGTTTTCTTAGGATCAAGCAAATCCAATAAAAACTGCTCTGTGCGCAATACTGCTTGTGTACGTTCTATTGGTAATGTCATCGTTGTTCGGTATCAAAAAATTCACTATCACAATTGTGACGAGCGACTCCTTTTATTTTTTCTGGTGTGTATCGCATAGTTTACAACCCCTACCATGTACTCGATTTTCCACAAGATCGCCACATTCCTCACACAGCACACCACTCATACTTTCCGCCATACGCACCATACCATCGATTGCATCATCTCCGCCGCTATAATAGAAACGAAGAGTTCCAAACTTTGACTTTACCTGATCCACAACCACCTGTGGAACGATCTCACCAACACCTATCTGTTTATCAGGATGTTCTTCATTCCAGTCTAGACTCCAAGCCTTGTGCTTGTGACTCCAATCAATGTGATTTTGAATATTTTCACAGAGATTGTCTATGATTGAATACCAACCATCCCCGTGCTCAAAACCAAAGCACATGCAGGTTTCGGTCATGGGTGCGTGGCGGTTCTTAAACAACAGCGGATATTTTTCGCACAGTTTTCGATCTAATTCTTCTTTCATGGTCTTTCCTCTAATTCAAATTTAGCGTTTAGTACAACAAATGCATATTTTACCAAGGCCATAAAGTCTTCTTGATCTCCGTTATGACTGATTATGCGATCCCCAATAGACTCTAGGTTGTATCCTTCCCTATCTTTTATAAAAAAACACAATGTCCAACAGTACGGACCAAGAGAGTTTTCGGACCATCCTACAATTTCTGGAGAGCGATCTTTGTCAGCATTGCAAAGAAATTCAAACATACCTCTTTTCATGATTCCTTTTTCCAACTTTTCACAAACACTTTTAGAGTTTGATCATCATCTTGTAAACTATACTTGATTCTTTCATCTTTGTCAAGATATTTCACATGCGATCTTCCATCACTGTCGATAAGTTCAATGCGATTGACCTTTGACATTTTTCCATACTTTTCACCGTCGTATAACAGATTGTGAATATCTAGATATCCACAATACATACCTTGGCTGTACATACCCATATCAAATCCAAAAACATCGTACAATACATATCGATACGATCCTTTAGATTTAACATCACCTTGATAGATAAGTTTACAGACTTGATAGAAAGCATTTTCGCGTTCCGTTTCGGTCAAACTGTTCCACCATTCAGTATTTTTTGCTTCATACTTTTTTCGGTGTTTTTCCGACTCTTTCCGAAATTTTTTCAACTCTTCACTGTCAAATATACTACTCATCATTTTCCTTTTCATTAATAAGTTCACAGATCTCCATTGCTAAAGATTGAAACCACTTTTTATTATGACCTCTTGTTGTCTCAGCTGCGGTTCCAATTCGAATGCCCGAGGTTTCCAAAAATGAACGAGAATCATTTGGTACACTGTTTTTGTTTACGGTAATTCCATTTTCTTCTAACAGGTCAGCAACTTCTCGCCCACTGTATTGTTTTTCCTTTAAATCAAGCAATATGATATGAGAATCGGTTCCACCCGTTGATACCTTTATTCCATTTTCAACAAAAACTTTACACATTGCTCGGGCGTTTTCAATCACCTGAAAACCATAATCTCGAAATTCTGGTTCGCTTGCTTCTAGGAAAGATTGTGCCTTTGCCGCGACGATATTCATCAAAGGTCCACCTTGAGTGCCGGGGAATACCGCGCTATTGATTCTAATACTATATTTTTCATCATTCCACAAAATGATTCCGCCGCGAGGGCCTCGAAGAGTTTTGTGGGTTGTGGATGTAACTACATCAGCATATGGAAACGGGTTTGAATAAACCTGTGAAGCGATTAACCCCGAATAATGGGATACGTCAGCCATAAAATATGCCCCGACATAATTAGCAATTTCCATAAAACGAGAAAAATCTATTTCCCTTGGGTAAGCGCTAGAACCAGCAATAATCATCTTCGGTTTAAACCTTACCGCCTTTTCTTCAATTTCATCATAATCCAAATACCCATCTATCCCCACTCCATACGACTGAGCATTGTACAACTTACCAGATATGTTTGCTCGACTACCATGTGAAAGGTGACCACCCGAAGAGAGATCCATTCCAAGGATTGTATCGCCGGGCTTCAGGAACGCCTGAAAAACGGCCGTATTTGCATTAGCGCCGGAATGGGGTTGAACATTGGCGTAAGCGCACTTAAAAAGATTTTTGACCGTATCAATCGCTAATGTTTCTATTTCATCCATATGATCACAACCGTTATAATAACGTTTGTTGGGATAACCTTCGGCGTACTTATTAGTAAAAATCGAACCAGCAAGTTGCATTACCGATTTACTAGCGAAGTTCTCGCTTGCAATAAGTTCTATGGCATTATTTTGCCGTTTTTTTTCTCGGGTGAGAATTTTTTGAATTTCTTTATACATTAATCAATTTATTTGTTGTATGGTTATTGAGTGAGTGAGTTTTTCAACCTCTTTCCGGTGATAGCCTCACCACAGGTAAGACCATTTGCGGTATAAAAATCTTCAGATACGGTGTGAGCATAAACCTTTACACGACCAACAAAGGAACACGCCTTGGTTAGAATTTTAGTTCCAATTCCGCGCCGGCGGTTTCGAGGAGGAACATAAACTTGAAATTCTTGAGTGTTCCGATATCCATCATGATATTTATAAGTGAGTCCCCAACCAAGATGTTTGTAACCATCATGAGCAACAAAGAGAATACCCTTTCCATCCTCAACACATTCGATCAACCAAGCACGAATAGAACTACTGATATTACCATGATCCGCTTTTCGACCAGACTGAAAATTGTTTCGAAGACACCACTGATACGTATCTTCCGGAATAGTTTTCACCTTTGATAAATTATAGGTCTTAGTGTAGATCGGCATATTTATTTATTTTTTATTTTGAATAACGAAAAGTCATTACAAACGTCTTCGTAGGCTCGGTCTTGTTTGTATATTTGTAAGATACGAGCATGTTGCACATCATCTGTTGGAAAAATTCTAGGAGGTTCGCCTTTGAGAAATATACCAGTATACGACCGGTTTCGATCAACAATACGACGAATAACAATCATTGAGACGGAAACACCCTGATCGAAATGTAATGACTACAATTGAAATAATCGGTTTGCATGTCACTGTGCTCAAAGTAATCTTTTCCATACATTGCAGTCACCAATTCGGACAACATTTTCTGAACCTCTCCGGAGTAGTTTTTTTGGATGGTGTATTCGTTGATGCTGAATCCCCACTTCTTAGAAAATTCATCCTTATGAGACTCAAAAAGCCCACGCACATCCTTTATCTTCAAACAAAGAGTCGAATAATTGTGAACCGATAGGGAACCCTTCATCCCATACTTCTTGAGGATTTTCTTTATAGCAGGAGCACGCTCCGCTTTTCGTTCTTTGTTCATGTATGCCATAATTAATCTTTCTGTTACTAACATACTGGACAATTGGGCAAATGTCAAATTTTATTTTCGTCGCAAGTCGTTGATTGCCAATAGACGCTAAAAAAAGTTGAAAAAGAGCGTAGTCTATAGCCATTTTCATCAGTGTCCATGGTGTGTTTCAATTATGTTCTTGATCACGAAAGAAGGCATCCACATCGTAAAGCGCGGCGATTACCGCGTCTTCGTTCATGCCTATCCGCGCTGAGTGGATCCGAAGGAGCAACGTTCGCATCTCACTGTGTTGAGATTCCAATTCTCGGATTCCATCCGCCACGATCTTCGCAGCTTCCGTCTTGGAATCCTCCGACCTGCCGTAGAGATTAAATGCTGCGTTGAGATTTTCCGCGATTGCGAGGCTAAGCGCCGAAAGAGTTTCGGTCTTTCTTTTCTTGTCCATATATGCCATAATTTTTATCTCACTTTCTAGCATTACTCTATTGATAATTCTTGAAAAGTCAAATTTTATTTTCGTCGTAAGTCGTTGATTAACACCAGGCGATAAAAAAATCACTGAGAAAGAGCGTAGGATATGGCTCTAGAGGCCTCCATTGTCATGGGCCTTTGTTTGTACCAATTTCCCGTATCAAGATCGATCTCCTTACAAAGTCGAGAAATTTCTTCGGGGGTGATCGGATACTTGGATTTGATCGCATTTGAGGCGATTGAGACCATGATATGATACATTTTTGAGTACCATCCTGTCTCGGTGATTGTCCGGTATTCAGCGATCATTTTCTTGTTTACAAAGGGGCAGTTGTGATAATTAGACCAAACAATACTGGTATTTGTTAACTGATTCTTTCGATGAGCCTCAATTTCACCTCGAATATGATCCGGAATGGAATCAATAAAATTATTTCTAAACCCATCAACATATTCATGTTTCTCCATCAACTTGTTTGGATCCAAAAATTTTGATTTGTGGGTAAAGATGAAATTATTAGCATTGGGATACATCGCCGGCACATAATACATTCTACTCAAATCTTTGGTTTGTTTGTCCCCCAAAGATTTGAATTCGGTATTGAGAGCATACCAGAAGTGGCGAATCTTTTCAGAAACCACTACATCCGTAAGAGGAAGAACGATTCGAAATTTTGGTTTCTCCTTAGTGCTGGATGCAGATGAGTAACAGATGAAGTAGTGATCTTTAAAGACTCGCAATGCTTCTTCAAAGGTTGTGTCGTACTCATCCACATCCAGAGCCGCCCAACGATTCCATTGAATCACATTGGCGTTCTTTCTTGTTGTGTTACTTTCGTAAGACGCTGGACTAATCAGAGGAGAACCTTTTTTGAATTCACCCTTCTTTGGTTTGTAGCCCGGTTGCTTACTCAAATCGTAGAGAAGTTTTTCGAACCTCAACCAAGAATCAAATGTCATATTCTTGTGAGTTTTGTTGTCGAAAATAGAATTGAACGATGTAAGAGAATACATATTAAAACGTATGCTACTTCATTTATGAAGGATTGTCAATACTCTTTCTTAGGTTGGCCAACGAACCAATTACTCGGTTGGGAAATTTCCCAAGATATGTACCAGCAGATAGATCATCCAGAGTGATTAAATTCCTGTGAAAGTGGTTTATGTTTTCCCATTCCTCTTTAAATTTTCTCGAAAGGTTATCATAGAACGAGTCACTGAAGATTGGATCGTCTTCAACATAATAAGCATATGATGCCAAAAGGTACCATGGCACTATCATATTTATATCCCTATCAATAAGTTTGTTTGCTTGGGATTCAAAGTTACCCATAATTACTTCTTGGGTTTTTTAGGCCCAAATATCCGGTTCCAATTGGATTCCAATTCTTTATCACTTATCTGTTTGGGACGTTGTTTATCACCTTTACCTGCTGACATAATTTCCTTTTTTTTATTTATATTAACCCTACTCAAACGAAGAAATCTTCAAGAGAAACAACTGGTTCGGAAGTCCACCCAATGGCACCCAGAATCATTTCAATAGGATCCAAAAACGTTTTCTGGAATTGTTTCGAATAGTCGATATACTTATTGAGTTTCATCTCTTCCGGTAAACTCATAGGAAATGCAATGACATTTTCTTGAATTGAGTTTGGAATCATAAGATATGCAAACTTGATTTTATCACCATCATGAATAAGTTCATACTTGTTTTCGAGAGCATTACGTTTCAGGTAATGATTGTAGAGAAGAGAACCACGAACGTGAATTGGGCAACCTTTGGAGTAAATCCTTTCCGAATCACGAAAGCTAGTAATGTTTCTCACACCTCTTGGAAAGGAAACTTCTTCGGCCGGAAGCGTAAAGAAATGTTTCTTGAACATCGCAATAGCATCTTGAGTTTTCTCTTCATCACCAGTCACAATGATTTCGAACATCTTGTTCATTGCATTACGACAAACTTGGGGAGTCGAAGATTTGACGGCTTCAATACCCATCATTTTTATCTTCGGTTTTGCATATTGCACACCCTCATTGTTGTGGACATTTAGAATGTATCGTTTCTTCGCCATCCAGATTCCTCGATCAGCAATAGCCTCACGGGCCATAACCATACGATTCGAATATGCATTTGTCATTTTGGCGAAACGATCATACGACTTTTTCAGAAGAGGTTCAATTGCCTCGGATCCAAACTTGTCAAGAAACTCAATTGGATTATCGGGTTTCACCTTCTCAATCAGATCATTGACATTAATGTAAAGCGAATCAGTATCAATCGCAATCACCCGATCTTTGTCATCACCCATAACTTTGGATAGGTAATCATTGACTGTCTTCTCACCCCAACGAATAACCGCTTGACCGGAAAGTGTGATAGCTGAAGCAACCTGAATATCAAAGTAGCGGAAAAAATGATTGCCGAGCGCACCGTAAAGTGAGTTAAGAAGAATCTTTACCGCCATCTGTTCGGTGTGAAGACGCTCGATGTCTCGATCAAGAATTTGTATTCGTTTTTGTATTTCGAGTTCTGTCATTACTCCTAATATAAAGTAT
>Ga0233432_10005738_pt1 | contig 10721 bp, 4 predicted proteins | sample SI_122_August201_6_FD_179870 | JGI IMG/M metagenome (GOLD analysis project Ga0233432, IMG submission 179870) | Seawater microbial communities from Saanich Inlet, British Columbia, Canada - SI_122_August2016_10_MG | ecosystem: Environmental > Aquatic > Marine > Inlet | place: Canada: British...
GGTTTGGCCGGCAAGTTGATCTTACTTTGGGTTCATTTGGGAAGTCCCGATTCCCGCATCCGACAAGCCGCCCGCATCGCCCTGGAACATCTTCCCCTCGACCACTGGCGATCCCCAGCCTTGTCCCAAAATGCAGAACCGAGAGTTCTCTTGACCGCTTGGACTGCCCTGATTCATGCCGAGCCCGAACAATCGTCCGCAATCCTATCGAGGTTGACCAAGCTCGATCCTGGATCGCTGGACGAAGAACTCACCCTCCAAGCCTTGCATCTGCATACTCTTTGCCTCACGGGCAGCCCCGTTCCATTCAAAGTCGCGATCCTTGCCCAACTTCGTCCGCTTTTTCCAAATTCTTCCGAAAAACTCAACGGGTCGCTTGCTCCTCTGCTCATAACTCTGGATCCGAAGTGGGCTGTCTCACGGACGGTTGAATTGTTGAAAAACTGTGAGGACCCGACCCGAACGGTTCACTACCTGCATCACTTGCGCCATGCGAAGACCGGGTGGACCCCGAGTCTACGGGAAACCTACTTTCGAAAACTCGGGGAAGCTACCGGTTATGTCGGGGATAGCAGGGGATTGCCTACAAGCCTCGGCAGAATCAGGAAAGATGCCCTAGCCACCGTGGCCGTTGTTGAGAAGAAACGATACGAAGCCATGTCTTCCGGTAAAGTGGGTCTACCCCCCCTGCCTGATCTTTCGCAGAGGAAGTTCGTGAAGAATTGGAATCCGGATGATTTCACCGCAGTGCTCGGTTTTAAGTCTGGACCCAAGGCTGGTGCTTCGGGAAGAAAAGCGTTCGAAATCGCTCTCTGCAGTCGCTGTCATCGTTTTCAAGGTTCGGGCTATGCGGTGGGCCCCGACTTGACCGGAGTGGCCAGCCGGTTGGGGCGATCGGATCTTCTGCGGGCCATCCTCTTGCCTTCCGATTCGATCGCTCAAAATTACCGGACCGACGTTCTTGAATTAGTCGATGGACAAACCTTGGCCGGGCAAATCATTCCTACCCTCGATTACCGGGCACCCTTCCTTTTGCTTGCCGAGAATCCTCTTTTACCTGATCAAACAATCAAGATACCCAAGGTCGATGTGCTCAAAAGAAAGCGTTCCGATTTGTCTATTATGCCAGCGGGCTTGTTGAATAACTTGAGCAAACAAGAGGTTCTTGACCTTCTTGCTTACCTAGAGAGTGCCGGCAATTAGGCAAGGACTTCCTTCATCTCTCCCGTGCTGTCGGCAAAGGAATCCGCTTTCACGCCCATGCTTTTCTGAATTGTTACGAAAAGATTGGCAAAGGGGACGTCGGATCCGAATTTGAGGTATTGACCATGGCCGTAGCCCATGTTCTTTCCTCCGGCAAGGACCAAGGGATAATTGTTGTTACTATGGGTCTTGCTGTTGCTGCTTCCGTAAAGAATGCAGCTGTTGTCAAGCACGCTGCCGTTTCCTTCCTTCATCTCGCTCAACCGCTTGACCAGGTAGGCCAGACATTCGGTTTGATAAAGATCCCACTTCCCTTTGTTTTGCGCCCCGACCGCCCCTTTGCCTGCTCCGTGGGCGAGTCCGTGGGCATCCTTAGCGAAACCAAGAAGGGATGGAAACTTGTTGGCGATGGAAATGGCTCCATGCATGCTGGCCAATTGGTAGGTAGCGAAGCGGGTTGAGTCGGTCTGGAAGGCCAACGCAATCAAGTCGAGCATCGTGTAAATTAACTTCCCCGGAGTCTCGTTGTCGGCATCCAAAGTGAGCCCCTCGGCATTGACCTTGGGTTTGGGCACGTCAAGCCATTGAGCGGAGCGTTCGACGTCCTGTTCGATTTCACGAACCGAGGTGAGGTACTGGTCGAGCTTGTCTTGGTCGGTCTTGCCAAGTTTGCGCTGCAGAGTCTTAGCCTCGTCCAGAAGAAGGTCGAGATGGCTACCCGTGCGAGTCAGCCCTTTTCTTTGAGCTTCGATTGAATCGCCTTTCAGCCCAAAGAGGCGCTCGAAAACCAGAGCCGGTCGGTTCAGTGAGGGAATGGGCAGACCATTGCTTGAATAGGAAAGGGTGTTGGCCCGGGTGGGCAGTCCGGTTCCGCCATCCGAGGAAAGAGTCAAGCTTGTGAAGCGTGTCTTGGTCCCAAGCCGATGAGTACGGGCCATGTATTGGTCGAGTGAAATCGAGTTCTTCAGTCCGGTGGCCCCAAGGCTCATTTCCTCTCCGGTAAGAAAGGTATCACCACTGTCGTGTCCGCCGATTCGTCTGACCTTGGGGTGGGAGAGCCCACCTAAGACAGTGACTTGGTTACGCCAAGGTTCGAGGGGTTGAAGGGATTTGTTAAAAGTGAAATCCTTCCCTTCGCCCTTGGGAAACCAATGCCAATGACCATATTCGCCATCCTGGTTAGGCAGGCTCACCCCGTAGGGAAAATAGATCGAGCAGAACCTGCGTGGAATGGATTTGGCAGCCGGTGCGGCCAAGGATTCCATCCATGGTAGAGCAAGCGAAATGCCCGCTGCCTTGAGCATGGTTCTTCGATTCATTTGGAAAGTATTCTTCCTCATGTATTTAGGTAATAATGTGACAATTCACGCATCAACGCGATAAAAAAGCTTTGCTTTGCACGATGTTTTTCATCAAGGCGGATAGGCGATAGTCCTCCCCGGCAAAGCGCCCGCTCAACTCCTTGACCACGAGTTCGTCGCTCAGTTCGAGGGATCGTCCCAGGGCGAAAGTGAGCATTTTGGAAACCAGGGCATGAGCGAATTGCTCCCGCCTTTGATTGAGGAGATATTTTTTGAGATCCTCCAAGCCGTTAACCCTGTGGTTTCCGGGCAGGACGGTCTCGGTCGATATGGGTTTTTTCTTGCGGATTGTCTTTTCACGGAACAAACCGATGGCATCGTAGGACTCAAGTGCGATACCCCAAGGATCGATGCTGCGGTGACAATCCGCGCAGGCGGCCTTGTTTCGGTGAACCTCAAGTTGTTCGCGGACCGAAAGCTTTTCGAAGTTTTCCACGCTTTGTTCGATGCCGGGAACGTCGGGGGGAGGAGGTTTGGGTGGATCATGGAGAAGGCGCTCCCGGATCCATACCGCGCGCTTGATGGGATGGGAGTCCGCACCGTCTGAGCCGGAGAGTTGGATCGATGCATGCCCCAGAACTCCGCCCGGTCTGTCCGTGCCCTTGAGGGAGACCCGTTCGAAACGTTGAGACTTTGGGCCTTCCAGTCCGTAGTGTTTGGCCAAGGATGCGTTGAGCATGGTGAAATCGGCATCCAAAAACTGTAGGGCGGAGGAATCACTGCGCAGAACCTCCTTGAAGAACTCGCGCGTCTCCCGAATCATATCCTTTTTGAGTGAACTGTCGAATTTCTCGTAGTATTGCGGGTTGATGGCTACCCGGTCTACTCCGTCTAAGTCGAACCACTGCGTACTGAACTGATCAGCGAAACGATTTGATTTTTCGTCCGCGAGCATGCGCTCGAACTCCTTTTCGAGGATCTTCGAATCGAGCAAGCTTCCCTTGTCGGCGAGGGCGGAGAGTTTCTCATCCGGCATGGAAGCCCAAAGAAAATAGGAAAGCCGGGAAGCAAGTTCGTGGGCATTCAGAGACCTTTGCTTTGGGGCCTTGTGAGGTTCGCTCAGGTAGATGAAGTTGGAAGAGGCCAAAGAAGCGGCCAAGGTCTCCCGCAGGGCGAAGACGGCTGAATCCTCCTCTTCCCGTATCCTTTCGAAATGACCGACCCACTTGCCGAGTTCCTCCTCGTTTACCGGTCTGCGCCAGGCTCTGCGCAGGAAACGTCCGATCACCCTTTTTGCGGTTCCAGGTTGGGAGAGGTTCTCCCCATCATGAATGATTCTTCGGTGCTGGGATGGTGGCCAGGATGGATAATCGTTGCGGACGAATTCCACTGACTCGATGATGATGCGGGAAAAATCCGGGTCTTCCGGGTAAACCTTGGCTTTCTTTGTTCGGAGCTTGGGAAGGGGCTTGCGGGCTTGATGCAGGGCGATTTTTTCCGAATGAGCCAACCAGTCGGGATCGAGCAAACGGTAGTTTTTTCTTAGTTTCGCCAATTCATCCTTGTTGAGTGATTCAACCCCGCCAAGTTTCCCGGCGACCTTGACCAAGGCTATCACTTCCGCCCGTTCGGAAGAGCCGTCGAGAGGTGGTGCCAACATCGAGGAAAGGGAGAACCTTGGTCTCCCGATGACGTGGAAGGCGCTCTTCTGCATGTAATCGAGTTCAAGGGTGAAAACCGTTCCGTTCTCGTTTTCAACCGCTTCGGCAAATTCGAAAAGACAGGCGAGATCCTTGCCCACTTGGTTGTTCGGGCTCCAGCCCGTCTTTTTCTTGTCCCCGTCGATCGAGGCTGCTGCGAAGAATTGTTCTTTCTCTTGTCTTAAGCTCGCCTGCGGGTTGACCAGTTTGACCGGCTTGCCTTTCCCTTTCACGCCCTTTGGCTTGACGAAGACGCGAAGATCGCTGAGTAGAAAATTTCCATTACCGGCCCGTCCAGGCCCTTTTTTCTTAAGAGACTTGTCGGTCAAGGCTTCGATCCGAATAGCCCGAACGACAGGCAAGTCCACCTCGGCCGTTACGACCCATCGATCGTTCTTTGGGTTGGGGCCGGCAAGCAAAAAGGACCCATCTTTCATTGCAACGAAGTTAGAACCTTCAAGTGATTTGGGTTCGGCATTACCGAGAATGGCCCAGACCGGTTCCTCGGTCTTTCGTTCAGCTGGATCCAGGAGCCACTTCTCGAACCGTCCCGGTAGTTTCTCCTGTTCGAAAAGTTCGCGCCGGTCAAGCAGTTGAGCTCTTTCCTTTTTCCATTTTTCAAGTTTCTTACGGGTGTCTGCTGCATTGATCTCCTCGACGATTTCCTTGTTCTCTCCCGAAGGAGGGGGATGGCCGTCTTTGAGGGCGTTTTGGAAAGTGATCACACCGTTGAGCTTATCGAGCGGAACATGTGGTTCGGCACGGGGGAAAAAAGAAGCATGGGAAGAGAATTCATAGTATTCCGGTTCACTCGAGGTGATAGGAATCTCTCCCAAGTCATCCATGACGTTGAGAGTAAGGCCACTTACAAAGTAGCCATAACGCCCAGAAAGAATGGGAGCGGGTTGCCCCGGCTTACGGTCCGTCGATGCTTTCACCCGCACGGTCAGTCGACCTTCCCAGGGTGGCTCCTGGAAGGAACCGTGCCAATAATTGACCCGGCCGAGTCTCGGTGAGGAGTAGGCAAGGTAGCGTTTGTTTCCCGGGCCCTTTATGTTCCCTTTGTTCCAGACCACTTCGCTGGTCGAGGTTTCAGGCTTACCTCCATCCAGAAGAACGAAGTCGAGGGCTTTCCGGGCCGACTTCAGGTAGTTCTCGATTTGCACGGCCGAGGTTACCTGGGTGGCCCCGTTGTTGAGAAAGCCGTCCGGGGAAAGAGAGTCGTTGGGCAGTTCGTCCGAGTAGTCCATCTCAAAGCCGAGCAGGTCGGTCATGGTGAACTGGTATTCCGTACGGTTGAGCCGACGCATGACCAGTGAGTTTTCGGTTCCCTGCATTTTCTTAAACGCATCCGCCAAGTTATGGTCGATCCATTCGGTGAGAATCTTTCTGTCTTCCGTTGACAGAGGATCCTCCTCTTCCGGGGGCATCTCACCGAGCTTGACCTGATCGGAGGCGTCGTGCCAAGTCTCCGCCGCGGCCCGGTCCTTGAGGAAGTCAGTGGAGAGGGTATCGAAGCGCAACTTTCCCTTTTGCTTGTCCGGTCCATGGCACTTTACGCAATGAGACTCGAGAATGGGGCGAACATCCTTTTCATAGGTGTACAACGAAGCCCCGTTGGTCTTGGCATGAGTCGGGAAGGCACAGAACAAAAGGAAGGCTGGCATCCAAATAAAGTTTGTTTTTCGGTACGAAATCACTACTTTTCATCCTATTCCAACCCAAGCCTCCGCAAAAGAAAAAAAACCTGTTTTCCATGTGTTTTTTGTTCGCTTGCCCAGCCCTTTTTTCCCTTGGTTAAAAAGAATTCAATCGATTTACCCATACACAATTACCATGAAACGATCCTTTGTCCTTTTTCTTGTCTTCTGTTCGATCGCAACGATCTTTCTCAGTGCTCAAGCCGTTACGCCCAACGTCATCATCATCATGGCGGACGATCAGGGCTACCAGGACCTCGGGTGTTTCGGGTCGCCCAAGATCAAAACCCCCCACATTGACCGGATGGCCAAGGAGGGCATGCGCTTCACCGACTTTTATTCGGGTGCTCCGGTTTGCACCCCCTCGCGGGCTTCGCTTTTGACCGGTTGCTATGCGAAACGGGTAGGGGGCCTGGGCGTACTTTTCCCCCGGGATAAGCGGGGCCTCAACCCCGATGAGATCACCATTGCGGACTTGCTCAAGACCAAAGGCTACGCCACAGCCTGCATTGGGAAGTGGCACCTCGGGCACCTCAAGGAGTTTTTGCCCACCAGCCAAGGCTTCGACACTTACTTCGGCGTGCCTTACAGCAACGACATGAGCCTTGACCCGACTCAACCTTTGGCCAACGACGTCGTGTTACGGGAAGGTGTCACTTTGGAAAACATCAAGAACCGGGTGAAGAAGAACCTCGTCCCCCTCATGCGCGACACCAAGATCATCGAATACCCGACCGATCAAAACACCCTGACCAAGCGCTACACCGAGGAAGCCATATCCTTCATCAGGAAGAACAAGGAGAAGCCCTTCTTCATTTACCTGCCGCACACCATGCCGCACATTCCCCTCTACGCCACTCCTCCATTCGAAGGAAAAAGCCAGATCGGGCTGTACGGGGACACCATCGAGGAGCTTGATTGGTCGACCGGGCAAATCCTCGAGACGCTGCGCAAGCTCAAGCTCGATGAAAACACCCTGGTCATATACACCTCCGACAATGGTCCATGGAAACTTTCCTCCAAGTCCTGGGCAAAGGGTAATATGAACCGAAGTGTCGGGGGATTCGCCCATCCTCTCAAAGGCTATAAGTTCTCCCGCTTTGAGGGTGGGATGCGCGTGCCCACCGTGATGTGGTGGCCCGGCCGCATTCCTGCCGGCAAGGAGTGCTCCGAAGTGGGGGCCAGCATGGATTTTCTGCCTACCTGTGCTGCCATCGCCGGAGCCAAGGTGCCCGACGACCGCGTGATCGACGGGAAGAACCTTCTCCCCTTGCTCGAAGGTCGCAAAGGGGCCAAGAGCCCGCACCAGGCGTTCTTCTATGGTACGGAAGCCGCACGTAGTGGAAAATGGAAATTGAAAGGGAGGGAATTGTTCGATCTGGAGAAGGATATCGGCGAAACCAAGAACCTGGCTGGCGATCACCCGGAAGTCGTAAAACGACTCAGTGGGCTTTTAGCCGCTCACAAGGAAGACTTGTCCAAGAACAAGCGCCCTGCAGGCGGCCCCCCCAAGCAGCCCCGTAAGAAAAAGAAATAAACAAGGCATGGGAGTTCCCGCCTTATCTCCTTTGAGTGAATGGCTTTCTTTAGTTCACTATTTTGTCCCAAGCGGCATGACTCGGTATATTGTTTGGAATAGTTTTATATAAATTTACCTGCAATGCGTTCGGATATTCATTTAAAATTCTTTCTGCTCATACCCTTTTTGAGCCTTCTCTGTGTGGCTTCCACTCCCCCCTCGTCTAAATTTATTCTTTCGTCGGGGTCTTCTTTCAAAATGCAGGCCGCCAAGGACGACTTGTTGGCAGGAGTTTCTTTCGAGTCCAATCTCGAACTAGCTGCAGGAGATTTTTTCAAACTGACCGACGGATTGGGAAGCAAGACCAACACGGCCTTCCGGAGCTTTGCTCGGGACGATGTCGAGGATTGGGTGATTACTTTTTCAAACCTCAAGATCGTGGAACTGAAGGAGATTCGAGTGTTTTCCTGGAATGGGGATATTCGATCGCAACAGGACTTTGATCTTGCCTGCAGCATGGACCAGGGAAAAACCTTCGTTCCCTTGGCCAAGCGTATTCTGGCTCCCGAAAACGGAGTCTGTAACTTGACGCGCATTCCTTGCTCTTTAAACAAAGTGACTGATCTTAGGTTTGTCTTCCGCAATCCGGGGGATGACGTTAACCCTAAAAACACTCATCACTCCTCCCTTCTCGAGATTGATGCAATTGGGACCCCCGTGGTTCCCCTTACCTTGGCGGAGGCAAAAGATGCTGGCCGGGCCAACTCGGCCTTGCTTTCCGCTCATGAGGTCGGGGGAAGCAAAGACGGGTTTTTGCCTGAAAAATCGGTCCAAGCGAACCTCTCCGTTTTCCATTCTTCTATCCGGCCCGCCTTGGAGCAAAGCTGCCTGCCTTGCCATGGTCCTGAAAAACAGAAAGGCAAATTCCGAATCGACACGCTCAACCCGGACTTGATCAAGGGTGGAGACAAGGACTGGTGGTTGGAAGTAATGGATGTGTTGAGCAACGGAGAGATGCCTCCCGATGATGCCCAAGCGGAGTTGTCGGACGCAAACCGTTCCGCCACCATTGATTGGCTTGCTTTGGAATTACAAAGGGCTTCGAGAATAGCCCGCACTGCAAAGGGAAGCTCTTCTTTCCGCCGGCTTACCCGTTACGAATATAACTATGCGCTTGAGGACTTATTGGGTGTCTCCTTGTCACTCGGTGAAGCCCTCCCTCCCGAAACCGCGTCGGAAGATGGTTTTCAAAACAGTTCCGAACTTCTTCAGATGTCTCCCATGCAGTTCCAGACCTATCGGGAAATGGGATTGAAGGCCTTGAAGCGTGCAACGGTAACCGGGGAACGCCCCAAGCCCGTTACTTATCTTGTTTCGATGGCGGAAGAGTTTGAAAAGCTGACTTCGAACTCCAAGACAAAACTTTTCGAAACCGGAGACAAGAGCTATGAAAAGAGTCGCAAATCAATGCATCTTTTCAATTCCCGAACGGGACGGGGCACTCCTTATAAAGCAGGTAAATTAAAACCGAAACCTGATGTGGCGGCCCGTCCGCCTTCGGCCGCTTCGGGGGTTTTCATGGCCTTGCCAAGATCGAACGAGGTAAAGTGGAACCTGGATCGTTTTCTTCCCGACGAAGGAGTCATGCGGGTCAGTATTCGCGCTTGGCGTTCTTCATATAACCCGGATGAGGACGCGAGCCTTCGGCTTGGGCTAAGCGCTCACACCAGTAACAATGCCAACTTTTCCAATATAATCAGCGAGGGGGATATCCCCGTTACGGGAACGCTGGAAAATCCTCACTACGTTCATTTCGACGTCTATCTCGAAGACATCCAACGAAACCCCTTCCGCAAACTTGCCACGACCTTTCCCAGGAGGGATGAATTCCTGCATATTAAAAATATCTCAAATGCTCATGGCAAGGAACCCCTTCAAGTTCACCTCGATCAAATCGAAATCACCGCGCCCTTTTATGCTCAATGGCCGCCCGCCACCCACAAAAGAATTTTCTTCGATAGCCACGACAAGAAAAACGAAAAAAAATACGGTGGCGAAGTCCTTTCCCGTTTCATCAAGCGTGCTTGGGGTCGCCCTGCCAGTTCCGTGGAGATCAGTCGATTCATGGGCTTGTTCGATCAATTCAGGCCGGACTTCGATACTTTCGAGGAGACGATGCAGGAAGTTTTGGCAACGGTGCTTGCCCACCCTGAATTCCTGTATCTAACTCAGCGCCTTCCCGAAAGTAAGAAACTCAAGCCATCGCGAATCAGTGATTGGGAATTGGCCAAACGCCTTGCCGTATTTTTGTGGTCGAGTATTCCCGATGCTCAACTGCAACAATTGGCTGAACAAGAAAAGTTAAAGAAGCCTGCCATCCTCGAGGCCGAAGTCAAACGCATGTTGGCCGATTCCCGTTCAAATCGGTTTGTCGTGCATTTTGTCGAGCAATGGCTTGGTCTGGACGGCATGGAGAGCGTCACGCATGTCAACGACGATGCCCTGAAGGACGCGATGCGGAATGAGCCCGTTGCCTTTTTCGAGGATCTGCTGAAACGAAACGCCAGTGTTTTCGACTTCATCCATTCCGACTATGCATTAGTCAACGAGAAGTTGGCGAAGCACTATGGGATCCGGGACGTGGTTGGCTCTCGTTTCCGCAAAGTTTCCATCAAACCGCATCTTAACCGTGGCGGTCTTTTGACGGGCTCCGCCGTTCTTGCCATGAACTCGGACGGGAAGGATTCCAATCCTCTCAAGCGCGGAGTGTGGATGTTGGAAAGTATCCTCGACGATCCCCCTCCACCGCCTCCTCCCAACGTACCGGAAGTGGACCTTGCCGATCCCGAAATCCAAAAAATGACCCTGAAGGAGCGCATAGCCGATCACCGTAGCGATGCGGCCTGTTATTCCTGTCATGCGAGAATCGATCCTTGGGGAATCGCATTTGAAAATTATGATGCACTTGGTTCCTATCGTACGAAGATCAATGACAAACCGGTAGACGCCGCCGCCTTTCTTTTCAACAAGCAGCCCTTGGAAGGGATGAATGGACTGAAGCGCTATTTGCTTCAGGAAAGACAGGATCAATTTGCCCGGGCCATGGTCCGGAAAATGACCACTTATGCCCTCGGTCGACCACTCTCTTTTTCCGATCATGCCGAGGTGGAAGAGCTCGCGGCGGAATTCAGGAAAAAGGGGGATCGCCTGGGAGACCTCATATACTTAGTTACCCAAAGCGGGATTTTTAACTCGATGTAATCCCTTCTTCATTTAAATTGATACGAAAGCGTCAGAT
>Ga0233432_10005741_pt1 | contig 10719 bp, 10 predicted proteins | sample SI_122_August201_6_FD_179870 | JGI IMG/M metagenome (GOLD analysis project Ga0233432, IMG submission 179870) | Seawater microbial communities from Saanich Inlet, British Columbia, Canada - SI_122_August2016_10_MG | ecosystem: Environmental > Aquatic > Marine > Inlet | place: Canada: British...
AGTATCCGCCAGCGAAGGGTTCGTGTATGCGAGCAACTGCAATTGCGAAACCCTCAGCGAGGACGAGCTCAAAGTCCTGCTTGAGGATTTTGTCCCCGAATCTTCCGATTGATTAATCGGTCACCCTCCTTTACCTAGTGGACTTGCTTACCCAGCTTCGCGATTCCAAACAACCACCAATCGTCGTGGCCGAACTCTCAGGCAACCACGGAGGGGACTTAGACAAAGCCATCGAACTTCTTGACCGAGCTGCGGAATCTGGTGCCGATGCAATTAAGCTCCAAACCTACAAGCCCGAGACCATCACTGTAGAGGGTCGGGACGACCGTTTTCTGCTCAAGGAAGGCCTCTGGGCAGGGAAGTACCTGAGTGAACTCTATGCCGAAGCTATGACCCCCTGGGAATGGCACGCTCCACTTGCTGAACGGTCCGCCCGGTACGGACTACCACTCTTTAGTTCTCCCTTTGATGAAAGTGCCGTTGAATTCTTAGAAGAATGCATATCTCCGCCCCTTTACAAAGTAGCGTCTTTTGAGCTCAACCACTTTCCCATGCTCCGTAAAATCGCCCAGACTGGCAAGCCGGTCTTGGCCAGCGTTGGAGTATCGACCGATGACGAAATTAAACGTGCCCTGCAGGAACTTCGTGACCACGGTTGTCCCGAGGTCGTCCTTCTTCACTGCGTGAGCGAATACCCCGCCAAGCCCGAAGATTTTCACCTCCATGAAATGCCCCGCCTAGGCGAATATCACGGTACACTCTTCGGACTTTCCGATCATTCACTTGGCCATGCCGTGTCGATCGCCGCTACTGTCCTGGGAGCTCGTGTTATCGAGAAGCACTTTGCCCTCGACCGCGAGGAAGATTCGATTGACGGAGCCTTCTCCATGCTTCCCCTCGAATTTGGCGAAATGACCGAAGCTGTCCGTGTCGCTCATGCCAGCGTTGAGCCATCCCCTCCACCAGCCGAAAACACCAGTGTCTCAACAAAGGGTAGTTTCTTTAAGCGATCCATTTTGGTTTCCGAATCGATAACCCAAGGCGACACCCTTACTGTGAAAAACTTGCGCGTTGCCCGCCCCGGTGACGGTATGTGTCCGAGTCGGTGGGAACAGGTACTCGGGCAACGGGCCAGACATGACCTTTCCATCGGTCATCCTCTCTGCGAAGAAGACCTCTTAGGCTAAGGAGATGAAGGATTTATTCCCTCTTGATTTTTGATTTTTTGCCAATATGGCGCTACATTAAAAGATCAGCCAACCGATTAAAAACCTAGAGAAGATTCCCATACCTAGTTTTAAAGGGAGCCCCGAAGAACGCTTGCGTAAAGCTTGTGTATGGATATCCGTAAGATGTCCTGGCAGGATGCTCACCCTCGAACAAATTGGATCGATCATGGGCATTTCTCGGGAACGGGTCCGCCAAATCGAAGCCCATGCCCTGCGCAAACTCCGGCACCCCTCCCGCATGAATATACTCGGTGAATTACGAGAATAAAGTCTCCAGTCGAATTCGCACAATTTCTCTTTGCCACAAAGCGCCTTTCCCGCTTAAAGGAGAATGTGCCTCCCAACACAGACTCCCTTAGTATCTCTGACTCCCTACTTCTGCTCAATTCGATCAGTGGCCTCGGGCCTGTCACCTACCGTCACTTGCTTGACGAATTTGGGGGCGATCCCCGCTTGATCCTCCAAGCCTGCAACCGTGATTTGCGTGCCGTCCGTGGGGTAGGAGACAAAATGATAGGCTCCCTGACAGCCCAAGGACACGGAGCCTGGCTTGCCAAAGAAAAAGAAAAGCTCGAGAAAAGACAGGTCTTCTTCTTGGGAGCAGATTCGTATCCCCCCCACCTCAACGAAATTTACGACCCGCCCATCGGGCTTTACCTCGCGGGCAGATTGCCCGAAGGACCCTACATATCAATCGTCGGTACCAGAAACCCAACTCGTTACGGCCTACGGTTCGCCCGGGAGCTCGCCCAGCAACTTGCCGAAATCGGATTTTGCATCGTAAGCGGGATGGCCCGCGGAATCGACACCGCCGCCCACGAAGGTGCCCTCGACGCGCAAGGCAAGACCCTCGCTTTTCTCGGGAGCGGGATCGACGTCATCTACCCCCCCGAAAACCTCGGCCTGTACAAACGGATCATCGAGCAGGGTGGGGTGGCCTCCGAATTCCCCTTCGGCCGCAAACCCGATCGGCATACTTTTCCCAAGCGCAACCGTTTGGTTGCCGGCGTCTCTGTTGGCATCATCGTGATCGAATCCGCCTCCTCTGGCGGAAGCCTCATTACCGCTCAATTTGCCGCCGATCAAGGCCGTACTGTATTCGCACTTCCCGGCCGTGTCGACCAGCCCAGTTCCGCGGGATGTCACCACCTCATACGCGAAGGAGCCACCCTCCTGCGCAGTGCCCGGGACGTAGTGGAAGAACTCGGTCCCGTTCTTCCCATCCCGCGCCCCGTTGTCTCAAGTGGAGAAAAAGATACCCCAGCCCGTCCCTCCGCAACCATGAGCGAGGAAGAAGAGAAAACCCTTCATGCTCTTTCCGACGGGGCAATACTCGGACTCGATGAACTCTGCGGTCTTCTGCGCCTACCGGCTCCTGAGATCATGGCCAGCCTAACCATGCTTGAACTCAACCGCTTGGTTGTAAAAAGAATGGACGGCCGATACGAGCGAAGCTGACGGGGAGGTCACTTGCCTTACGGCTATCGGAACCATCGGTTACATTTTGGTGAGTATTCGAAGTGTAATGAAATAACCCTTGGCATTCCGTTCATCGATTAGTTGGATGGATGGAATGGAAATTCCCCAACGATTACTTGAAGACGCTTTTTGGGAATTGGAAAACGAGCCGGATGAGGAGATTCTCCAAGAGTGCATTGAGATTAGTGGTTCCAAAGAGCACGCGAGGCAGTTGTATGTCAAAGTGCGTGCTATGCACTTCATGATGCTGGAGAAAAAGCAACGGCTTGATGAGGCTCGTGAAATCGTAAAGACAGAAGAGCTCTGGGATCAAATGAAGAAAGACATCTGACCCCCCCACTGCATAAAAGAGCTTAAAAACTCTAAGAGAGGTCAGTCCCCTTTTCGGATTTAAGATGACCCTTCGCATCTTTACCTAAAAAAGATATATTTTATGTATATAATTTGTACCCACCTCTTTTTTGTGTTAGTGTATCTGTACCATATGAATATTCTGAATGCATGAGCGACGAAGACTTTAAGATTCCAGCTATCAAATACTATCAGCTTCATGGCTTGGATAAGAATCACCCTTATCCGAGGTCAGACGAGAGCAGTTCGGAGTTTGAATTTGGATCTCTTCCCGTCTTATCATGGTGGCGCAATCGCGTAGAGAAGACATACGCCAAGTACCAAGGGTACTCCGACTTCCGGATTCTTTTGCAGTGCTTCCTGTTTTCCCTTCTTGCCCCCTTTGTTTTCTTCGGTTTGCCTGCGTGGATCCATTGGCTCGCCGGCGGGCGCTTCGGTGGGCAGTTCATGGATGCTGGCGAATCTTTTTATGCAGTCATTTTCGCACCCATCCTAGAAACCCTAGTCATCTTCGTCCCGCTGCTCGAACTCGTCCGCGTGCTGTCTTTACCGCGCTGGTTCTCTTATCCTTTGGTCTTTGTTTTTTTCGAAAGTCTCCATGACCAAAGATATTTTTTCGAGCACCCCTTTATGTGGATGACGGGATATATGTTTATTGTAGCCTACGAGGCGGGTCGAACCCGATCCCTGCTCCATGCGATCGTATTTTGTGCCATTGTTCACGAGGCATACAACCTGGCGGTTACCTTGCTTGACCCCAGTCTTTATCCAAGCCCTTTCTAGTTTTGTTTTTTGCTTCTGCTTTCAAACCCAGAAGGCCGGGTTCGTGAGCAGGGTTCCTTTCCTCTTGATTCGCGAGGGAAAGATCATTGGGATAAAGTTTTCACCTTAGCCCAACCAAATGACCTTTGCCTTAGCCTCTTCCTCTACGATCGACAATTGGCCTATCTTCGTCCTACTCATAAGCGTAGCTTGGGTCGTGTTCGGTATTACCAAGCTCAAGCTCCATCCCTTCCTTTCGCTCATGACCGGAGCCATTCTGGTCGGCTGGATGACTCCGACCTTGCCCGAGCCGACGGATGTAAACAAGGGATTGTTTCAGTCCCGGGTGGCTTTGGCTGAAGTCTTTGTTCTTAAGGAGAATAACCAGACGAACAAACTGGAAATCCTTTACCGCGGTAAACTACTCAGCCGTGAGGAAACCTCTTCCAAGCTCTCGGAGTTGAGTAAGAAACATGGCAGCAAGCTTACCCTTTCCTTTCGATTGGTTGGCTCCAAGAATCTCAATTCCCCTCAAATGCAAGATGTATTGGCTGAAGCTGAGAACTTGAATGCATCCAAGGTTACCTTCGAAGCCTACGAGAAAAAGGCCCCCTCGAGCAACGAGACCCTCAAGGCCATCAAGTGGACCCTGCTCGGTTTTGGGGATTTGGTTGGTGGGTTGGGCCTACTGATCGCCATGGCTGCGATCATCGGCACATGCATGATGCTAAGCGGTGCAGCCGACCGTGTGGTGCGTTCGTTGATGAATGCCTTTGGGGAAAAACGAGCCGGACTGGTCTTGCTCCTGAGCGGTTTCTTTTTATCCATTCCCGTCTTTTTCGATACCGTCTTCTTTCTTTTAATCCCCTTAGCCCGGGCTCTCGCACTAAGAACGGGCAAGCACTATACCTTTTACGTGATGGCAATGGCGGGAGCGGGTGCCATCACTCACTCCTTGGTTCCCCCTACGCCTGGTCCCCTGTTTATCGCCAAGGAACTTAATATCGATCTTGGCATTGCCATGATGTTTGGCCTGGTTGCTAGTATCCTCCCCGCATATCTAGTGTTGAAAATGGCCTCCTGGTTTGACCGCAAGTACAACCTCCCCATGCGTGAAGCCTCCGGTGCCTCGAACGAGCAATTAAAGCAAATTGTCGAGAAAACAGACGAAGAACTTCCCGGCCTCCTGCTCTCTTCTCTCCCCATCGCACTCCCCGTCGTACTTATTTCTTTAGTCTCGATTCTTGGCTTCTGTAAAAAACTCTCCCCGCAAGGTTTCCTCAACTCGGAAAGTTTTTCAGGTGTTTTTACCTACCTAGAATTTCTCGGCAATTCCAACGTGGCAATGACTCTGGCCGCTGGGTTTGCCATTCTCGGTCTCGTCCGCCAAATGGCTGGCAAGCAGGAAAAGGATGTGGCTGCCAAGCTAGGGAAAACCCTCCAAGATCCACTGGCCACAGCCGGTGTAATCCTCCTCATTACCGGAGCGGGTGGAGCTTTCGGAGCCATGATCAGGATGTCTGGAGTAGGGGAGTCGGTCGGGGCGATTGCCGATGAATTCGATATCCCATATGTTTTGTTGGCTTGGGCTGTGACTGCCTTCATCCGGATCGCTCAAGGCTCGGCTACTGTATCGATGATCACCGGAGTTGGACTTATGGCGGCCGTCATCGGTGATGGAGGTGCTTTGGAGTATCACAAAGCCTATGTTTTTCTCGCCATTGGGTTTGGCTCGATCACCCTTTCCTGGATGAACGACAGTGGCTTTTGGGTGGTTCAGCGCCTCAGTGGTTTTACGGAAAAGGAAACCCTCAAGACCTGGTCCGTCCTGCTTACTGCCATTTCCTTACTTGGGCTTGTTCTTTGCCTGCTCGGCTCCGCCCTTTTGCCCCTAGTCTAATCAAACACCTCCAATCAAAGCTTATGAACATGAACAGACGCGACTTCGTATCCACCACCGCCACCGGTCTTGCCTGCACTGGTCTTGCCTCTCTTGGACTGGAGGCCAAAAAAAGTTCCTTTAGTGGAAAAATTCTCAAATCAGTCAAGTTCGGAGGCAGGCCCAATATTGACCGCTTGAAAAAACTCAAGGACCTCGGATTCGACGGGGTCGAGGGCTCGGGTCCCGGTATGCAGGTCGAAGGTCTCAAGAAAGCCCTCGCCGAGGTCGGGCTTCCCATGCACGGTGTGGTCTACAACAAGCACTGGAAGGTCCGCTTGTCCTCACCCAAGGAGGAAACCCGCGAAGCCAGCCGAAAAGGCCTGGAGGACGCCATGCGCGAATCCAAGGCAGTCGGTGGAACTTCCGTTCTTCTCGTTCCCGGCAAAGTCGGAGGCAAGGACGAGACCCACGAGCATGTCTGGTCCCGCTCGATCGAGCAAATCCGCAAATGCATCCCCTTGTGCAAGAAGCTCAAGATCCACATCCTAATCGAGACCGTATGGAATGGCTTTTGCCTTAAACCCGAGCAATTCCGGGACTACATCGACGAAATCGACAGCCCGTGGGTGCAAGCCTACTACGACATCGGGAACATGCAGAAATTCGCCCCCAGTCACGAATGGATACGTATCCTCGGCAAGCGCACCCTCAAGCTCGACGTGAAGGACTGGGGGAAGAAGTCAGGCTTCTGTACGCTCGGGAAAGGAGATGTCGAATGGGACAAAGTCCGCAACGAACTCGAAAAAATCGACTTCAAGGGCTGGGCTACCCGCGAAGGCGGCGACGGTGGCGATGACAAGACCGCCAAGTTGATGAACGAACTTCTCGGCCTCTAGTCGTCTTTTTTTGAGGAAATCTCAGAGCGCATTTCCTTCCAGCGCAGCAAGCGCTCGGCAACTGCCGCCTCCGCCCCCGCTCTTTTGGGGAGGTAAAGATCGAGGGGATCCTCCAGGTACTGCTGCCCGGAAACGTTCTCGGGGAACTCGTGGCTGTACAAATAGGACTCTTCCCTCTCGGGCCGATGCTTATTGTTTCTACCGTGCCTGTCGCTAATGGAGGAAGGAACCGGTTGGATCGGTTTCTCGCTCAAAGCCCGCTTGGCCCGCCCGATGGCCAAGGTCGCGCTGTTGCTCTTCGGGCAGGTGGCAAGAAAAATTACCACGTGGGCCAAGTTGAGCTCACATTCGGGCAAGCCGATCGTCTCGCAGGCCCGGAAAGCCGCATCCGCCATCAGCAACGCTCTTGAATCCGCCATCCCCACATCTTCCGATGCGAAAATTACAAGTCTTCTTGCGATAAAGCGAGGATCCTCTCCGCCTGCCAACATTTTCGCCAACCAGTACAAAGCCGCATCCGGATCGTTCCCGCGCATGCTCTTGATAAACGCCGAAGCGGTATCGTAATGCTCGTCTTCGTCCCGGTCGTAGCGGATGCTCCGTTCCCGGCAAAACCCCGCCACCTCGTTCTCCGTTACCTTCGAGCCCTCGGGCAAAGCCTCCACGATCGTCTCGATAAAATTATACGCCCGGCGCAAATCCCCTTCGGCCAGCAAGGCTACCCGTTCGAGAACTTTCTTGTCCGCCTTGCAGGAACGAGTTCCCAGTCCTCTCTCCTTGTCATCCAGCGCTTGGCTCAGAGCTTCCTCGATCTGGTCGGTGGGCAAGGGTTCCAGGGCGAACAACTGGGATCTGCTCAGGAGCGGATCGATCACATAGTAGCGCGGGTTGTGGGTGGTCGCGCCGATCAGGCGGGCCTCGCCCGATTCCACGTCCGGAAGGAGCAAATCCTGCTGTGCCTTGTTGAAACGGTGGATTTCATCCACAAAAAGATAGCAATTCTCCGCCCCATGGTAGCGGACCATCTTCAACGCATCACGCAAGTCCGCCACGTTGGAAGTCACCGCATTCACCTTCACTAACTTGCATCCTCCCTCGGCGGCGATTACCGAAGCCAAAGTCGTTTTTCCCGAACCCGGTGGGCCCGCCAAGATCATGTTGCCGACCCGGTTTTCCCTGATCAGGGTCGGGAGCAAGCAACCTTCACCCAGGATATGTTCCTGTCCGCGTACCTCATCCAGTGTGAGCGGACGCAACCTCTCGGCCAAAGGCCTGCGCGACTTGGGGTGCTTGCTTGGCCCCTCTAGTGAAAATTCCCGTTCATCTTCCTCCATATGGCTGAGGAACTCATCCAAGCGCACCAGTCCACCTTAGGCAAGCGCAGGTAATGATCAACGGTTCGTTATCCTTCGACAGGGATGATTGCGATGGGCTTTTTCATTCCATCTCCATTTGGACTCTGCTCGTAATGCCGTTTCCGCTCACCTTGAAATGGTAGGTGCGGGCTTCTTTGCCATTGCGCAGGATTTCGACCGTTGCTTTGCGCTGATTGTCGATCAGGTAATATCCCTCGATCGTGATCTCCGACACCTCGATGTCGTCGATGGGCGAAGATTGTTGAAAAAGCGACTCGATTTCCGACTTCATCTTTTGGTGGTTGAACAAACTGGCGCAACCGTACGCGATGACGACGAAAGTTCCAATCAGAAGGGCCTTTTTTAGCAGCGACTCTCCAAGCCCGCGTTTCTTTTTTGGGGAGATGCCGGTGGTTCCGGTCATTTTGATTTTTGGGCCATCCTTTTTCGAGCCGCTGTTTTCGTTTCTTTTCGCAAGGGAGACCGTTTGCCGGGAATCTTCCTTCGCCTTGATCGACCGGAGTGGTTTCTGCTCGGCACTCTTGGTTGGGGAGGGCGAATCGTTGCCCGTGGGTGGTGGTGCCGTTGGGTTGGGTTTGGGGGCTGAAGTTGGTTTGGTTGACTTTGGCTTTGAGGGAGGGGAAGATGTAGTAGGCTTGGGCTTGACTGGTGGCGTGGAGGAGGACGAAACTCTCGGGGTAACCTTTTCGGCTTTCTTGGGCTTCGTCTCCTTCGGTTTTGTCTCTTCGGGCGTTGCCTCGGCTACGTTTTGCTCGGGCAATTCGCCCGATTCGTGAGCCGATGCGAATTCGCCCACGGTGATCTCCTTGTCCTCCACCTTCACCTTGTGAATAGTGCTCAGTTCCCTTATCTTGAGAAGTCGGATGATTTCTCTTGCTGTAAAGGTTCCGATTTGTTTCCTGCGCTTGGAAACGGCGTATTTTTCTTCGAAGCTCAAGGGTTTTCAGTTGGGAAAGAGAAGAGAGAAGCAAAACGGACGCTAACTTCTCCTTGCCGAAAAATCAAAGAGAATAACTTCCGGCGGGGAATTGCCGGTACGGGTTGTCTTTTTGTAATCGAATTTTGCCTGCCCGTCCGTTTACGGGAGGCAAGACTGGGGCACTTCCCTTTTGCTCAGGACGACTTTGTCCAAGCCTTGATGGCTCCGCTTGCGTTCGAACTGACATCGCCCCGACCGTTCTTGGTGATGATCTCTCCGTCCGGGGAAACGATGATCAAAGCGGGGATTCCCCGAATTCCGAATTGTTGTTTCAGGGCGTTCCCTTCCTGCGAACCAAGTTCCAAAGTGTACCACTTCATATCCGTTTCCTTCATGTATCCCATCTGAGCATCGGATGAACGGTCACTGCTTACGAACACGACCTCGAAATCCTTTTTGTTCGAGTCGCGGAACTTGACGAGACTGGGAGTAAAAGCCCGACAGGGCGGGCACCAAGGCGCGGAAAAGTAAAAACCCACGGTCTTGCCCGCCAATTCGTCCTAGGAGATTTTCTTGCCCGAAGAGTCGAGTAGTTTCGAGGAAAGCATTTCCGCCAAGCCGGGTTTCAGTTGGGCTTTGATCGCTTGTTGCTTGCTCGCTGAAGCAAAACCACCTGTCGATTTCGTGTTTTCCGCATTCCACTTGGTCACCATCACTTGATCCGTCGGGGCAAGCTTGTTGATTGGGAGTGATATTCTGCGTCCATCCGCTGAGCGTAAAACGACTACCCGGTTCGAGTATTTGATTAATTCGGCCTCTAGTTTCGAGCCTGCTGAACTTGTGTTTATCTGTAAACAGGATTCTTTTTGTTGATTTTCGCACAAAGCCCGTTAGAAATAATTCTATGTTTGGGGGAGTCCGTAGGCGATGGACTGAGAGGCAAGTGCGATCCACATGTTACCCTTCGAACCTGATGCGATTTTCATCGCCGTAGGGAAAACTTGAGGTTTGTGAAAGCTTCGACGATCTCCGGCATTACCGTTTAAACAAAGCCATGATAAAAAAAGTCGAAGACAAACAAGAAGAAGAAAAACACGGGTCCTTTGCCAATTCAAGCAAAGTATTTCTCAAGGGCAGTCGTCCTGACTTGGCCGTTCCCATGCGCGAGATTTCCGTTTCGGACACTAATCTTCCCGATGGTTCGTCTGAGGCGAACGAACCTGTTCGGGTTTACGATACTTCGGGGCCTTGGGGAGATCCAAACTTTCATGGTGATCACGATCGTGGTTTACCTACACTAAGAGCCGGTTGGATCAAAGAGCGCGAAGATGTTGAGGTGGTAGAGGGCAGAACGATTCTTCCCATGGACAATGGTTATCTTTCCGAGAAGCATGCTGATCGCTCTGACCAACGCACGGGGGAGTTGCCGGACTTCGATCGTTCCGAACTTTCCGTTCTCCGGGCTTGCAAGGGAAAGACAGTAACTCAGTTGCACTATGCCAGGAAGGGCATCGTAACTCCGGAGATGGAATTCGTTGCAATTCGAGAAAACATGAAGCTACAGGCTCTTTCCGAAAAACTCGAAACCTCTCCACGCGAAGTAAGGAATTCTCTCAATCACCAACATGCAGGAGAATCTTTCGGGGCTTCTATCCCAACTGAGATTACACCTGAATTCGTTCGGGATGAAGTGGCCCGGGGACGAGCGATTATACCGGCTAATATTAACCATCCAGAGTTAGAGCCGATGGCGATTGGTCGAAACTTTCTCGTTAAGATAAACGCCAATATCGGAAACTCAGCGGTGGCATCGTCAATTGAAGAA
>Ga0233432_10005742_pt1 | contig 10718 bp, 10 predicted proteins | sample SI_122_August201_6_FD_179870 | JGI IMG/M metagenome (GOLD analysis project Ga0233432, IMG submission 179870) | Seawater microbial communities from Saanich Inlet, British Columbia, Canada - SI_122_August2016_10_MG | ecosystem: Environmental > Aquatic > Marine > Inlet | place: Canada: British...
TGACTTGTTCTAGATGAAACTATATCTTGGTCACAGAGGAAATCTCCAGTAGTAATAGTATCTTCTCGATGGCCTTTATTATTCATCTCTTGAACTGGTGAGGCTAATCCATCAAGTGCTGCAATTCCACCAGCACCTAAGGCGGTTGCTGAAAGCATCAATGTCTGTGCTCCCTGTTTGGCTGCTGATGCTGCTGAACGCAATGCTGCGGGCCCGTCACCAATGACTAAAACATCCCATGCTTCCATTACTCTTCACCCGTTGAAATGAGCCAAGGGCCGACCAGCCATAAGTAAAGCGCTTGAATGTTAAAGTTGATTTATCTGTTTCTAACTAAATTCAACTTTCGGAACAGATAGTTCGCCTATCTTTCTGGCTATTTCTAAACGCTTGATTCTTTCTCTCGTATTATCTGCAGAATTTCTCTCTACGAGGGTTGTCAAAACCTGAGACTCAAGAACGATGCCATCGTCGTCTCTCAAAATTACCTGAATGTTGGAATTACCACTGAATTTACGGTTCCACGCCACATTTATCCATAGAACTACGCCCTTCTGTAGATATCTTGGAATCCAATCAAGTGCATCTTCATCTGTTGCATTTGAGAGTTTTATTTCTTTCCTCGGCGGGGGGCATGGTTTCAATTCAAAACGATGGTCGCGAGATTTAGGTTCTCCATTTGGAACTAAAACTTCGACTTTTACGTGACGTGGTTCAAATGTTTGATTGTTCAAAGCAATGAATAAATTCGTTGAACCGTCTATACTTTTTTCGTCAATGGAAACATCCATTCTCCATTTCGACCTAATCAGTTCGGGGCGACCTGATAACAAGTCATTCTGTAATCGGTCTAAAAGGTCGAAAGCGCTTGGCTGCCACGCCTTAGCATGTGAAATGAGTCTTTGTAAAGTTCTCCAATTAAATCTATTATCTTCTTCAAGTAGTAAACCTCTAATGCTGTTTTGTTTCATAAAAATAGCTAGTTCAACCGGTACTTTTTGTGTCGTTAATACATCCTCATTGTGTAAATAAAGAATATACAATAAACGCTCTAATGCCTGACTTTTATCATAGCCTGGGATGAGGGCTTTGTTGAAATCACTCCTCCATTCTCTCCACTCTAAGTATAAATCAGGATCTAGGTGAGTGACCAATAAATCGCCAAGAATACTACCGAGTTGTGTTGGATGGTGTGTCGGAGCATGGAATACTAAATTGGAAAATTTATCACCTAATTGCCGTACATAATCCAACGTATGTTGAGCATGGAATGTATACATGAAACCTGAACTCATGGCGATTACAAGTGCTAGATTCCAAGCGACAGAGCCAGGAGGCGGAGATAGTGAAAGTAGCATTAGCCCAAGTGATAAGCCGATTAGTACCGTACTGACGAGATTATTTCTCCTGTGATCCTTAAGTCCATCCAGAATCCTATCCATCCCCGGTTGAACTCTTAATGCATGCTTACCGCCACTGCTAAATCCGCCCTGTTCTCTTAGAGATAGTCTTGCTTGCATGGCATGCCACGCTGATTCACTAGCGATTATACTAGGCAAAGTTGCTAGTAAAATTGGCACTGGAAGTAAAAATACTAAGTTTGATTTCTCTGAAATTTGTTGTGGAAACAATACGCCAAGTAGAGAGAAAAATGCTAAAATCAATCCCGCTATCGATCTCCAAAAAAGTAGGATTCGATTACGGGTTATGTTACCTGCTAACCGCCTTCTATTCTCCAATTTCTCCCATTGGCCCCTAGTATGCTCTAGCGGGTCCTCGATTCTTTCAAACCCGTGACCGTATGGATCTGGTAATTCCAGGCTACGGAAATCATTGGAAGTTTTCCTTTTAGCCATCTTACTCATCACCGCTCACGAGGTCCTAGACTTTACTTCTTGCCTCGAAAAACAATACAATGATACAATACGGGCGCAGCAGGATTTGAACCCGCGATCTTCGGCTTAGGAGGCCGACACATTATCCAACTATGTTACACGCCCAAACAGGCCAACGAACATTCAGCAATGAGCGTTACGATTACCGAGTAGAAATATCTGCAACATTCATCATAAATTTTTCTAATTCAATTCTTGGTTGTGATGTCTTCTGAATGGCTACTTCGCATTTAGCCAATGATATTATCAGTTTTGATAAATCTTGATCCATCAAATGAAGTCGTCCTTCAGTCAATAACTTGTGTAGATGTTTTACAATATCTTCAGCTTCAAGGCTTTGCTTATCCATTATCTGATCTAGAACTCCCATGGCCCCTTTCAAGACCCGAGCATTCTTGTTGCCCCTCTTTTCCCATTTCCAGTCATGTACCCTTCCACGCATTGCTTCTTCGAGCATTAGTTGAATCTCTCTATGTGCCGAAGAAGACATAACGTCTTGTAAATTCTTACGAGATTGAAGCATATCTCTGTGTGTTAAAACTTCAAGTAAAAATATAGCTTTACGAACATTGCCATTTGCAACATGCGCGATGTCCCCTAACATTCCTTTGGCAGGAGACAGTTGTTCTTCAGCGGAAATCTTCTGTAAAATAGTTTCAATGTCTTGTCTTTTGGCCTTAGGTATTCTGATGTGCTGAGTTCTGCTCCTAAGGGCTTCGATCAATCTTGAAGGCGTGGTTGTAGTGAAAATAAACCTAGCACTATTACTGCTCTTCTCCATCATTCTCCTAAGGTATGATTGTCTTATATTACCCAAAGAATCCGCATCTTCTATTACAATAATTCTAGAAATTGGGATGGTTCGTGAATCTTTGCTAGACTCGAAACCGGCAGGTGGGCCGTTATCTCCTTTGACTTTCATCAAAGACGAGTCATAGGCATCTAGACTAGTTCTGCCAGCCAAGGTGTCTTTTGAATTACTACCTTCTGGGCGCAAAAATGTCTCGAATTTGGCCATTGCCCCACTAGTACGGGCTAGATCTTTGGCGTTCAGCACATGGGTTGTTGACTCATGCGCAGGGCCTAATACTTGCCTAGCAATTAATCGCCAAATTGCAGTTTTTCCTGAACCAGTAGGCCCTGAAAGTAAAAGGTGTGGAGGATTTGATTGAAGTGAAGCCTTCTCGACTGTCTCAATTATATTATCAGGAATAAGCAAATCTCGGAAAAGCAAAGGTGCTTTTGACTCTAACCAAGATGGCATAGTATTAGTCATAAGGCGGAGGTCTTTCAACTCTACGCGCGAATATTTTCACTCAGCAGGTAGACGCTTAGTGGTTTTTCTACGTAGCTTCATGAATACGCGTGAGCCACAAGCCTTACAGCTAATTCCATTACGCTCTCGGTGAAAAGATTCGATACTGCCACAAACTGCACACTTATAGTCAACTAACTCTACCATTAAGTCCAACTCCAGTCCACCCGACTAAGCACCCTTTCTTAACCTGTCCTACGCGGAATGATACTATAATTCAGCACATTCCACCGACTAATCCGGGCATCAGGCGTACCTTTTGGGCGCCCTGTAGGTCTGTTTCTGCTAAGTCTGCAGTGGCCACCATCCGATTGTCAACAAAAACCCATGTTCCATCGCAGTTGGATACGCGTTGAATCAATTCTGGCTTTGTCATCTCTACTTGTGAATGCCCTGTTTCATCAGCTATCTCGACTGTGAATCTAACCTCTTCTTCTGAATTACCTCCCACTAGACCTGGCATAGCCCTCAATCGGCTACCCTGTTCAATCTCCATCGAGTTAAGTTCAGAAGCGGATACCATCCTATCATCGACAAATAACCATGTTGCGCCTGAATTTGCGGTTTTAACAAGTTCCGCTTTAGACATCTCTACAATGGAGTGGCCGGTTTTATCTGCTACCTCTACCGTGTAAGTCTGTTCTTCTTCTGTGCTGCCACCAACAATACCGGGCATTATTCTGATTTTTGAATCGGCGCTAATGTCTAGCCCCTCTATCTCTTTGGCCTCTACCAACCTATTATCGACAAAAACCCAAGAGCCTTTCGACTCATTGGCCTTTTCAATAATCTCTGGTGCGGTCATTTCAACAACTGAGTGTCCAGTTGAATCTGCTATTTCTACGATGTACTTCTTATCTGACATGATACTTCCTCGGAAGTACAGAAAATCCAGTGTATATAATAAAACGCGAAACCACTCTAAAGACTACTAAGAGATACTTTTGGCGCCCACTCCGGGAATTGAACCCGGGTCGCAGGAATGACAATCCTGCATGATAACCTCTACACCAAGCGGGCCTTAGCAGTCTCACCGGAGCGCAACGGCTATTTAAGCCGCTCTATGTGGCCTAACCGGAGAGTTACTCATGGCTAGGAAAAAAACATCTGCTGAGAAAGCACGTGAGGATGCTGAAAATGAGAAAGTTGAGAATATGCTCGATGGTGCTTTTGGGACACTGAGTGGCCTCGAGATGAATAAACCTGAAGAAAATCTACCGGAAGATATCTCAGAACCTGATACAAATACAGAAGAATATCAAGAAAAAAACCACGAAGAAACCCAAGAATCAGCAGAAAATGAACAAATCACTGCTGAAGAAGAAACCAAAATTGAACAAACAGAAAATATTCCTAATGCTGAGGAGACTATTCTAGAAAATGAGCCTTCAATACAAGAAGATGATGAAAGAATGCCTCTTGCGTCACCACCAGAAGAATCATCTTCGAGTGACTCCCCGTCAAATGTTCCACCAAGTGGTCCACCAAGTGGTCCACCAAGCGGCCCTCCATCAAAGGGTCCACCGAGCCGTCCACCAAGTGGCCCTCCATCAAAGGGTCCACCGAGCCGTCCACCAAGTGGCCCTCCATCAAAAGGTCCACCATCAAAAGGTCCTCCCGGCTTGCCACCAAATCATCCTTCAAGCGAAGCAACCGAAGATAATACGCAAGAGGAAAGTCAAGAGGAGCCCCTTGAAGAAACTATTACTGAAGATGAATCTACCAACTCCGCTACTGAAGTAACAGAATCAGATACTACTGAGGAACAAGTTGGCGAGGAAATGGTTGCTGAAACCAGTATAGAACAAGAATCTGTTGTAATCGCTGAAGAGCCCATTGATGAAATCGAAACTATCGCTGAAGAATTAGAGCAGGATATTGTTGAAGAAGGAGTTGAAAGTTTAGAAGAGATGCCCGGAGAAGTTACCGACGTTGCATTAGAAAATCCAAATTCTGAAATGACTGAGGCAGAGAGCGTGACTGATGTAGAAACAGAAGCCGAAATAGCCCGTCTTTCTGCTGAAGTTGAACGATTGAGAAGATCTATGGCTGGGGCCGCTGAAGTAATTGAAGAACTTGAGAATCCACCTATGCCTCCTGCGATTATGGATAATTTGGTTATTGGCGCACACATTGTGGGAGATATGGCGCGATTAGCAAGGCAACTAGACCGAGAGCAACTGATTCGTGCGTCTATGGGAACAATAGCAATGCTCCACCCAGACCAACTAGAAATAATTGTTTCAACAAAGCATATGGCCCTACTTCCAAGAATGGATGAGAGAGACATTTGTGCTGCTAAATTAGGAGTTGACCCCCCCCGAGGCGCACCTACTGATTGGCGTGTTCTTGAAGTGGTCTTGGCCTCAGTGAGTTTGATCACTGGCGGTCCTGCTGCTGTAATTCACTCACATGGGCCTTTTACAACCGCTGCAAGTTGTGAGAAAGATTTAGTCTTAGTTCAGCCAATTGATGTTATTGGAAAGAAGCATATTGGCAAGATAATTATTGTTGACCCAGATGACGATAATCCTGAAGAATTCCTTCGACAAGTTGCTGAAGCTCTACAACAAGGCGGAATGAGGTGCGTTGTTATTAGAGGCAAGGGGGCTTACGCCGTGGGTGCTGATTTAGACCAGGCTTGGGCTAATGCTGCAATGCTTGAGCACAGTATGAAGATTGTTTTACTTGCAAGACAAGCTAATCTGAAAGTCTGAATTTAGAAAAAAAACATTCTTTCATAAGTATAACTGTAAATCTTGGTATATGGCGAACAAACCAAAACTTGCTGTTTCAGCATGCTTAGTTGGACAAAAAGTACGATACAACGGCGATGCTGCCGAATTTAGAACTCTGTCAAGAAAGTGGAGTGAACACCTAGAACTAATTCCTTTGTGCCCTGAAGTTGGTATCGGAATGGGAGTTCCAAGACCTACCATTAGACTGGTTAAAGAAGAAGGGAAAATAAAATTGGTAAATCCAAAAAACGGCGAAGATTTTACTGATAAAATGTTAGAGTATTCTGAAATTCAATCTGACTTGCTGGCTGCCTCGGGAGTCTGTGGCTTCGTTTTCAAGAAAGATTCACCGAGTTGCGGTGTTGAAAGAGTGAAAGTCTACAGAGGCGACAACCCTCGGGCTGTAAGAGACGGAAGAGGAATGTTTGCTACCGTATTTACCACTCTAAATCCACATATTCCTGTCATCGAAGAAGGGCGCATGAGTGATTCTCGACAAGCAGAACATTTCCTAGCACGAGTTCACTTTTTCCATGAGTGGTTGAATACCGGAAAAGGTGGATGGAACGCCATGAAGATTATGCAATTCCACAATGACAACAAGTTATTCCTGTTGAGTAGAGCACCATCCTCCAAAAGAATGCTTGGAAGATTAATTGCCGACTTATTGGACAAAGGCGCCAATCCTGAATTTATCGCTCTTGAATATATGACTAAGGCTCAAAAAGCACTCAATACCTTGACTAGTAGAGGGCGTATTGCACATGCCATGGAGAGAGTAATTGGGCAATTTTCAGATAAGCTGACCAAGGACCAAAGAAAAGAACTGATCGACCTAATAAAGGAGTTCAGAGTTGGAAATGTTCCTCGCTTTGCCCCTCTAGTGCTTATCAAACATTATTTACGTCGATTCGGGATGAATAAGAAAATTATCTCCCGATTTACAAATTCCATTCCTCTAGAAATGGGATTGATGGCTAAAGTATGAATCTGCGGTGCAGTGGCTCACTCTAGTGTGAAATTAAAGTTAAAGTAATCAAAATGATTACTCGATAAATACCTGTATATTTTCACCAGATACTCTAGTCTCGTAAGTCTTGAGATCTTTTTGCTTGGAAAATTTACCTACTAATTTACCATACGGAGGGAATAATGGAAACGGCGACCACTCAACTAGACTGCCATCATCTATCTTGTGGGTGGTTTGATGGAGTGGGCATCTAATGCAGCCATCCTTTACTTTGCCACCCATTGCAAGTGGCCAACGCATATGTCTACAGAGTGCCTCGGTAGCAAAATAATCTCCTTCAAGATTGATTAGTAAAACTAATTTTCTACCAACAGTAACCATTTTTTTCTTACCTGGTAGCAATTTTCGTGCCTTTAGAGCGTTATGCCATTTATTCTCATCTTCAGTTTCTGACATTACGCATACCTCCATCAAGATGCATTATTTGTCCAGTTAAATTATCTGGAGCGCTCGTCAATAACCAAAACATAGTTTCTGCTATCTCCTCGGGTTCATTTATTCGTTTCATTGGAATCTTAGATACCGCAGATTCAAGCATTGCTTCAGAGCGAGTTATCGGTGCTGAAAGTTTGGTATCTGTAAGGCCTGGAGCAACTGCATTGACTCTTATTTTCCTTTGGGCATAAGTAGCTGCTGCTGAGCGAACCATTGATTCTATGCCCCCTTTAGCGGCTGCAATCGCCTCGTGATTGACAAGTCCTAGGCTTGCCGCGACGCTAGAGGTGAATACTGCCCTTCCACCACCACTTTTCAGCATTGTTTTACACGTCATAGATAATGCCATAAATGCACTAACCAGATTGGTTTGAATTACTTCTTCAAAGGCTTCTACTTTTACCGCATGAGGTGGCCTGATTAGTATCGAACCAACAAGATGGGCCATTCCTGATATCTTACCACCGCCTTGCTGAGCAGCTATTTCTATTGCACTAGCTAAATCTGTAGATGATAATGCGTCACCATTTACAATAGTTACTTTATCGGCAATTTCATTGTCAACCGATTCATTATTTCTTACTAGCATCGTGACTTTGTAATCATTATTAGTAAGTTTTCTAGCTAGTTGTTGAGCGATATCACTGCCGCCTCCAATAATCAAAATAGACTCTGCCATAATTCGTAAATTGTTAAATGATTTTTATATTAGTGTTTTCAATTATCTCTATTCTGTCTACAAATTTCAACAAAATTTTCGAACATTTCTTTGCCGTATTCTGAATCATTAACTTCTGGATGAAACTGTAGTCCAAATCTATCTCCAGCCTCATTTTCCATCCCTTGTACTTGACATGAAGGGCTACTAGCAGTAACGAAAAAGCCCTCTGGAACAACATGCACTTCATCATTATGTGATTCCCAAACTGTTTGAGTTTGATTTGTGCCTGCAAATATTTTGCCTCCTTCGTTTTGTAATTCTATTTGCATTGCCCCGAATTCAGGAATAGGTGACTCCCTAGCATCTCCACCATAATGTCTAGCCATGAATTGATGACCGGCACAGATTCCTAAAATTGGTATTCCAAGTTCCAAGTATGCTGCACAATTACCAAGTTCCCCAGTAAGACCTACTCTTGCAGCTCCCCCCGAAAGAATAATTCCATCTAATTTTCTAAGTTCACTGAGCGGCGTAGTATTTTCAATAATTTGTGTGTCTACCTTGAGGTAACGTAACATTCGCCATTCGCGATGTGTCCATTGACCGCCATTATCTACTACATCAATTACCAATGGTGAAGACATAATAACACCTCAATTACTCTGTTTGAGCGTTTAATCTAGCAAACCTAAACGATTTGATACATAGGAAAGTGTATACTGAACCAGTGACTAATAGCATGAGCATAGACCCTGAAGCATAGGTTATACCATCAGACATAACCATGAAGAATCTAGTTCCACCTATTGCACTTAGCAATCCGAAACTGACTGCGATATGCATCCATAGTTTACGCTTCTCTGGGACTTTTTGCGCCATAACTCCTGAAATCAACAAAGGTATTCCTAATAATGACGGGAAAAAGGATGTTACTGAATTAGACTCTGATACTACAGATATGATTACTCCCCATGCTATCAAGAACGAACCAAATCCGATGGTGATTCTTGGCATTGACTGGCCTGCAACTGAAAATTCTTCGCTCATGGTTCACGCTTTGGGTGACCCTCTAAAGTTTCTTTGAATAGTTTTGACATGGCTCTTTTATTGGATATGGGCCGTACGGAGTTACATGACCGGTGATAACCTCGGAGGAAATCTCGATGGCTGGCCGGGTTCAGTTTGGCTGGAAGGCAGAACCATTATCCACATGCAGAATGGTCAACCAAGACCATCACACATGCCTAGGGGGCCTGCTAAAAAGACCGGCTCCGGGTTTCTTAATCCTGCAATGGCTCCTGCTAGAACTAGGTCTGTACTACTACTAGCGGATGTACTTGAGAATGACTGGTTGATTAAAGATGGAAAGTCGATAAGAGTGTTTGATGCATTGTGCTCAACTGGAGTTAGGATAAGAAGATGGAGAAATGAAATTCCTGGCGAACTACAGAATAGAATTAGAATCACTGCAAATGATCTTGATGATTTTGCTTTAAACTGGGCCAAAGTTTCTCATCAAACACATCCACCGTCAGTAAGTATTGACCATTCAATCGAGTCTGATAGGTATGGTAAAAAGCCCGAAGGAGTATTTGAAAATGGAATCTTTTTCCAACAATTAGATGCACGTGTCGCTTTGTCTGAAGCATCATATCAATGGATAGATGTCGATCCATTTGGCTCACCTGTATCATTTCTAGATTCTGCGATTCAAAGTCTTGCAAGAACAGGTGTACTAGAGGTGACTGCAACAGATACTGCAGCATTGACTGGCTCATCCTTGAGTTCGCAACAAAGAAGATATGGAGCAAAGGGTATCGTTGACCTTTATGCTCATGATGACGCAGTAAGGACTCTAATGGGTCTTATCGCAACTACAGCTGCTCGCCATGATAAATCCATGATTCCAATTTTAGCACTGTTCGATGGGCATCACGTAAGAGTGAGTGTGAAACTTTCAACGAGTAAAGAAAAAGCAAGTCAAGTAAATACCAATATGGGTTGGAGAGTTAGATGCGATGATGTCCCATACCGGTTCAAACAGCACCCAAATGAAGACCAACTAGAGCGCGCAAGTGGCCCTATGTGGATTGGCCCTATGTGGAATCATCAAATCACTGAACGTATGACTGAACAAAGAGCCATGGAAATTTGTCATCCCTCAAAAGAAGATATAGTAAGAGCAAAGTCTGTAGGACTAGACTGGGATGATACTGATTTGGAATATGCAACTAGAGAATTATGCAGAAGTGTCAGGCACATCTCCAAAGCGGCTGATTTAATGAGCCGCGAACATCTTCTCTTGAATCTAGATTCTTTACCAAAATGGTCAGGGACTCCTGGCGCTCCAAAAATGGAAGTTCTCATTCAGTGCTTGATTGACAAAGGACATTGCGCTGCTAGAGCACCTGATTCAGAACCTGTATTTGTGACTGATGCTACATTCCAAGATGTGGTAAAAGCAGTACAAGAGCTCAATAATAAATCAACCAAATGAGGGGTCAGCGAAGGAATCGTCGTCGTCTTCTGGCCCTGGCAACATGGTTACAGATTTCTCAAAGACTTCCTTGACACTATTTTCTATTTCTCTAGCATTCTCTAATAATTCGGTAAGTGGGATTTCAATTCCTGTTAGCTCTGAAAC
>Ga0233432_10005745_pt1 | contig 10716 bp, 4 predicted proteins | sample SI_122_August201_6_FD_179870 | JGI IMG/M metagenome (GOLD analysis project Ga0233432, IMG submission 179870) | Seawater microbial communities from Saanich Inlet, British Columbia, Canada - SI_122_August2016_10_MG | ecosystem: Environmental > Aquatic > Marine > Inlet | place: Canada: British...
CTCCCCATCTTTTCGCTCCTCTAATGGTTTATAACAGTCTTTTTGTTGGAAGCCTCAAAGGTTTTATCGCTCCGGGAATGGCCAACGCCTTCAAAATCCGTGAGCGAATGAGAATCAAGCGGTTGCATTTTCACCTGGCTGTATGGACGGGGATTATTGTTGCCGTCGCAGTGTCGGTCGTGACGTTGGTGATTCTTTCTTATGACGTTGGAGCTGACAATCTTAATGATTGGCTCAATGGCAAACATGGGCACGCTCCAGGAATCAGTGGCGTCATCGACTCTCCTAATATCGGAGACCCCAAAGAGACCTCATGGTTCATTGCTGGCATCATCATCATGACTCTGATCTTGATTGGCCGCCGATCCTTTTTCTGGATACCTCACCCCATTGGAATGGTTCTGTTTATCAATCCCGTGATGCTTGGCTTCTGGGGATCTATTATGATTGGATGGATGGCAAAAAATATTGTGAGTAAGTACTGTTCTGAGGAACAGTATCTCTCTATACGGTGCTTCTTTGTAGGATTGATTATTGGTCATCTGTTCGCTGGCCTGGTTGGCTGGGATGTGATGAATATGCACTGGGGTTGACGACGGTCCGGATTAAGAGGATCTTTTATCATCTCCAATCAGGAGTGACCAATCAGTGAGCCTTCCTCTTTATTCGACTAAAGGCTGTTATTCTAATCCTGTTCCAGAAGGATTCCGGCGTCTCGCTTGGGAAGGTGTTTCTTTTTGTGTCCCTTCCAATTGGGAATTAGCAGACTACCGTTATCAGAGAAGACGGGCTTGTCGAATTGAGGTTGAAGATGATGTTGCTGTTCGCATTGAATCGGAGTGGGTGAGAACGACCGACCGGTTCAATTTGGAGTCCATTATGGAGAGGTACGAGAAGGCTTCTAAGCCTCTGACCATGAAGGCGGAAGAGAAAATACCCGTGCCAGATCTTCCCCGTGGTTGGCACGCGACTCGCTTTACCTTTAAAGAGACAGGAGCGGCTATAAATTCAGAATTGCAGATCATCCGGCACGAGCTAGTAACCGTGTTCTATCTCTGCCCAGAAAACACACTTTTCTGTTTTTTTCTCCTACATTTTCTTCCTGAAAATAAGGAAGATCCGACGGAATTGACTCAAAGCCTGACGAGGAGCTTCCAGGATCATCGTGATCAACCCCATGTGCCTTGGGAACTCTTCGATATCAGTTATTGCATCCCGAAAGGCTTCATGTTGACTCGAACCTCCGTCGACATTGGATCCAAAATGATGGTCTTTGAATGGGAAAAGAGGAGACTCTTCGTTTGGTCTCACTCCTGTGCTGATGTTTTTTTAAAGACTGAGAAATCTATGGAACACTGGATTGTCGGCAACCTGAATGCCGCCAAGAAGGTTAAGGGGATCACCTTTCGTCTCAATAAAGACGGGACGATTGGTTGGCGGAGAAATCCGTTACACCCCTTGGGCATGCGTGAGGAAATCTGGCGATGGTGCTTCCGTTATGAGATTGTGTGCAAACTCGTGACGGATCGAAACCAGATCGTGGTGATGATCTATCATCACCGATCTTCAGATGACCTTCATATGATGCCAAAGCTCTGAGATCAATTCGATCTCAGTTTATTCTGGCCCTGACCTAATTCAGAACCTCGCAGAGATATTGGCCTAGTCGATTGATTTAGATATCGATCACGTCGTCGTCGATGTCCTCAAGAGTTTCTTCGTCGGGGTCGTATAGACGAAGCATGGCTCTGCCGGCTCGATCGACCTTTCTGAGTGCTTCAGGATATTTTCGGTGATCTCTATTTTCTTCCGGTATACGGAGATAGGTAACCGTGAGATACTCGATGACCTGTCCGAGAACTTCTGAAGCACGACGACGATCTTCTAGGGGAGCATCAGTACTCATCGTCCTGCCTAGTGTGATAATTCCATCAGAAGCAGCAGCCGTGACACCTTCTGGCCCTAGTTTCATGTATTTGTACATCAGCTCTGCTGACTCGCCGGTATGGACCCAACCGAGGAGTTTCAGAATGTCACCGTTTCTGATGACCTGAAGAACCTGTCTAGAAAACTTGACTAGGCCTCGTTCGTTACACTTGCCGATCTCTTCTTCGTCATTTCCTAGGACCATGCGCTTAACAGCAGCTTTGGTGGCAATTTCGGCCCGCGGGGTTCCTTTGTTGGCCGTGATGTTGTCGGCCAACCACTGGGTAGCCTTAGGGTCACGCGAGAGGGAGACTGCTGTGACGGTATTGAGGAAGTCGGGCTCGCTCTTAGAGCGACTGACACTTCGGAGGAGTTTTAAGTTCTTCTCTCCTCCGATTTGAGCCAAGAGATAATAAATGCTGCGACGGGCTAACTGTTTTGATTTGCGAATTTCTCCCATCAGACTTTTGGTGAGTTCTTCATGATGCTCTTTATTCTTAATCAGAGTCATGATGGCCTTTTCGAATCCATCGAGTTCTTCTTCGTGGGTGGTCGTCCTCATCTGATTGAGGATGGTAGAAAGGTTTTTCATGTCTGTTGAGGCCGTGAGAACCTGAACGGCTTCTCCACGGGAAAGAGGTCCTCCATCTTTCATGGCTTTGAGTGCGATGGATTCTCCTGCAGGATCAGCAATCATAACCATACAAGCGAGGATACCGGCGCCTTCTTTATCTTCGGCAGAGCTATAGAGTTCGCCGAGAGTTGAGGTTGCTGAGTTTCCTAGGCCTTTGGCGAGGGAGCGCGAGTGGTGTTTCCAGCGAAAATGATCATGTCGAAAATAAGGCACAAGGTCGGCAAGGGCTTTTTCCCCTTCCTTTTCGATGAGAAAATTCATGGCTTCCATTTGACGGAAGTATGTTTTTCGGGTTGGCATGAGCGCAGAGCGTGCGTAAGCTAGTTGCGCTTTGTCTCCACTCAGTTCCTCGAGCTCTTTTCTGAAGACTTTGGCGACCTCACGTTTTACACTGGTCAGATCCTCGGCTGTGGCGGCATCGACTTTATTAATGAGATCTCGATGGGGAAAGATGATTTCTTTTTCTTTTTCTTTGATGATGAAGTCTTCCACAGGCTTACGGACGAGGCGACGTCGCATGACGGGTAAGAGTTCTTTGAACATTCCCGGGTTCTTATCGAGAAATTGTGGGTCGCGGATGGGGGGGCCACTGGCCCTATAGTGGCCGTCAGCTTTTGGGTAATAAGGTCTAGGGAGTTCATTCAGGGTAACGAGGTCATGGCCAACGGCTTCGACGAGTTCCTTTGTGAAGCCATGTTGGTTTAGGATTTCACGTCCTCTCTTGAGAGAGCCACCTGCGAACATCATGTCGTTCATCTGCAACATCTCTGAAGCAAAAACGATGGGGCCGGCAATATCGACGACCTGTCTCTTGCTCCAGGACTTGGCAACTTTTCCTAGAACTTGGGATCGGCCAGGATCCCATTGAAAGCCACGCTCTAGGGCGGCGCGGGTGAGGCCTTCATCAATGCCATAAGAATAGGGGTCGTCACCAAATTTTGAAACTTCTTCTTCGGGCTTCTTTTTGTTCTTTTCTTTGAAAAGAGAACGAAAAACAAAGGTCGGTACGGCGTTGTTGTCATTGAGTTGAGTCCAGTACTCATCTCTGGTCACCAGCTTCATCAGAGGCTCTGCGAGTCGTCCTTCCAAGGTGAGAAAGTAGGGCTCTAGTGCTTTAATTCCATTCTTGCGAACAAATTGTCGTGGGTCGTCAAAGGTTGAGAGCATTTCAGATAGATGCTTTACGACGACATCCTGTCCGCATTGGCCAAGAATTCTGACGGCAGCCGCACGCCTTCGTGGATCTTTGTGTTTGAGCATGGTGAGGGCTCGGGAGAGAATGTCTTCCTCGCTATCTTCCTGGTAACGTCTCCCTAATTCTCTAGCAAAGGTTTCTCTGCTCTTGGGATAGAAGGTGCGACATCGGTTGAAGAGCTCATCTGTCGAGAGCTTGGTCAGTTCTTTTTCCGAGGTATTTCCATCAATCATCTCTTGGATGTCGTCTTCATCAGCCTGAATGGCCTCGATGGGATCTTTTCCCGTGAGGATAGTCGTGCGTCGGTTACCCATGTACCTCAGCATGAAGAGAGAAGTCGGGTCATCGCGGAAGAAGGGACCGCCTTTAGGCCAGTGAAGAACAAAGCCTCCGTCATGGCGACGGGCCATGGTGTACCAGTTTCGCTGATCTTTGTGGTATAGCTCGACGGCTTTGGGGCCAAGGAGGTTTGGACCTAGGGTTCTCCAGATGGCACCCCATTCTCCGCCATTGTGGCCACCGTGACCCCAATTGGCGGCAACAGTCTGACATTTGGAAAAGTAGTCGGCGTGGGTTTCTTCGCCAAGAAGTTTGAACGCAAAGGCGGGGGGACCATTTTTTCCGTTACTGTCGGCATAGTTTACGGCTCCGTGCATTCCATAGGGAGCCGCGCCACTTTCAGAGATACTTCCATAGAATTTCGAGGAGCGGTGAAGGGCTGCCTCGATGTGGGGGTTGGTGATGCCGTGGTATTTGGCGAAAGAGATGGCTAGGAAACAAGGGCCACCGGCCTGATTCATGGCCCCATAGCCTGAGGAACGCATGTTGATTTTTCCGTAATTGAAGCTGCGGCCGGAAAAGCTGTGGCCCCACGATCCACCATGGGTTTGGCCCATAGCTGTTTTGGTTGCAATTTCAGTCATGGCAGGAATCACGTAGGGGTCTTTTGTTTTTAAGTAATACTCACCTAGGAAGGTGCCTCCATACCCACAGTACCATGAACCAAAACCGTAACTCCAGGTACTGATTTTTCGATCTGGTTTAAATAGCCTCTTATTGTGAACAAACTCTTTAACGAGCTCCATGTCTTCAGGGTCACCATAGGCCATCATGGCATGACCGGCCATATAGTAGCGACCGATATTGGGCCCTCTTCTCCCTTTTTTCACATTCTTTCTCACGACGTTCATTCCGCGTTCGACAATTTTCTCAGCCTTTGGGCAATTGTGAGGAGACGTTTCGCTAAAGGTTCCCATGACTTCTAAGGTGATGGTGACATCCATGACAACGGGATCCTGCTTGGCCATGGCATCCATTCTTTCTTTCTGCATGTTATCGAAGCTGTCTTCCTGGCTTGTCTTGTCCATCCAATTGTAAACGGCTCCTTCCTTGTCTTCGTTCGCTTGAGTGAACAGGTCATCGATGTCGACGTTGTCCATATTCAAACTGACACCTTCCATTCTTTTGGCATAGTTTTTGTCTCTCCAAATAGTTAAGGTCAGCTTTCCACCGTTTTCTTCTTTTTCGGCTTCGTTGATAGCCTCACCGAAGACTTCAGTCATTTCACCACCAATCTCAAAGCGCTTGCCTCCAGCTCCAAGGATCACGTCGCCTTTTCTCATCTTTTCAGCTGCAGGAGAACCAGGCATCACCATGTGGACGAGGATCTGTTTTCCTGAGTCGCCACCGATCATGAAACCCATCATTCCTGTCGGCCCGAGGTTGAAAAAGCCGAAGAAGCCGTGGCACCCTTCGTTCTCGGGCATGACCCATTTCTCACCCTTAGTGATATCAGGGTATTTTGGCCCCTTTGCCACCTTCTTGCTCGCAGCAGAGAGGTTGGCGGCCAGAAGAACCATCGAGAGAGTTCCTAAGAGAAGGAGTTTCAAGGTGAGGTCTTTCATGTCGTAAGAGTCTGGTGTAGAAAAGGGAGATTGGGCAAGGTGGTCAGTATACAGCGGTCTGATGAGATGCACCGAAGCGATAGTGTGCTGAGGCCATTTTAAAGAGGTCACAGCTCGATGGAACGATCAGGAGAAATAGCTATACTTGGAAACCTCTAAAAGCATTAAGTTGATTGGAACGATGAGTTATCGAAGCCTTGTTCTCCTGCCACTGCTCGGTGTGTTGGGTTGTGTCTCAACAGTAGAAAAACCTGCTCCAATAGAAAATTCACTGTTGGAATGGGTCCGTCCTGCTGATAACAATGCTTTTGTGACCGACAAGGGAAACAACCATGATTCAGTTCTTTTTTACGAACCAGAGCTGGAGTATCCCTATCATATGATCATCTCTCACACTCCTCAGAAGGCATTCTTATGGAGAAGTAAGAAGTTCTCATGGAAGAGTGTTGACTGGGAACTGGTTGATGACGACTACAAGATTGCACGGCACTACGAATACGATGATGGCGTAAAGGTTGATGGGACTTATTACATCTATGAGGCCGGAAAGGTTTACACTTATTCAGGGCCATTGGAAAATTCGAGTGGAAAGTGGAAGCAGGCGGGAACTTTTCCTCATAAAGAGTGTGATGACGCGGGGGTCTTCTATGAGAATGGCCTATTCCATCTTTTCGGAGAATATGGAAACTTCCCCCATGGTCCTGATGGAACCAGTCTTGCTCATTTTGTTTCAAAAACAGGGCTGGGAGACTGGGAGCTAGTCAATGCGAAAGCAGTAGATGCTAACCCTGAAGGTGGTCATAAATACGGAGTGGGTGACGCAACCATCATCAAGGTCGATGATGAGTATTACCTCTTCTGTGACCGGGAGTCCGAGGGAAACCCCTACAAAATCATTGCTTGGAAATCAAAGGATATCAACGAACCTTTTGAATACCTTGGCGTCGCCATCCGGCCTAGGTCAGAGGAAGTGGACGACTGGGATAATTACCGGATTCAGGACGGAGACATCGCCTATATTCCAGAGCTAAAGCGCTTCGTGATGAGCTGCAACATGATGGATAAAGACGGAAACCCCGGGGGTTCCATGAAAGGCGGTGCCTCAAGGGTGATTGGCTTTTTCTATTCCAAAAATACTTTTTAAGACGGACTTAAAAAGGTGTCGTGGAATTTAAGAGCCTTAGGTATAGGAGATCGTCAGTGACTGCTGGAGAGTGCTGGGAGTGATTTCAATCCCCAAGTCTCCCTTGGTCTCTTTGCCGCCCTGTAGTTCATTCAGTTTATCGACATTCCTGAGGCATACCTTCCAGTTTCCAGAGGCTTTTTCAGGAGTGATACTCAGAGTGTTTCCCTCTTTGGAAAAGGTGAGGACGGTAGAAGGTTGTCCCTTGTCGTCTGGAACCTTGATGGTGGTAGAGGAACCATCTTTGAATTGAAAGACATGGAAAAGAACGTCTTCGGCAAGGGGGTAGTCAGGCTTAGAATTAATGGCGCCGACTGGGATGACTGAGTTTTCTCTGGCAAGGAGAGGTAGTCCTAGGTAATCGTAATTCTCCTTCAGCCAGCGACCACCTTCCTTTTTCTCTCCTGTTGAGAAGTCAGTCCAAGTTCCTTCGGGTAGGAAATACTCTACATCTCCATTTGGATCAAAGACTGGAGCGACCATAAGAGATTCTCCTAGCATATATTGCCGGTCGATAAGGGCAGAGCCAGGGTCATTCGGGAACTCGTAGCAGAGGGCTCTCATGACTGGGGAGCCTTGGTGGTGAGCTTCGGATGCTTTTTGAAAGAGATAGGGCATGAGTTTACATTTGAGTTTAGTAAAGTGCCTGAGAACATCGACAGACTCTTCGTCGTAAAGCCATGGAACTCGGTAACTGCTACTTCCGTGGAGCCGGCTATGGGAAGAGAGACAGCCAAAGGCTACCCATCTTTTGTAGACATCGGGAGAAGCGGTGCTTTCGAAGCCTCCCATGTCATGACTCCAAAACCCAAACCCAGACAATCCCAGAGATAGACCACCTCTCAAACTTTCAGCCATGGATTCGTAAGTTGCCGTGCAATCACCTCCCCAGTGAACTGGGAATTTTTGGCCACCGACAGCGGCTGATCTTGCAAAGAGAACAGCTTCGCCGTATCCCAGTTTCTCTTCTAGAACTTCAAAGACCGACTCATTGTAGAGGTACGTGTAGTAGTTGTGCATTCTGATGGGGTCAGATCCGTCATGGTAGACGACGTCAGTGGGGATCTGTTCTCCAAAGTCGGTTTTGAAACTGTCGACGCCCATGTCGACGAGAGCTCCCAAACGTTCTTTGTACCAAGACGTAGCTTCTGGGTTGGTAAAGTCGATGAGGCCCATTCCCGCTTGCCATAGATCTCGCTGATAAACGCTACCGTCATCTTTCATTAGTAAGTAGCCATTGTTCATGGCCTCTTCGAACATTGAAGATCTTTGGGCGATATAGGGATTGATCCAGACACAGATTTTGAGCCCTCTAGCTTTGAGTCTTTCTAACATCCCCTTTGGGTCGGGGAAGACTTTAGGGTCCCATTCCAAATCGATCCAGTGAAAACCTTTCATCCAAAAACAGTCAAAGTGAAAGACATGAAGGGGAAGGTCCCTTTCTTCCATGCCTGTGACAAAACTAGTGACGGTTTCTTCATCATAGTCGGTTGTGAAAGAAGTGGTGAGCCAGAGTCCAAAACTCCACTGAGGAGGTAGCCCAGGCCGTCCCGTCAGAGCTGTGTAGCGATCGAGAATCTCGCGTGGGCTTGGGCCAGAGATGATGTAATACTCAAGAACTTCGCCGGGTATGGAGAAGCCAACTCGCTCGACTTTTTCGGACCCGACTTCAAAGGAAATTTTTTCGGGATGATTGACGTAGACGCCGTAGCCACGACTGCTGAGATAAAAAGGAATGTTTTTGTAGGAGATCTCACTGGCTGTTCCTCCGTCATCATTCCACATGTCGATAACCTGGCCGTTTTTAATAAAAGGGGTAAAGCGTTCCCCAAGCCCATAGATGGACTCGGCAACTCCGAGGCTCAGTTCCTCTTTCATGTAGACTTTGTTCTCAAGGGTGTCTTCGATGTAACCAATGTTGCGAAAACCAGTGTTCGTGAGGAAGGTGTTTCCTTCCCTAAATTCAATACCCCAAGATTCCTTTTTTAGAGAAACTTTTGCTGTGAGATTCCCTGTCGTGAAGGTAGCAGCTTCTTCTGAAGAGGAAATTAGAACAGAAGTGTCCTCCTCTTGGAGCTCGTACGCAGGCCCCTGATTCACTGCTCCCTTGAAATGAGAAAGTCGTACTCTGATAATGCCTTCTCTTGGAGAGGATAGGCTAACGCTGATCATTGGGCAATTAAGGGTAGCGCCCCGGTCTTTGATGGGTTGAACTGGTGCAAACACTTTCAATTCATCTTTTGTGCACTCTGTTTCGTAGGCCTCAGCCGGATGATGAGCCACAATACCTTCTCTTAGCCACCAGAATCCTTTGGTAAATTTCATTGGAGGTCTCCTAGACTGACTTTGTTGAGAGGAAAAGAGGGTCTATTAAAGGAAATAATACGTCATGCAAGACCAGGCTGACTAACTTTGGTGAGAGTGGAAAGTATAAATGGTGTGATGACCCTCATTTTGCCCCTTAGAGAGGAGGATTAGGATGCTCAGAATCTGATATCTCCACTGAATTCATGAGCCAACGCCCCAATATTATAATTTTCTGTACTGACGAACAGCGAGGTGATCACTTAGGGTGCATGGGGCATCCGACATTGAAAACACCAAATCTAGACCGGCTAGCGGCTGAAGGAACCCTTTTTAGAAACTGTTACAGTTCTTCTCCTCTCTGCATGCCGGCGAGGGCAACCATGATGACTGGGCACACGAATCGAGTCCATGGAGTTGTCGACAATGGGTTCAATCTTCCACGCCACATTCCAACCCTCCCAGGCATGCTATTCGAGGAGGGGTATCGTACCCACGCTATTGGTAAGCTGCATTTTAGAAACCCGAACAATCAACTCCCCGAGGGAGAGAGGCCCATTGATAATCCTGAATACAGAAAGGCATGGGATTGGCCTGGGCGATGGAAAGGCTGTCTTCTAAAGCATTTTCCAGAGGACTATTACGGCTTTCAGACGGTCGAAATGGCCGGTGGTCATGTTTCATATATCTACGGAGACTATGTTACTTGGCTTGAAGAGAACCATCCGGGGACTTTCGAGGAGGGCTACAAGTGCTCCAACGATGATCCTCAACCTCTGGCCATTGACCCTGAATTACACTACAACAAATGGATTGCTGATCGTTCGATTGCCTACATTGAGGAACAGTCCAAGGCAGAAAACCCCTTTTATCTGTGGTGTTCCATTCCTGATCCCCATGAACCTTTCGCTGCGGTGAAGAAGTGGAGTGACTTTTATGACGACGCTGAAATTGAACTTCCTCCCCAGACTTTGGCCCTCAGTCCAGATAGCCGTTCGTCTACCATGACGGAAGCAGGTCTCGGAACGGAAGTTGCCGACCCTGAATTAGCTAAGAAGCGCATCAAGCAGACTTATGGCATGATTTCTCATGTCGATGAACAGGTCGGGCGTGTCTTAGACAGTCTAGAAGAGCAGGGTGTGGCAGAGAATACCGTTGTCATGTACATTTCAGACCACGGTGATCAACTCGGAGAGCATGGACTTTACTTTAAGAGCGTCTTTCCCTACGACGCCCATGCTCACATCCCCTTTATTATCAAGGCACCTGGTGGCCTCAAGGGAAAGGTGGTTGAGGATGTTGTGAGTATGTTGGATATGGTACCAACGGCTCTCGATATGGCTGGTGTCAGTCCCAGCTCGGCCCTACCTGGAGAAGTCCTTACGCCCGTTGTTTGCGATGACCAAGAACCAACCAGAAAAAATGCGCTTGTCGAGATCGACCGAAAACCAGGCAGAAACGCAGACCTGCCTATTCAGATGAGAACCTTGGTCACCCATGAGTACAAGTTGGTCTACTATGCCAACACCGGTGAAACCATGCTCTTTGATAGACTTAATGACCCCTGTGA
>Ga0233432_10005746_pt1 | contig 10716 bp, 12 predicted proteins | sample SI_122_August201_6_FD_179870 | JGI IMG/M metagenome (GOLD analysis project Ga0233432, IMG submission 179870) | Seawater microbial communities from Saanich Inlet, British Columbia, Canada - SI_122_August2016_10_MG | ecosystem: Environmental > Aquatic > Marine > Inlet | place: Canada: British...
TGGCGCCATTATCAGGTGCCAATCTCTTCGGTTTTTAGCCGCCATATCGCTAGATTACCGCGTGATCTCTGAACTATACTTTTTGCTCTTCTGCGCTGCAGGCATTAAAAAACTGGGCTGAGCATGAGTGCGACCGCACTACCAGAAGCTTTTATAACGCCCTTACTGGGCGGCCTGACTCTGGGTGCCGCCGCCATGTGGCTCCTGTTCTCTCTGGGCCGCGTTGCCGGCATCAGTGGCATCCTCTGGGGAGGGATGGCAGGACCTGACCGGCACTGGCGCGTTTTTTTTCTGATGGGGCTTCTCATCGGAGGGGTCGTTATCCATGCCGTGTTGGGCATGCCTGTGCCTGCTCAATCCAGCACGCCGCTGCCGCTGGTTGTCTTCAGCGGGCTACTGGTGGGCTTTGGCACGCGAATGGGCGGAGGCTGCACCAGCGGTCATGGCGTATGTGGCATTGGCCGACAATCTTTGCGGTCAATTGTCGCTACCGCTACCTTCATGGTCACAGGTGTGCTGACCGTATTCATGATCCGACATATCGTTGAGGGGGCGCTATGACATCTTGGCCCGCACTCTTATCGGGGCTGCTGTTTGGCATGGGACTCTCCCTTTCGGGCATGACCGATCCGGCCAAGGTACAGGGGTTTCTGGACATCACGGGCGCCTGGGTACCTGATCTCGCATTTGTGATGGGCGGAGCACTAATGATAACGCTGATGATGACGTCAGCTATTTTGCGACGCGGCAAGCCTTTGCTGGCTTCAGCATTTAACGTGCCCAACCTCAACACCATTGATCGCAGGCTCATAATCGGATCAGCGATTTTTGGCATTGGCTGGGGATTATCGGGCTTTTGTCCCGGCCCTGCTTTGCTTAGCTTGATCTATGGTTACAAAACCACCTTTATTTTCTGCATCGCCATGATTGCCGGCATGTTTGGTGCAACACTCTTTAACCCGAGACCGCACCCCTGAGTACGAGAGATCCGGTTTAAGAGAGATCTAGGGCAAATTGTTTGAGTACTGCCAGCGGCATAATCTCAAGTGTTTTCTGGTGGGTAGCGCGCAAGTACAGTCGGGGCGCCTGTCCAGCCTCGTGTGCTTGCTGCCATCGCATTGCACATAGGCACCATCGATCGCCAGGTTGTAAACCGGGGAATTCATACTGCGGCATTGGTGTCACCAGGTCGTTACCAGCGGCAACCGAGTAGGTGAGAAACTCTTCTGTCATCAGCGCACAGACGGTGTGGCGCCCGTGATCATAGGGCCCGGTATGACAGTGCCCGTCCCGAAAAAATCCGGTAACCGGATCCATGCAACAAAGCTCGATCGGCAACCCCAATACATTGAGCTGTCTTTGCGGTTCACCCGATGGTTCGCCCATGACGATTCCCCCTGCAATCCGAACCCCTCGCTGCAGTGTTCGGCAAAATTCTTAGAAAGCTGATCTCGATTCACCAGCGAACCCATCTCATTCAAGACATCACTGGCCTACAAAGTCAGATGATCAGCCGTGACTTATGTGAGTCTCGTGCAGTAGCATCATACCGAAATCTGCTCTCACCTCTGCCTTATGTTTGCACCGGACGATCACCTAGGTATTTTCGCAGCGCTGATGGGCATCTCCGCGCTGGCCTTTTGGCTGGAGAGAACGCGACTGGGCGCCCTCTTAACCGGCACCGTCATTGTGATTCTTTTATCGGTGCTCGCAGCAAATGTGGGCCTGATCCCCCATCGGGCAATGACCTATGATTTCGTATTCGAGTATCTGGTGCCGATTCTGATACCACTATTTCTGCTTCAGGGCGATATCCGTAGGCTCTATAAAGAGGCCTATCGCACCACCGCGGCCTTCATGATCGCCTCTGCCGGTACTGTGCTCGGCGTACTGGCTGCGATCTCTCTATTGGATTTGAGTGCCGTGGCAATCGATGCCGGCATCGATCCCGACCAAAAGAAGGCAGCCATCGCAGGCTTATTCGCGGCCACTTATATTGGCGGTTCAGTGAATTACGCCGCCATGGGTGAAATCACCGGATTAGCCCGAGACGCTTCTTTTTTCTCAGCTGCGACGGCCGCGGATAATCTGTTTAGCGCGCTATATCTCAGCATTCTGGGGTTGCTACCGACTCTGAATTGGCTCGCAAACCGCTATCAGCGCCCCGCCGCTCCCCTGGTGTCCGAAGCAGAGCCAGCGCCCGCTCCATCGGCGCGATCACTGTGTTTTGCGCTCGCCATCGCAACACTGCTTGTTGTCGCCGCAGATGCGCTCACGGCATGGAGCCAACTCCCGGGGATGAAATATATCTGGCTTACCCTCCTCACACTGCTGATCTCGACATTACTGCCCCGCGTGCGCTTTTGGTGTGCGGGTGGATTTGAGTTGGGCGTGGTGCTTTCTTTTCCATTCTTTGCTTCTATTGCAGCCGGTGCGGATATCGCCTCCATGCTGATGGTTGCCCCCATTCTGATTGCTCTTGTTGTCATCTTGCTTGCTATTCACATCCTATTCCTGCTCGTTGTTGGTCACTGGCTCAAGCTTTCACTACCGGAACTGCTCACGGCCTCCAATGCAGCGGTACTCGGTGCTACCACCGCACCCGCCATGGCCGCCGCCAAAGGCTGGACAGATCAGATCACACCAGGGGTGTTGGTTGGCGTATTGGGCTATGCACTCGGAACACTGATCGGTAGTGCCCTGTTTCATATGTTGTAGCCACAAATGCCTCTGATTCGATGGCTTATTACAACAAGGCCGCCGAACGGGACTAGAAACTTTTTTGCTGAGGCGAATCTGGCCCAACAGAAATAAGTGCTACGGGGTTGCTGGAATCAATGCGTTTTTTCAGGTACGCATGCGCAGGAAACGCCGCGACCAGGCCCGTCAGCCCGGCTCCTATAACAATATTCTCGTGATGGCTCACGGTGAATCAGATAAAGCTGGAAATCGTCTCCAGCGGCTTTTTTACGCCTGCGGCACGTGGGACGGTCGCACTGCTGGAAGGATGCCCCACCACCAGCAATACATAAGGCCGCTCGCGGCTGGGTCTTTCAAGAATCTCATTTAAAAACTTCATCGGGTTGGGGGTGTGAGTTAACGTTGCAAGGCCTACATTGTGAAGTGCTGAAATCAGAAAACCGGTCGCAATGCCCACCGATTCCGGCACATAGTAGTGCTTTCTTTTCTGACCGGCGTCGTTCACACCGTAACGCTCTGCAAAAACTGCGATCAGCCACGGCGCCTCCTCCAGAAAGGGCTTTGACGCATTGGTACCCAATGGATCGATATCCTGAAGCCAAGCGTCTCCGGCTTTACCTCCATAAAATGCCTCTTCTTCGCGCTCCGCCGCTTCTCGGATCGCTCGCTTGGTAGCGGGGTCACTGACACAAACAAAATGCCAAGGCTGATGATTGGCGCCGCTGGGCGCTGACCCTGCGGTCGACACACAGGCTTCAATCACCGCAGGATCGACAAACTCACTGGAAAAATCGCGGACGGTACGTCTCTGCCGCATGAGATCAAGGTGCGCCTTGGCTCTTGTGAGCATCACAGGGGCAGATAGCCGCTCCGGAGCTACCAAAGGAACCGGGTCGTATTCTGGCATGTTCATTGCGACTCCTCTCTGGACATCCGTCGTTCGCAATAAATAGCGGTTGAGGGTCGCCAGTAATGATCGGGAGATAGATCGTAACCCGCAGTGCCGTCACATCCCAGCGACTCCATGAATCGCACGACAACGAGCTAGAATATAGTGATGAGAGTTATCAAAAAATCCGGGGTATCAGCCACAGAGCGCGATACGGTTGTCCGATGGGTCAAGCGTTGCTTGCGGGAAATCACGCTAAAACACTACGAACTTCCAGTTGACTACGCCACCGCAAGAAACGATTTAACCCTGACGATTAAACAGGCAGGGCACCGATCTTCCGCCTGTGCAAAAGGCATTACCGTCGATCTGTCGCCGCTCAAACGTAATTCAACCGAGATTCTCGAATACCCTGCATTCGCCAAAGACCCGGTCATCGGGTCTCAGGTGTCAGTAAAGGCAGAAATAGCGTTGGCAGCCACGATCGCACACGAGATCAGTCACTTTATCCAGTATCGTTACGGGCCCGATACGCGCTGGCTGAAACAAACTTTTCGCAAGCCGCATGGCGAGGGCTTCCAGGATATTTATCGAATTTTGCGCGCACGGGTGGTCAATCCACACCTAGTATAACGCTGGCCCTCCGCCACCCCGACAGCTCGATTACGCCCAACGCGAGGCGTGGCAGAGACTCGGTCACGATCACCACGACACGTGCACAATTTCTTTTTATGATGCCCACACAACATAACTACCTGAGGGGAACTGCCCATATGATTATCGATCCGCAGGCTGCCGGCTTTTGCCCCAATAAACTCGATAGGCTAAGCACCCATCTTCAGGATCGATACCTGGCCCCAAAAAAGATTGCCGGCTGTCAGGTACTGGTCAAGCGCCGTGGCATCACCGCGTTTTCTACATCCTTGGGCGAGATGGACATTGCGCGGAACACGGCAATGGCCACCGATACCATTTTCCGTATTTATTCCATGACCAAACCAATCACCTCCGTCGCCTTGATGATGCTTTTTGAGGAAGGACGATTTCAGCTCACAGATCCCGTTTTTAAGTTTATCCCCTCCTGGCGTGCGCATCGGGTTTGGGTAGAGGGCGAAGGCGCTTCCATGATTACACGGGCGCCTCAATCCCCGCTCACGATCCAGCACTTACTGTGTCACACCGCCGGGCTGACCTATGGCGGCTTTTTACCCGGCCTCGAACTGCCAGTGGATTCCGCTTACGGCGCTGCCGGCATCTCACGTGATGGCATCGATACGCTGGAGACCTTTGCCGAAAAACTCGCCAACGTACCACTGCTTTACGATCCGGGTACCCGCTGGAGCTATTCAATGGCAACCGACGTCTGTGGCTATCTGGTAGAGGTGATTTCCGGTCAGCCCTTTGAACAATTTCTGCAGGAGCGCCTGTTTGGGCCCCTGGAAATGCCGGATACCGGCTTCACAGTATCTGACGAGAAACTCGACCGGTTTGCGGCGTGCTATGACCGGGGGCCAGACAAGACCCTGCGCTTACAGGATGATCCTGAGACAAGTCGTTACCGCAAACCACCTAAGGCACCTTCTGGCGCAGGCGGGCTCGTCAGCACGATGAACGATTACAGCCGCTTTTGCGACATGTTGATCCAGCGAGGCGTTTTTAATGGCAAACAGCTGATTTCACGACCCACCTTGGAGCTGATGACCAAGAATCATCTGGGACAATTCTCACTGGCGCAGAAGGCAGTAGGCGGTTTTTCAGAAACCAGCAACGAAGGCGTCGGATTTGGTTTGGGCTTCGCATCAACCATGGATGCAGCAGCATCGGGGACTGTTGGACAAGGAGACTTCTACTGGGGCGGATTGGCATCCACGTTATTCTGGGTAGACCCGGTAGAGGATCTCTACACCATCTTCATGGCACAACTCATCCCCTCTTCCACTTTCGACTTTCGCGGTCAGATTAAAAATATCGTTTACGGTGCGATTCAAGAGGCGTGATCACACTGCTCCACCTGAGGAGGCACTCGCCGCTTAGCCTCCAGCGTCTTGGTCTCGATGTATGGGGAGTATCAATAACGCACCTCAGGCTGAAGCCAGTGTTTCGAGATGCACCAATGCAGAGCGCGCTAACGCATTGAGGTCGTACCCGCCCTCAAGGACAGACACAACGCGTCCAGAAGAATACTGGCCTGCAAGTGCGACGATCTCGGCCGTCACCCAGCCGTAGTCGTCGTCCTCAAGATTCCAATTGCCGACGGGGTCCTCCCGGTGTCCGTCGAATCCGGCTGAAACGAGTATGAGATCAGGCTGATGTGACTCAATGGCACTCCACCAAGATGCTTCGATAGCACGGCGGAATGTATCACCCGCAATACCGGCATCGAGCGGCGTGTTCACGATATTCGATTGAACCACGTCATGATATCTGCCCGGATAAAAAGGGTGCTGAAAGCTGGAACAAACGAGTATTTCGGGGTGTTTGCGGCACATCTCGACCGTGCCATTGCCGTGATGTACATCAAAATCCAGAACGGCTACGCGCTGAACGCCGGGCAAAGCCAAGGCATTGATCGCTGCGATGGCGATGCTGTTTAGTAAACAAAACCCCATAGGACTTCCAGACTCAGCATGATGCCCCGGTGGTCTGACCGCACAAAACACTCGAGTCGCCTCACCTGTCATCACGTCCTGCACGCCCTGCCATACGGCTCCCGCCGCATATCGGGCTGCTATCAGGCTCTTTGGGCTGATCCAGGTATCGGGGTCGATGGGGGTCAAACCAGCTTCAGGAACCCGCTCGGTCAATTGGTGGATCAGAGTGGCATCATGAGCGTGGCCCATGAGTACCTTTCCTATCTGTGGCGCCACCTGCAGGGGGTAATCCTTGGTAAAACCGGTACGCTCCAGATGTTCGATCAGGAACGCAAGGCGAGCGGGACGCTCAGGATGGTGCTCCGGAACCAAATGTTCGAGACAGTCCTCGTGTGTGTAAATTCTCAGCATGAGTGATTAATATCCTCAAAGCGCCGTCGCTACTCAAGCACGTTATGCCAATATACAAGAACTCGGAAATCAGGCTGGTGATATATCGTAATCTTTTACATTGTTTTAGGATCATGACTCGCCAAAACTTTTACATAGCGTCGTATTACACTACGAGCGTTATACAAGGGGTCCCTAGCTATGGATAACCGCGACGAAGAAGAAAATCGCACTGAAGCGATAACGCCCACTGATGAAAAGGACAACGCTGATTGGGATGACGCCGATCCGAGTGACATGTCTAAGGTATCAACAGTGCCGCAGGATGACCTATCAGAAGCCAACGAGATGGACTTTGAGGAATCGCTCCGGACAGATTCAGAGACCTCGGACGAACTCGCGACGGCAGACATTAGTGACTCAACCTCAGCGCCAGAAAAAGATTTTTTGGTCGATAGCGGACTTGCAGCGGCCATCAGCCCAAAGAACGCCGGGTTGGAATTGACCACCGAAGACGACCTCGACGAGGATGCAGAGGAAAGCGAATCAGCGTGGACGGATTCAGAGAGCGCACTTGCCTATCAAGACGATGATATTGATGACGATGATCGGGAAGATGATGATCTGGAATACGATGATGAGGATGACCTTGAGGACGACGAGGACCTCGATGAGGACGACCTCGAGGAAGAAGACGACGAGAATGATGCAAACAGCACTGACGAACATAACAGCGGCTTTGATAACGGTCTGACCGATCGAGCGGTAGATACGCCGGACGATCGGGCCACGCGCTCGGCATGGCCCATGTTGGTGGGATTCGTGGCGGTCATGCTAATTGCAGTGGGTGGTTGGGGACTCTTTGAGGAGAGAGTCGCATTACAAGCAAGGATTAACGAATTAGAACGCAGTCAGTCACAGGCTCAATCTACAACTAGTGTAGATACATCAGTGCTGTCTGCTCTAGAAACCGATAACGCTGCGTTAAAGCTACAACTGGACGGTCTATATCGAGACTATGAGCTGGCGATGGCTGAGATAACGAGCCTGCAGGAATCAAGGGAGATGACAACGACGGATGCGCCCGAGGAGGATGAGCGGGTGTCGGCAGTCGCGACTAAACCCGAGGTTTCCTCTCCGACCTCAGATACCGAGCTCACGTTGGATACCGATGGGGCCACGGGGAGCTGGTTCGTCAACATCGGGGCTTATTCCGTCCCTCAATCAGCAGAGAATATTGCTGCACAACTCGCCGATGGCGGTGTCGATGCTGTCGTTCAGGAAATTTCGACCGATGATGGAAAAGTGCTCTTTAGAGTACGCGTGACCGGATTAAGCACCAAGGAAGACGCCCGACAAGTCGGCAATGATCTTGAATCACGCTACGGGATCAATCCCGTATGGGTGGGGCAGTCTCCGTCAAGCCCCTGACTCGATCTATTATCACTGTACTGCAGCGATAAGTACTGCAAGTAAGACTCAAAAAGCCCCGCCATAGCGGGGCTCCACTTCCCCATCACTGATTTCTGGCACTACAAGCAGGACTAGCGGCGCGGTCGGCGTCTTTGGTAACAAAGCGATCAGACGTTGCATCAAAGATCACCAAGCCATCCAGATCCACCGGAGCACTGACCAACGTGTCATAAAGCCCGTCTCGATAGGGTATGGGGTAACTCGACTTAAATACTGCGCGCTCAACCCCCTCCCACTGCAGCATTCCCCGCTCTAGCAAGTAGCCGATATCGCCGGTTCTCGCCAATCGAGCACCTTCACCGTACGTTTCCTGACACAACGCAGACAGATTCCAAAAGGATGGCATCGAGTTGTCTTCTGGGACCGCCGTCTCGGCAACACCGACATAGGAATAGCGATACAGATTCAACTCGTCGCGAAGGCCTTGTATTTCCGTGGCCAGCTCATCGAAATCCAGCGCGCTTAATCTGTCGATCAAATCCTGGAAATCGAGAGACTCCGCCAGCGCCAATAGCTCCTCCACAAGCGCTGACAATTCAGCCGCATCTGACGCCTCGCTTCCAAACCACTCCTCCAATAAAGCACCCACGTCAGCATTGCCGTTTGTCTGCGCCGCGTTCACCGGTTGAGCAAGGGTAACGCTAGCGCCCAAGCCAATCAAAATAGCGGTAATAAATCCTTTCATCATTTCTCTCCTTGGCTATTAAACCTCTGGCGCCATTTAACTGTGTTTTAGTACCTGCTAATTGACTCAACCCGCCAGACGTTTGATCTCTCGCGCCAAACTCACGAACGCTACCAACGGATCGAGAACCCACGCCTCACAGAGGGCCAGACGATAAAAGCCAAATTAAGCTAACAAGCGCAAACTGTCGGGCACACAAAAAAGGCGTCTCCGACGCACTCTGAAATCGCTATTTATCGGCAAAACAGGAGGTTACGATCAGTTCAGATAGATCAAAGACTTTATTGGCATAGATAATGAAGAATCTTTCGCGCTAAGCGACTATTCCTTATATGAGGACTTAGTCTTGGAAGGTGGGTAGGCTAAGGCGGTAACGTTAGCGTTGCGGCGCGAGGGAAACCTATCTAAGCGAGGAGGCAATCCTACCGTTACCTATCAGATCCCCACGCCGCCACCCTCCTTTCGGTTCAGGCTCGACCATCACCTCATTTTCTCATTTGCTACCTGACAAAGGCTGGAACATAGGCAAACGAGGCTGTGCTGCCTAGGATTGCAGTTTTCGAGACGACTCCGGCACGCATTTAGGACAAAGACACTCTGTTCCCGAAAATTTAAGCGCTCAATAAGAGCCAACACAACAACGTGCGTCTCTGCTCAGGTCAGGTCAGGTCAGGTCAGGTCAGGTCAGGTCAGGTCAGGTCAGGTCAGTATGTTATTAAAATAAACCCCACCGGATTGGTGGGGTCTCTCACCAGTTCTGTGCTAATCAATCGGCCTTTTTCAGCCAAACCTGAAGCAACTGCATAACGATGATCGAACCAATAAACGCCATCTGGAATGGATTCATGGAGGGCGCATTACTGGCCTCTGCAATAAATGCCTGCGCGGCGCCCGATAGCGCTGACGTTTCGCCAATATTGGTCAAGCCCGCAGCTACGTCCCTGAACAATGCATTGGTATTTACCATCAGAATACACATAAAAGCGCTGACGCTAAGGCAATAAACAGAGACAAGTATTTTCCCCACCATAGGCCCACCACCATTAGCGTAAATATTATTGGTCATGCGAAAGCCCAACCAGGTAGCAACCACATAACCCAAGAACCACATCGCGTTACCGGACATGAACGCAGCAAAGATATTCCACATATCAAATTCAGACATAATTTCCCCTTTTTTATTTATTCGCCATGCGGCGTAAGCAGTGTCTCATCTCCGCTCTCATCGTTAAAGTTTGGCGGCAAGTGCACCGGCCTCACTCGGAGGAAGACCTTATCGATGAATTGCTTTGGCGGCCAGAATGGGTCAAACCACACTCCAAGCCAGTCATCGATTGAGCTATGGCAGAGATGAAGGTCAAAAAAAGCCAATTGATCGGCGTAACTGAATCAGGCTTTAAGCACTGTCGGTTGAGGGTATTGGTGTAGTCGACGAATGATAGGGTTTGCAAATGCGATCAGTACGGAGATGGAGTATTGAATAGCCTTTATTTTTAGTGACAGTGATTTTAGCGTTGTCTTCTATGGTCACACGAGCAGATTGGCAGTGGGTTGAGATCGGTGCAGTCAAAAACGATGTTCAAGATGCGAGCGTCGCGATATGGGAGCAAGATGACTGTGAACTGATTAGTGATGCCGCGGGCGCCCATCTCGATCACTCGGGAGAAGGTGTTAAGACATTCAGCGAGACAGATGAGAAACAGAAAAAAGCGGCACTATTCCAAGCGGGTGTCGCGCTGAGTCAATTATCAGCAAATCATGCAGAGGTCTATCACGTATTTTGCGAGAAGTGACCCGGTGAAGAGATGCAGCAGCGGCACGCAGCACCTCGCCGCAGGAACAGAAATACCGCATGTCGAGGCAGTGTGAATGGCAAATAGCTGAGCTCGCCAAGGGGAACTGTTATTCGAAGTTCACATAAAACGTCAGTCGCACATGAACATCGTCATCAGGTCTTACACCGGACTCGTTGACACTGTAGTGAGTCC
>Ga0233432_10005747_pt1 | contig 10715 bp, 6 predicted proteins | sample SI_122_August201_6_FD_179870 | JGI IMG/M metagenome (GOLD analysis project Ga0233432, IMG submission 179870) | Seawater microbial communities from Saanich Inlet, British Columbia, Canada - SI_122_August2016_10_MG | ecosystem: Environmental > Aquatic > Marine > Inlet | place: Canada: British...
GCTTCTGATTCATCGAAATAAAAGCTAAAGGTTTCATTTAAATAATCTACAGAAATAAGTTCATTGGCTTCGTTCAAATTAAATATTGTAATTCCATCAGTATCTTGATCGCACTGAAAAAGGCTTACATCTTCAACAATTACTGGCAATGGATTCACAATGAGCTGTACCTCATCAGAATAATAAGATTTACATACTACGTCCGTTCTTTGCATCTGTGCTCGAAAAAAAGTGTTTGTATATGTATCAGAAACATTAAAAATCTCCAAAGTATTTGTACTTACATTTTCAAAACTAGATGGTGTTTCAGGCACAAAAGTCCAAGTTAATCCTCCATCAAAACTCCATTCCCAAAAAATGTTATCATAATCATCGGAGTTACTTTCTAAAATAATTTCAATAGTGGTATTCCCTTCTTCACAGACAAATAAAGGGGTATTCAAAGATTGTGTTGTAATATTTATAAAGTCTTGATAGTCAAACAACCCATCTGCATTGGTATCAATTGCAAGGCCATATCCGTCTCCACCCAAAACCAGCCCATTCGTATCTATACTTGTACCGCTTAGTACCCCCAGAGTTCCTGTAAATCCGGCTTCGTCAACGTCAAAACAATCATCGGCATCTGAATCCAACTCTATAAAATCTGGCAATCCGTCGGCGTCTGAATCTAATGGAATAATGCTCTCAGCAACATCTGATGATCCGTTGAAGTTATCATCTGTAAACCCTAAATCAATTTGACCGTTATTATCCATATCCAGCGTATTAAAACCAATTCCTGCCTCAAAAAGATCAAAAAGCCCATCATTATCACTGTCCAAATCCAAATAATCAGGTATTGAGTCTAAATCTGTGTCAATGGGGCTTTGCGCCAAATCGTGATGCCCATCTGAGTCAGAATCATTTGTGTTCATGCCGTCAACCCTACCATTGCCATTAGTGTCCAAGGCTGAGTTTCCGCTTTCAACAACATCAAAAATTCCATCGTTATCGGAATCTAAATCAACTGCATCTTCAATGTTATCTCCATCTGAATCTATAGATCGACAGGCTTGCGTAAGTTGGAAAGCAACGCTATTAGAATTTATTTCTGAAATATTATTGTATTCAATTTCAAACTGACTTGCACTGTAGGATTGAAATGAAAATGTGCCGTTTCCTGTGGGTAGAGCTGCTGAATTCAGTTTGAATCGAATTTCAAAAGCTGTAAATTCTTGAACATTATTATCATAAATTCCATCATAGTTAATATCTATAAGCAATTGATTATCAGGATTTAATACAGTAATAGTTTGGTCCGCTGGAACACTTAGTTTATAGTCTTCTTCATCATTCATTGCACCTGTAGTAAATGTTGCAGGCGCTTGTTCTATTTTAAAATGTGTTGGTGCATCAAATACCAATTGATAAGTTGTGGTGCTTTGAATATTTCCGACTTTTGGCGATGCGCTAAGGTGCATAATTTGATTTGTAAAACCTTCAAAAGGATCTGAGGTAATATTTTCTGAACTCGTTGTTGTAGATGCTGTAAAATATAGTCCAACATCAGACGAAAGATCAAAATCGAAATTACAGTTGGACTCCTCAGTATTTAAAATTCCATCATTATCGATGTCAACATCAAAATTATTATTCTGACCATCATCATCTGAATCTCCTGCACAACCACTCACAGGAATATTATCTGAAAGTACTGAGGAACAATCCGTAATAGTCCCCTCCAATTGATAATACCCTGGTGTTGTAGGAATATGGGTTTCGGATGTTGCTCCAACGATTGGAGCACCATTGAAAAACCATTGGTACGCATCAAAAGTTTCTTCACTGCCAAGGTTTAATTCAATAAATGGAATACAGATATTATCTACCGTAACATCTAATGCTGTTGAGGTAATTTCAGGCTTAAAAATAAACCCAGAATAAAAACCCCCAAGAGCTGCAGCACCGCTTGCACCATAATACGATACATAAATTTGACCATCTGAAGTTACACTCACATTACCCGACAACCCACTAATTAAATATGTTACAAAATTTGAATTTCCAAGAATCACCTGTGGGGGTGCCGTAGTTGGCGCTCCGTTAATGTTGACGTCAGCACCTGCTTCGGCAACAATCGTAATCCCTCCATTAAAGTTTGCTCCTGTTGACCCTGAAGATTCAATAAGTGGAATATTATCGATTGCACGAGGTGCTTTACAATTCAAGGGCGGAACAAAGAACAACTCCTGGTTGGCATCGTTATTAGTACCTCCAATCCCTTGATAGGCAAATGTTGTTTTAGAGGTCCACACATATAAATTACCCCCTGGATTGGAACCATTTGAAGATTGGGTGCTGAACAAGCTTCCGTCTAAACTTAAGTACTCACCTGCATTGATTGATCCTTGAAAAACACCTGACCCAGAATCACCTGAAGTCCAAACTTCAGTATTGTCATAATGTGCAACAATAAGTGGTCGCTCTATAGCATCATATCCATTGGCACGTACAAAAACATATTCACTAAAAGTTTGATCATCTACTGCAATTGTTTCTAGCGGGGCAATTTGGTCAATGCCAGCATCTCTTCCATTGCCATCAGAATTACTTCCATTGAATGAGCCACAATTGACAACTATTGGTTTTGTAGAAGAAATAAGAGCACCGATGAGGCCATCACGGTTTGACGGAGTGATCGATGGGTCAAGCGCAATTATATAAGACTCCCCAACATTTAGATTGGTCGTTAACGGAGTTCCATTTTCTATGACAACATCAGCGGGAATGTCTGTAAAATTAACTTGAGTGTTGTTTTCAGTCGCCATGATTGAGATAAAGTTCAAATAGTCTTGATTTGAAGAAGAGAAGTTTTTTAGGTTTGTGAAAGTTCCTGCTCTAAACGTTTGTCCTAAACCAGACAAGCCTTTTGATACCAATGAGCCTGCTTGATTTTGATTTCCACCAGTCAATCTAACAGAAACATAAACAGGCTTTTCAGACTGAATAATATATCCTTTATTTGTAATTTTTGTAGCTGTGTTTGAAGAACTAACAACAAAAGGAGTAGTTTCACCCGAACCAATAAAAATTTCTAACGGTGCAGTATTTGAAAGGCTATAAGAAGTTGATCCAGTTCCTATTTGAGTAACCTCTACATTTATTGCTTCAGTACTCGGCGACGAAATATGCAGATATTGATTTTGAGGCAATGCATTGCTGTTTTGAGCAGTAGTAATTGGAGGAATATAATGAGTGCGGCTTAATTGAGCAATAAGGGGAGTATCAAAAAATAACACAAAGAGCAAAAAGGCAAATAGCTTGTGAAGTTTTAAAACTTTAAACATTTATTGGATGCGTTATATTAATTACATTATGGATAAAATTAAACATTTAAAATCAAAAATGTTAATTCAACCATAAATTTACACTAATCAATTACAAATCTTTTTAAAGAACAAAGGAATAGCTTATTTTTGTAGGACTTCCAAACAATTTAAAATACTAAAATGGACACAAAACAAGTTGTCAAATACATTACAAATTGGTTGAAAAATTATGCTACTGATGCTGGAATCAAAGGCTTTGTTGTTGGAGTTTCTGGAGGAATAGATTCTGCAGTAACGTCTACACTGTGCGCCCAAACTGGTTTAGATTTAATCTGTTTAGAAATGCCTATTCACCAAGCAAAAAGCCATGTAAGTCGCGCCCAAGAACAAATTGCTTTTTTAAAAAATAATTACTCCAATGTGAGTTCAAAACGTGTGGACCTTACCCCAGTATTTGAATCACTGAAATCTGAAATAGACCTCAATAAAGAGCAAAAAACTGTTGATATGGCACTTGCCAATACACGTGCCAGATTGCGCATGACTACGCTTTACTACTACGCTGGACTAAATGGCTTTCTCGTAGCGGGAACAGGAAATAAAGTCGAGGATTTTGGGGTTGGATTTTATACAAAATATGGGGACGGCGGCGTTGATTTGAGTCCAATTGCAGACCTGCTCAAGTCAGAAGTATACGCTTTGGGGAAAACCCTTGAAGTACCCAAAAGTATTATGGAAGCAGCACCAAGCGACGGATTGTTTGGCGATGCGCGTACCGATGAAGCACAGATTGGGGCGTCCTATGATGAATTAGAATGGGCTATGCAAATGAAAGCCAAAGGAAAGAGCACAAGTGATTTTACGGGCAGAGCAAAAGAAGTATTTAGTATTTTTAATCGATTTAACTCTTCAAATGCACACAAGATGAATCCAATACCCGTGTGTATTATTCCTGAAACATTGAAACAATAAATTTATGATAAGGGTTCTTATAGCAGATCACCAACCTATCGTAAATTATGGGATGCGAATGCTTTTTGATAACTCAAATGACATCAAAATTGTAAGTACAGTCAATACTGCAAAACAACTTATTAATTATCTAAAAAAAGGGAGTGTAGATCTTGTGATGTTATCTATGGACTTACCCGATATGAATGGCATTACTGTTTTAAGAACAGTTAAGAAAAATTTTAATAATGTGCGCGTAATTATTTTCACTGCGCAGCCAGAAAATATTTATGCCTCTAGTGGAATCAGAGCTGGTGCATCAGGATTTTTAGCAAAAACAGCAACTACCAGCACTATAAAAAAAGCCATTCTGAAAGTGTACAAAGGCGGAATGTATGTCACCAGCGCTATGGCACAGAAACTCACATTTGATAAAAATCAAAACGATACCGATTTGTACCACAAACTTTCTATGCGTGAAATTGAAGTTTTGAAGCTAATATGTAATGGCAAGAAAAATAGAGAAATAGCAGATGAGCTTGATATCAATCCAAAAACAGTGAGCACATACAAATCGCGCTTAATGACAAAACTGAATGTAACAAATTTAATTTCTTTGATTGATTTGGGACGCCAAAAAAACTAAGTTAAAGAACCCTATTGAGTTTTCTAGACAGCAACATTTTCAAATTTGAATAATTCAAAACATCTTCCAGGATACTCGTATTATCTGCTGATATATCATGTGTAGAGTCCTTAAATTCGTTTACTTTTTGATCGATCAAGAAGCATCTTAAATTCAATATAGTTTCACTAACCAATTGCGCGACACTAATGTCTTTTCGCTTAGGAAAGATATTATTTTTTTCCCAATTATGGAGTCTATAACGCTCATCATTCATCAAGATATCAGAAACAAAAGGAGCTAAATTGGGGTCAATTTCATGCATAAAGTTTTCGACACTGAATGTTTCATTTTGGTTTAAGTAATCGATAATTAAGTAATAAATGGTTTTGAAATTCTCATTACCAAATTGCATTTCATCTTCTTGAAGATCTAAATATATTTTCTCAAAAACCTTAGCTTGATGAATTACAGGCTCTAAAATAAGTTCCCCGTCTTCATTCTCTTTTAAAATTAAATCTTCGAAATCTTCTTTACGACTTCCGTAGAGCAATAATATTTCTATGATCTTTTGTTCTAGTTCATATTGAATATCGATCTTTTTGGCAGGTGCCGTAGCTTTTACTACTTCGAAAGCTTTCTTTTGTTTTTGAGCAGATTTATTGGCCTCAGTAAGGGCCTTTTTACTCAATTGAGCTAAAGTACTAAAAAGCACTTGCTCGCTGATATCCATAATACGAGCACACTCGCGAATATATAATTCTTGCTTTATTTGATCAGCAATTTTTGAAATACTGAAGACCATATCTCGAATTAATTCAGCCTTAGCAATAGGGTCGTTACTAGCCTCTTCCATAAGCAAGGAGGCTTTGTAAGCTATAAAATCTTTTGCATTTTCCTTCAAGTACTGCTGCAGTTCCTCTAATGTGTTTTGCTTAGCAAAACTATCGGGGTCCTCACCTTCTGGGAAGGTACATACCTTGACGTTCATCCCTTGCTCTAAAATCAAATCAATGCCACGAAGAGAAGCCCGAATTCCAGCTGCGTCACCATCGAAAAGAACAGTGATGTTTTTAGTCAATCTATTTATAAGACGGATTTGATCAGAGGTTAGGGCAGTTCCAGAAGACGATACTACATTTTTAACCCCTGTTTGATAAAACTGAATTACATCTGTATAGCCCTCGACCAAAAAGCAATTATCCTCTTTTGCAATAGTTTGTTTTGCATAATAAATTCCATAAAGAACTTTACTTTTGTGGTAAATATCACTTTCAGGAGAATTTAAATACTTAGCAGCTTTTTCATTTTTTGCTAAAATACGTCCACCAAAACCAAGCACTCGCCCAGACATGCTATGAATAGGAAACATAACACGCCCTTTAAAACGATCAAATTGTTTTTCTTCCTTGACTATAGTTAGGCCTGTTTTTTCTAAATATTTAAGCTGATATCCTTTTTTAACAGCAGCATCTGTGAATCCACTCCATTCATCTGTAGAATAGCCCAACTGAAATTTTTTAATGGTTTCATCTGTAAAGCCTCGCTCTTTAAAATAGCTTAATCCAATAGCTTTACCAGGGTCTGTTTTGTGTAATATGTTTTGATAATAACTATTGGCAAACTCACTCACTAAGTACATACTTTCCCGCTCTCCCGCTGCTTCTTTCTCCGCATCAGACTGTACCGTCTCCTCGATTTCGATGTTGTATTTTTTGGCCAAATACTTAATCGCCTCGGGATAAGTAAAATGCTCATGCTCCATCAAAAACGAGACTACAGTGCCGCCTTTGCCCGTCGAAAAATCCTTCCATATTTGTTTTACAGGGGATACCATAAAGCTCGGCGTGCGTTCTTCACTAAAGGGGCTCAAGCCCTTGAAGTTGCTTCCAGCTTTTTTTAATTGTACAAAATCTCCAATAACCTCCTCTACACGAGACATGTCGAATACTTGATCTATGGTCGCTTTTGATATCAATTGAGTTGGTGTTATTAAAGAATTAAAACTTGCCGAATTGTAAAGATATAAAATCTTCTCTAGTAAAAGAAAAAAGGAGTTTAGCTTATTGTGTTTTACTATTTGTTCCGATCAATCACATAATTGACCATCAAAATTAAAGCCTCTTTATACTCAGATTTTGGATAATCCTTAAGCAATTCAAGTGCTTCCTCTTGAAATTGTTTCATTTTTGACACAGCATAATCCAAACCACCTTTTTGTTTGACAAAATCAATAACCTCTTTGACTTTTCTTGAGTTTTTGTTGTGGTTTTTTATCGAATTAATCAACCAATCGTGTTCTTTTTTCGAACAATTGTTTAGCACATGAATTAAAGGTAAGGTCATTTTTTGTTCTTTTATGTCTATACCCGTTGGCTTTCCAATTTTCTTGGTTCCGTAATCGAACAAATCATCCTTTATTTGAAATGCCATCCCTATAAGTTCGCCAAATTTTCTCATGGTCTCTACTTCATTGGAATGGGGTTTTATAGAAGCAGCTCCCAAACTACAACAGGCAGCAATTAGGGTTGCTGTTTTTTGACGAATGATTTCGTAGTACACATCTTCTGTAATGTCTAATTTCCTTGCCTTTTCGATTTGAAGTAGCTCTCCTTCACTCATTTCACGGACAGCAACAGAAATTATTTTAAGTAAGTCAAAATCATTATTGTCAATACAGAAAAGAAGGCCTTTAGATAAAAGAAAATCTCCTACCAAAACAGCAATTTTATTTTTCCATAATGCATTTATAGAGAAAAAACCACGTCGGTGGTTGCTGTCATCTACTACATCATCGTGAACTAAAGTTGCAGTATGAATCAATTCTATCACAGAAGCACCTCGGTAGGTCCGTTCGTTCAACTGGCCATTAGACACCATTTTTGCACTTAGAAAAACAAACATTGGACGCATTTGTTTCCCCTTTCGATTTACAATATAATGAGTAATTCTATTGAGTAAAGCTACCTTACTAGACATCGATAAACGAAACTTTTTTTCAAAAAGTTCCATTTCATAACTTATTGGCTGCTTTATGCGTTCAATGATTTTCAAGCGCTGTAATTTTATGCAAAATTACGCATATAAAACCAAATGTATCTTAGGGGAAATGTTAAAACTAAGCCTAAACTTTACAGGCTATATGTACTAGTTTAGGTTGAAATATACCAGTAATAATTGTGTTTAACTGCTCATACTCTATTAAAAATGCATCATGGCCGTGAATGGAAGAGATCTCGTGGTAATGAACATTTGATAAATTGGGCTGTATTAACTTTAGCGTTTCTGTATTTTCTTCTGAAACAAAAAATAAATCTGAATCAATTCCAATAATATGAATTTCAGCTTCTATACTTTGTAGTGTCTCAGCAGCTCCAACTCGATTTGTTGTTATGTCAATTGTTTTTAGTAACTGATTCATAAGTTTGTAGGCGGGCAACTGAAACCGTTTTTGCAACTTTTCTCCGTGGTGGAGTAACCAAGATTCGATATTGAATAAATTAGAGTTTGAGTTCTGAGAACGCTGGAATCTGTTTTTTATGGATTCCGGTGTTCTGTAGCACAACATGGCATGCAGCCGCGCGTCGTGCAGTGGTTGGCTAGAATTGAGTAAAAACTGTTCTTGAATCAAACAATTAGCAATAATCCAGTCTGTAGATTTCCAGTCGCTTGCTACTGGGATTAAATGTTTCGTTATTTTAGGATTGATCGCTGCCATTTCCCAAGCAATACCTCCTCCCAAAGAACCACCTATGACCGCAAATAATTGATCAACTCTCAATACCTTTAATCCCAAAAGAAAAAGCTCGGCAATATCTCTTGCAATAAAGTCTTTGTAATTATGAATGAGATGATTTGGGTTCCCGTCGAATCCATTACCAGGAATATTAAACGCCAAAACCGAAAATAGATTAGTATCAATAGGCTTGTTTGGACCAATAAGTGCATTCCACCAACCCTCGGAACCTGTAACATTTGAATTACCGGTGAGCGCGTGATTCACTAAAACAACTGGTGCGCTTTGCAGCGCACAACCAAATAACTGGTAAGACAAATTAATAGGTATTGTCTTACCAGAAATTGTGGTATAATTTGGAATGTCTATATGTTGAATTTTACTCAATCCAATAATTTTAATTATAAATCAGCTGTTCCAATTTTAATTTTAAAGGGGTTTGGTTTAACAAATTGTCTTTTACAGGGCAGCGGTCCTGAACAATTTCTAACCACTTTTCTAAAGTTGCATCGCTAGCATCAGCTTCAGTTTTCAGTGAAACATTTATTGCTTTGAATCCTGAACGTTCGTCCTTAGATAAGCCTAAAAATTTATTTGGGTTGATTTCTCCTGTAATCTCAATATCCAATTGCTTTAATTCAAAGTGTAGCTCTTTTGCTACAAGATGACCAACTACATTGAGACAGCCTGCAAGTCCTGCTAAAATAAATTCAACAGGGTTGGCAGCTTCGTCATTCCCTCCTAGAGTATCTGGTTCATCTATTATTAAACTAAATTGTCTTGCTTTGGCTGTAAATTTTGTTGCGGAATTGCTTTGTCCACGCACTGAAAATGTCAAATCACTCATAAATTTATGTTTTGAGATTAAACTTCAACAAGTGCATCAACAGCCTTAAAAGCCTCTACTAAGTCTGCCTTTAAATCTTCGATATCCTCCAGACCTACTGACAGACGAATGAGATCTTTTGTTACCCCAGTCGATTCTTGGGCCTCGTCACTTAGCTGTTGGTGTGTTGTACTTGCTGGGTGAATAATTAGTGATTTTGTGTCACCAATATTTGCAAGGAGCGAAAATAGTTTTGTTGTATCTGCAATCGTCTTGGCAGTATCAAATCCTCCTTTTACTCCGAAAGTAACTAATCCGCTTTGCCCATTTGGCAAATAACGATCTGCCAAAGATTTGTAAGCACTCGTTTCTAGTCCTGGATAATTAACCCAAGTCACCTGCTCTTGTTGTTGAAGCCATTTGGCAAGAGCCAATGCATTTTCGCTGTGTTTTTTAATTCTTATTTCAAGCGTCTCAAGGCCTTGAATAATTTGAAAAGCATTGAAAGGGCTTAATGCAGCACCGTAATCTCTGAGCCCTTCTATTCTAACTTTCGCGATAAATGCTGCAGCTTCTAGCGCTTCGCTGTATACTAATCCATGGTACCCGGCTGAAGGCTCTGTAAATTCTGGGAATTTCCCATTAGCCCAATCAAATGTACCCGCATCGATAATTACACCACCTAAAGCAGTACCGTTACCATTGATGTATTTTGTAAGTGAATGGATGACAATATTTGCGCCATATTCAATTGGATTTAGCAAATAAGGCGTTGCCACCGTATTGTCTGCAATCAAAGGTACTTTATAGGCCTTAGCCTCATTAGAAATAGCTTGAATGTCCAATACATCTAACTTAGGATTTCCAAGAGACTCTATAAAAAACGCACGCGTGTTCTCTTGAGCTGCATTTTTGAAATTTTCAGCATCAGAGGGGTCAACAAAAGTTGTAGTAATTCCATGTCTTGGAAGGGTAACACTCAATAAATTGTAAGTTCCTCCATACAAGCTACTAGAAGCCACAATGTGGTCCCCAGCTTTCAGTAAGGTGAGTAATGAAGTCGCAATAGCTGATGTTCCTGAGGCAGTAACTACAGCAGCAATCCCACCTTCAAGAGCAGCTAAACGCTGTTCGAGAACTTCGTTTGTAGGGTTGTTAATTCGAGTGTAAATGTTTCCGGTCTCAGCAAGAGCAAAGAGATTTGCCGCATGATCCGAATCGTTGAAAACATAAGCAGTAGATTGATAAATTGGCACAGCACGTGTA
>Ga0233432_10005748_pt1 | contig 10713 bp, 10 predicted proteins | sample SI_122_August201_6_FD_179870 | JGI IMG/M metagenome (GOLD analysis project Ga0233432, IMG submission 179870) | Seawater microbial communities from Saanich Inlet, British Columbia, Canada - SI_122_August2016_10_MG | ecosystem: Environmental > Aquatic > Marine > Inlet | place: Canada: British...
CATCTCAACTCCAAAGTTGCCACGCCCATCCTTCCGATATTGAGTCTTTGCGATTATTTTTTAACGACTCGTTCACTGCGGCTAACTTGACCAGTAGCCATCCCGAAGCTTTATAAGAATTTGATCCGTTACTTCTTCAGCCTTTGACGAAGCTTTCCCTGCCAGCTTGCAGCGGATCTGGATGAGTTTGCAAATTGTTTTTTGATACTGCAAGAACGCATTATCTCCAGCATGAATGTCGCTCAACTCTTTCCAGATATCAGAGAGTTCTGCTTCCATGTCGCTCGCTGTCTGTGGTGTAATCTTGGCTGGATCAATCGCGACTCCGAGAACATGTCCGCAGTATTCTCTGATTGTGCGATCACGTTTGGGAGTCAACGGAACGAGATAGGTCATTCCACCTAAGCAAGCTATCACTCCCGTTGTGACGTAGAGAGCTTGATTGAACCAGTCCGGAGCACCTCCTGGAGGCTCTCTCATCAATATATTCATGACGCACATGATGCTAGCCAAGAGTCCAACAGTCGCTAAAACTGCTCTCAGAAATGCCATCACGACTGAAGCTTTGTCAATTTTCGCCAATGGTAATCCGTGAATTTCCCGTTTGGTTTTAAATAAAACCAACGGAATACCTCGAAACTCTTCTTTACCTTTTCCGAAGTAATACATCGATTGAATCGGCCAAAGCGGAAAGAATTGAAGCATCTCAAATTGAGTGACAACTGGCGTCTTTTCTACACACTTCACACGTCCATAAGTATCTGTCCCGGCGATTACAGTTGTCATGGTGTGGTCTCATGTTCCCGAAGTCGTTGATGCATCAAAACTGTATTGCCTTTACGTTAATCCATTCACGAAACCTCTGCGAGTATCTTCTTCATATAACTCAAGCTTTGCTCTGCGATGTTTTCGGCGCCGGGGGAGTAGTCGAAGACTTCTACTGAAACCCAGTCATCGTAGCCGCTTTCTAGGAGGGCTTTGAAGATGGGGTGGTAGTCGGTTTCGCCCATGCCGGGGCCGAGGAGGTTACTGTCGTTGACGTGAAAGTGAGCGGTGACATCTTTGTGTTTCTCGATGATGCCGGGCAGCGGAGTTCCTTCGCCGAGCATGGCTTTGACGTCTTGATGCAATAAGAAATTCGGATGATTGACCGCTGCAATGAGGTCAGCACCTTGATCACATGTGTTGATGAAATTTGTCTCTTTGGTTGTCAGCGGCTCGATGAGGAGTTGCACTCCGCGATCTGCGATCTGCGGCATGGCTGCCTTGAAGACTTCGGTTGCTCGCTCGAACGCTTCGTCGAAGGTTGTTCCATCTTCGAGGTTTCTTTGAAACGGTGAACCGAAGACCATCACCTTTCCGCCGAGATCACCACAAAGGTTTCCGAGTTGAACGAGGTACTCAGTCGTTGCTGCGCGGACTGCGTCGTCCGCTAAAGTTAAGTGCAGACCTTCGGTCTTTGCCAGCAACCAGTGCAGACCAATGATCTCCAGTCCCTGATCTTGAGCCGTTTTCTTGAGATTCTCTCTTTGCTCGGCAGAAACCTCTTCTAACTTGTCAGCGAGAGTAAACGGAGCGACTTCGATGCCGGTGTAGCCAATTTTGGCAATTGATTCACACTGTTTCTTCCAATCCCAGTTTTCGTACATTTCTTGGCAAATAGCAAATTTCATAGTTTAGGTCTTCTACGGCGGCAGGCGAGCCAAGTTAAAGTTTACGGATTACAGCGAGATTTACGCTTAGGGCATCGTTACCCCCAGTCAAGATTCCTCCTGTGACGATCATAGTACAGGCGTATGGTCGTGACGGTCGATCCATTCTGACACATCATGCCGTAAATGCCCAACAAGGCAAGCGAATCGGCTGTGAGAATCGATCTGAATAAGTGATGCTCCCAGCTAGAAAAAACAAAGAGAGTAGGCAAGATGCACAAGTTGCGTAATGCGTGCCGGCATTATCAGCCGAGCTCCAGAATAGCAACTGCTGTTGTTGAGGTGGTTGGTTCGTATGGGGTTAGTTGAAAGAGGACTCTACTCATGAGACACAAGATGTGGATTCCTGTCCTCGCGGCCATTTTGGCATTTGCGAGTGCAGGAGAATCAGAAGCTGGACTATTTTGCGGGAGCGCACGCTTTCGTTGTTGTCCAATCAAGTCGTGTAATCCTTGTGGGGATTACTGTAATGCCCGTGTGAATTGTGGACCGTCTTACAAGACAGTTCGCGAAACTATTTGGTGTACCGAGCAGTACAACGAATGTCACACTGTTTATGATCGCTGTGTTGAGAAAACACCGGTCACCTGCTCACGCGTCGTGTACGACACTCACTATCGCAACGAGTGTTACACCGTTCGCAAACCTGTCTACAAAACTTGCTATCGCAATGTTTGCTACAAAGTGCGTAAGCCTGTGTACAAAACTTGCTACCGCAATGTTTGTCAGACAGTTCGCAAGCCGGTTTACAAAACTTGCTACCGCAATGTCTGTTACACCGTCAGCCGACCTGTGTACAACACTTGCTACCGCAATGTTTGTTACACCGTTCGCAAGCCTGTCTACAAGACTTGCTACCGCAACGTCTGTTACACAACTTGTAAGAAGACTTACGAAACACGTTACCGCAACGTCTGTCGTACCAACTTCAAGCCTGTCACAACAACTCGTTGTGTGCCAGTGCAATGTGGAGAGTGGAAGACTGTCAGCGAAACAATTCCTGGACCATGTGTTGAACGCTGCGTTCAAGACCCAGGTTCATTCTGCTTCGATGAAGACTCTTGCTGCCACGTTTACAAACCCGGTTGTGTTCGTAAAGAAATGGTTCAGTGCCCGCCACGAACTGTTTGCAAAAAAGTCTGGTGCCCGAAGACTGTCAACAAGACAATCACTTGCACACGCATGGTACCAGAAGTCAAAACTTGCCAGGTTCCTTACACTGTCTGTCATTCGACTCCAGTGACTTGCACCAAGCAGGTTCCTTACACAACTTGCAGCTACACTTGCGAAACCAAAACTCGCCAAGTTCCTTACAGAACTTGCACAATGGTTCGCGAAACCAAGACCAAGCAAGTCCCTTACACAACTTGCAGCTACACATGTGAAACTGTCACAAAACAGATTCCGTACACAACATGTAGCTACACTTGTGAAACCAAGACCAAGCAAGTTCCTTACACAACTTGCAGCTACACTTGCGAAACCAAGACTCGTCAAGTTCCTTACTGTGTTCCTCGCACCATCTGCGAAACAAAGTATGTAACAAGCACCAAGTGCGTTCCACGACAGGTCACAGTGACTAAGACTCGCTGCGTTCCTAAAGTTGTTTGCCGCAAAGTGCCAGTTTGCAACGATCCTTGTGACGCTGGTCCTGCCTGTGCAGATGCTTGCGACTCATGTGATGCCGTTAAGTAAAGACGAATGAAGCAAGCTCAGCGACTGGAGGGCGAAGTCTCTACTGACCCCATGAGAAGCTAAAGCTCGCTGAGCAAACTTCAAATTAAAGAGCGGTGATCGGAAACGGTCACCGCTCTTTTTCGTTTTATGAAAATTGAATATCGTTTGCCCCGCACTTCAAGTGCGGAGCAAAGCGTATACTCGCATTTACTATTTTTCACAAATCGACTTCATCGCTTGAAGTCCTTTCTTAGCGACTTCAAGCGGATCTTGTTGCCAGAGGTCTTCTCTGAAGAGTTCGAGCGAGATGAAGCCCGAATACCCAACTTGTTTGAGTAAACCGACAAACTTATCGAGTTCGATAATCCCATCGCCGGGCATCACTCGGTCAGGATCCCGTTGTTCATGAGCGGGTGGCGAAGCCGGCGAATCGTCGAAGTGACAGACCGCGATCTGATCCGGTCGTAGTTTCGCGACATCATCGTGTCCACCACCTCCACGGAAGTCGTGGAACGGGTCGAGAACAATCGTTGCTTCGGGATGCCCTGAGCCTTCCATGATTCGCAGCGCGTCAGCAATCGAATTCACTTCTTGTGCAAAGCCGAGGTACTCCATCGCCGGTCGGACTCCAAGTTCGATACCAATCTCGAGCAGCCGCCCATATCGCTGCGCTGCTAAATCGAAATCGACTCCGAAATGCGGTGGACCAGCGACCGCATGCTTGGCTCCGACGATGACAGCATGTTCCATCTTACGACGGCAATCTGCCATGCCTGCAACATCGTCGGGACCATCAGGTTCGCACCAACCTTTCAGCATAACCGTTGTTGGAACTTCTAAACCCGACGCATCAACAGCGGCACGAATCTCTTCGACTGTCCCGCCCTGTTCTATATGTAGATCGATGTCCGCGTGCCAAAGTTCGATCCCTTCGTAACCCGCTTCCGCAGCGACGCGAATTTTGTCCAAGATTGGTGTTGGCCTGATCGTGCTTGAATTCAATGAGTATCGAAAGTTCGGCATGGGTGCTCCGGGTACTGGTTCAGTAAATTTCTATTATGAATGTTTTAATATCTTCACATGATTGCAACATGTTAACACCTCAGATGTCTACTAAACTGTTTCTTAGGCATTCTGTTGACCTTCAGCGACCATCAATCTGTCCACAGACTCCGATACGCATCACATCGTTCGTTCTGTGGGCAATTTGCCATGAGGAGTTATTCGTGAATCAATACTCTCTACAGGGCAAATTGTCCACAGCCACCCTTTGTCGCAAAAAAACACTGGCATAGCCAGTGGCATCCGGCGACTCATATCAACGACGCTGGCTTGTTCAGTCTGCGAGTGCTGCGCGGATGGTTAAAAACGGTTGTGAACAGAGCACATATTCGATGATTTGCGGTTCCCACTTGCTGACATCTTTCAGTTTTGAGACAATTTTGAAGACTTGCTGGACGTCAAGTGTATCGCCTCACGGTGAGGTGACCGGACTTTCCGACACAGTGTCGTCCAGAGAACCGTTGGCCGAGCAAATCCATTGAATTCTCGCCTGTCTGATGGCCGCTGGCTGTATCTGTTTCGGTGTCGCGATTGCGGCATCGACTACGAACGCCACCCAACCAATCTTCCGATAGGCCCGATGTTCGAGACCAAGGCGGGCGATCCGATCAGTGGCGATTCGGCGATTCAGTTCTACGAAGAGGTCATGGTTTACGATGGTCCGCGTCGTGAACTCAGATGCAGGGATTGCCTACTCAAGCCTTGCTTTCCGCTCGCCCTTGATCCCACGTTGTGGGATGAATGGCTCAGCGACAATGTTGAATTGATCGAATCTGATTCCGTCCTTCGCGGCTACGTTGAACTCGTGCAGAGAAACTCTGACGGTACGATAGGTTTTCCAGAAACACTCGCAATGTCATGTCTACGATGCGGAGGCAATCTCCAGTCGTACCCAGCCATGAGCCGCTGCCCAGATTGCGGTTCTGACCACGTCAATTTGATCAGTTCACATAGCGATGGTCGCCCAACATGGTTTTTACGCTAGGCCTTCGGCACACCTTCCTTGTTTGGCGACGTGGGCTGGCCTTGGTAGAATCACTCGTAGTTCATACATCGCTCGCTTCGTTCAGGGCGGTGTCGTAAAAACCTTCCGTTGGGGGACGCAGGTCTAACATGCCCACACCCAATCCGTACTCATCTCCAGACGCTGACAGCAACCCAACCGTTGCAGGCGCTTCTCGCCTCGGATGGGGATTCGCGGTTTCATGCGTATTGACGTTCTTGCTCGTTTTAACTCTTCCACTTGGCTTCTACGTCTATGCCCGCGCATGGATTGCGACAACTATTGGTGTGGTTTGCCTTCTCGCCTCGCTGGCAACGGTTCGGCGCGGCGGCTGGGGTTGTGCTGCCCCGCTACTCGTGGCGACTCTCGTGCTTGTGGCAACCGTGTGGTCGATGACTCCCCTGTGGCAAGACTTCTTCGGGTTCGGTGCCTTCAACGAATACGACGCTCGGTGACATGCTAGGCTTGCAGGTCATCTCGGATGGACGACTTCTTCGCGATTCAGCGTCACCCAACATGGTTTTTACGGTAGGCCTACGGCACACCGCTGTCGTTTGTTAAAACATCCTTCAGGTGGTAGAATCTTCCGTAGTTCAAACTTGAATGGCATCGCAATGGCGGTTCGGGTGGCACGACCTGAGTGCAGCGGAACGGTGGTCGTGGCAACTGCGAATTAGACGTTCATCGCTACATCAACTTCAACTCTGCGCTCGCCACCCGACCTAACTTGAGACTTCAGGAAGAAACCTCTTGCAAATTGCTTTGAACTCTTCCAACTGATTCTCGCACCACTGTTGGTCGTAATCAAGTTCTTTGGCGAGGATTTCGGCAACAGTCGGAGCGATGTTCAATGTTGCTTTCGCATTGAGGAACAACATGCGGGTTCTTCTTGCTAGCACGTCATCAACGGTTCGTGCCATTTCTTGGCGGGCTGCCCAAATGACTTCAGAGGGGCGAAGCGGGAGTTCTTCGCAAATGGGTATTGCGGTCTCGGGGTGTGCGGCTTCTATTTCTTCGATGCCTGCGAGATCAGTTCCGTAGACTGATCGATGTGTCAATTGACCGGAAGTCTCTTGATAACCGTGGAGTTTTACAGCCTGTGTGCTGCTCTCTTTCGCTGGAAATTTGTGAAGTGACGCCGCTGTGTTGATACAGTCTTCAGCCATCTTCCGAGCGGTTGTCCATTTGCCGCCAGCGATAGTGATCATGCCGGAATCAGAAACTTGAATTAAATGATCTCGGCTGATCGCTGCCGTTTTGCCTGCACTTTTGTCCTTCACTAATGGTCGAATTCCGGTGTAGATACTCAGGATGTCAGCTCTTGAAATTTCCTTTGCCAGATATCTGTTGGCAGTCTCGATCAGGAAGTCAATTTCCTGTTCTTGAGCGATCGGTTCCAGCAGCGGATCAGGAATCAATGTATCTGTTGTCCCAATGATGATGCGATCATGCCAGGGGATGATAAAGATCACTCGCCCATCAGAAGTTTTCGGGACGATCAAAGCGGTCTCGCCCGGAAAGAATTCACGCGAAACAACAAGATGTACGCCCTGACTCGGTGCGATAATTTCTGATTGAGTTGCATCATCAAGTTTGCGAACAGCATCGGAGAAAGGACCGGTTGCGTTAATCACGCAGCGAGCATCCACTTGGTATTCTTGACCTGATTCCTGATCACCTGCCACGACTCCGATAACACTTCCTGTTGAAGACTTCACCAGCTCTTTCACTGCGAAATAGTTGAGTAAACACGCATCATGCGTCGAAGCTGTCTGAGCAACACTGAGTAGAAGTCGGGCATCATCGAACTGTCCATCGTGATAAATGACTCCTCCTTTGAGCGTGTCTGGTTTCGTGCCGGGAGCATGTTTGAAAGCTTGCTCTGAAGAAATCGAAATTGACGCTGCAAAGCGATCTCGACCAGCGAGGTAATCGTAGACTTTCAAGCCGGTGCCATAGAAAAAACGCTCCCAGCGACTTTGGCAAGGAATCAGAAATGCTAAATCTTTGACGAGATGTGGAGCGTTCTTGTGCAACAGGGCGCGTTCGCGAAGTGCTTCCGTAACGAGCTTGATGTTTCCCTGTTTGAGATACCGAACCCCACCATGCACAAGCTTCGTGCTACGGCTGGACGTTCCTTTTCCGAAGTCTGATTGTTCAAGAAGTAGCGTATCAAGTCCGCGAGTCGCAGCTTCGAGTGCGATATAGACGCCAGTCGCACCACCACCGATGATGACGACATCCCATGGATTTTGTCGCTGTTGTAGTCGAGCGATGTTTTGTTGACGATTCATTTCTGGACGCTGACTGACTTACTCGATTGAATCCATTTGTGCTCGGGGATTCGTTTGCACACTTCAAGTGTGCAGCTAAACGACTTTTCCTAAATCCAAGTTCCTAATTCCTAACTCCTAGTTTGCCCAGCCGATCATGTCTCCGTGGAAACGATCGTAGAACATCCAACCAATTTTTTCGCTGAGGCGGGAAAGATACTCTTTTTGAAACGCTGTTTGAGATTGATCGTACGAAGATCGCGGGACACGTGTCGGGAAGCTGAAGTCGACCTCTTTTGTGAAGATGCGATCTGCATATCCATCTTCGTCGATCTTGACGACATGCACGTAAGCCTCAGTTCGACCACGGAAGAGAGTCGTACTCGTCCCTTCATGCAGAGAGAAGTCTGCGAGTTCAATTTCGATCACGTAGTCAGCTTTGAACGCTTCGCCGATTTCCTCCGCCTTCTCCCAATCGGGATGTTCATCGATCCAGGCTTTTACATAATCGGGATGAATCATGGTGATGTGGTTCTGTCCCAGTCGAAAGGAAACATGCGTCGCGACTTGTTCATCGAGTTGAGGAAACTTCCATTTCAACTCAGTGGGAGCAAAGCAAACAACAGCGACAGTTACATCTGGAATGGACATCGACTCCCCAGTCTCGGCATCGAAATCAGGCTCAATCGATGGAGGACCGTGCAGCAGATAGCTGATGATCACAAACTGCTGGCAACCTGCTAAAGAAAAGCTGATTGCGAAAGCGACGAGCAAAAATCTCAATCGAGTGATTGAAAATTTGCGGCGTGATTTGTTGTTGTCTTCGTTGAGATTTTGCATCTGAGGAACTCAGGCTGGAATCAGACTTTGAGAATCACTCTTATTATCCAGAAACTTTAATACCAGCAATGTACGTCCAACCGGGGCTGAAGTTCGTTCAAGGTATTGGAGTGTGGAGTGAATAAGTTCGATTTCAAAGTCGTCAAAAGGTTCTGCACTATGGCGAACCAAGGAGTCAACTTAAGGGGCTTTATTTGACGAATAGGTCGCTATTTTTCACACTGTAAAAAGTATGACCGAGTTCATCCGCGAGTTTGTTCGTAAACTTACGTATGAAAACAGTCTTTGGCATTTGGTCGACAGCGACCGGATGTGTCGTGGGGTGTGTCATATTGAAAAGTTGGTCGTAAACTTGAATGGCATGTTGACCTGCTCCATCCTTTCCTCGAACGATTTCGTGAGCAACGATCTTGCCCGAAGCTTTCCCTCGGTATAGGTTCGGACTGTTGTCCTCGCGGTAGGTGAAGCTTTCGAACTGCACGTGGAAAATGTAGTCCACATCGTCGAGTTGCATTGCCAGCAGATTAGGATCGAACTGCCCAGCGTAATCATCGAGAACATCCGCCGCTGCATCGGCGTGCATGACTGCCATGCCACGTCGCTTCATGCGGCGAATTAATTCTTCCTGAATATCTGACGTGAGGGTATCGAATTCATCAGATAGATAAGATGGTGCAGAACAATGCACGAGCACTCGCTTCTGATCTTCAGCGAGGGAGACGCCTGTCGCAAGTTCGAAGCCGGAAGGTTGCACCGGGTCGCCCATCAACACTTTTCCAGCCATCATTAAAGTGTCAACACAACCAGATTGAATCACCACGAAGGTACTCATACAAACCAGTACCAACATCATGCGGCAGGTTTGAATTCGATTCGCGGTTGGTCGAATCGTTGACATAGTGTGATCCTTCACATCAACAAGAAACGTCATTGTTTCTTATGAATCTTTGAGTTCAGTAATAATCAGGCGGGGAACGTTAGAAATACAGGCGCCAGACCCATTGCAGAACTGCAATGCCGGTCAAGCTTAATGTGAGTGTTACGAATAATTTGGAGGGGTATTCAATGCCGAGGAGATAGCCTTTCCAGAGACTGAACAGGAACCACGGAATGGAAAGTAAACCGATCAAAGCAAGACTAAAGACAGCCGTATTTGCTTTGGCAGATTCAACCCATTGTGCTCGCACAAAGTGTGCGACGCTGGTGGTTCCTCCACAACTTGGACAGGATATTCCTAAAACTTCACGAAAACGACAGGGGGGAAGTCCGAATTGTTGATGCGTTCCAAACCCACGGGGATCTGGATCAACTGTCGAACCGATGATGAATCCAGCGATCACACAAACGCAACCAGCAACCAATAAACATCGATCACGAAAGGTCAATTTGTAATAAGTTGCTGTGTTCAAAGTCATGACAATTCAGGTCATTAGGAATGTTGATATCCAGTGATTGCCTCACGAGCAAGGGCAACTCTTTGCTTGACTGAGTCGTGATTCTTAGTGAATTGAGCAGAGAATTCTATATTTTTCACATGTCAGCCCACTAATAATTGAGTAGAATCATCGTGTGTTTTTCGAATGAAAATCGCTTTCAATTTTGAATCTGTCGGAAACTGTGACTGATGAAAACCAGACTTATTCTCTCAACCTGTCTTGTCTTGTTTTGCACTCCATTTCTGAAGTCACAAGAATTAATTCAGGAAAATAACGAACCAAAGCAAAATATATTCAACATTATGCCTCCCAAGATTCCAATATTGCAAATCGATACAAAGACGATGGGGGGACGCCAATTTTGGGGCGACCTCAAGTTCCTTCACGGTTATCGCATTCAGCAGAATGTTCTGACGAAACATCATCGATTATTGGACCCGAATGATGTCCGAAAAACCTGGGGAACTTTCGCAGAGTGCGACCGAGTATTGGCAGATATTGCCGCTCAGAAGGGTCTTTCTCCAATGAAAGGCAAGGCTGTCATCCTGATTCACGGGATCATTCGTTCATCAAAGTCCTTTCACAAGATGGGGAACGCTTTGCGAAAAGACGGGTATCTCGTGGTCGGTTTTGACTACCCAAGTACCCGCATGAAGTTGGAAGAGTCAGTCAAATTCCTGAAGAGTACCATCGATTCCCTCGAAGGAGTC
>Ga0233432_10005750_pt1 | contig 10712 bp, 15 predicted proteins | sample SI_122_August201_6_FD_179870 | JGI IMG/M metagenome (GOLD analysis project Ga0233432, IMG submission 179870) | Seawater microbial communities from Saanich Inlet, British Columbia, Canada - SI_122_August2016_10_MG | ecosystem: Environmental > Aquatic > Marine > Inlet | place: Canada: British...
CTCCACTTACCGCTTTGCAGTAAAAATATAGGTATTCCTGTCATAGCGGAACATTGGCGAAAGATAAGTTCTTCCTCGCTCATCTCACCGTTATCAAAGTGAAGGACAGGTATATCATACTTAGAAGCGGCTCTAGTAGTATAATCCATGCAAAACTGAGTCTTACCAACTCCAGAACGAGCGACTATAACAGAGATGTTTCCCTCTAAAAGGAGAGAACCATAGATGTCATTTATGCGCTGGTGTGGCCCCATCATACCCGCCTCCTCTATGGGGTTATTCCCCCGCTCTTCAACAACAGACTCCATGATCTCGAAAAGATCAACGGGACCATCGTCACTTATCTCAAATTGTTTTATATTCTTGTTGTAAAGCTCATCAGCCTTATCTATAATCTCAGAATATTTTAAGTTAGGATCTGTCTTCTTTACAAAACTTGCTACATCCTTACACGAAAGATAAATCTCCCTACGAGCAGAAAACTTTTTCAACTCTTTAACTGAGGAGATGAAAACATCTTCATTGATCTTTTGGAAAGCTAGAGAATAGATATATTCAGAAATGTCTATACTATCTGGGAAGCTGACTTTTAATTCGTTTACTCTTTGAATTAAAATCGTTTCGTCTATCACTTCGGCATTATCCAAAGCATTCCTAATTAACTTGAATATAGATATGTGGACTTTAGAGTCCTCACTATAAAAATCCTTATCATTAAGAAAAGTAGAAATTTCTTCCCACTTATAAGGATGTTGGAGTAGACCTTTCAATACAGTCTTCTCTAGATCCATATTAGAGATCATTGCCCTACCTCCCCTGTAGACATTTCAATCAGTTTTGCCAAAGCCATATCGACACAAGCATTTTCAGTCTTAGTAGAAACACTTGGTTGGCCCAAATCATTAATGTAAAACAACACAAAACCTTTGTTCCCTCCAGTAGGAGATCCAGTGCAATCAAAAAGTTTAGTGAGTATCACTTGGGGTAACGTATTGTCTGTTTTATCTAAATGACTCATATTAAGTTTAGCTCCTCAAGAAGCTCTTCATTAAGTGTATCGCTCTCAACAATTCTCACAAGTCTAATTTGGTTAATTTCACAGAAATATTCCTTATGCTCATCCCTCTGTAGTTGAGATAAAAAATTCTGCCTAGAGTTAGAATGAAAAAATTTATTAAATTTATAATGTTGATTCCCGTCCACTTCCAAAGCTATTTTTTTATTAGCATTATAAAAGTCTAAGGTCATTCTTGTCCCAGCCACGGGGAACTCTTCGAAAACTACATCTGCATCCCAATAACCATGTAGCAAGTCTTTTACTCTCTTTTGAATTTTAGACCTACATTTTTTATTCCAGTCTATTAAATACCTAGTGGAATTTTTGATCTTTTGTTCTTTGCCAGCTTTAGTTAAAAAAATCATGACAATATCGTCTCGCGCACAAACTTTCTGAGACAATCAGTCAATTCTTGACTGCTCTCAAGCAATTCATACAAAGATGACATACCTTGATACTTCTCCTTGATCTCTACACCAGCTTCTTGAGCGTAAGCTATAATCTCAGCCTCTACAGAGAACCAAGCTCCAGATTTTTCAATATAACCCCACATTAAGAGCATTTCGATGATTTCTCTTTCCACCCAAATTGATTTTCCGTTCTCACGACCATGTTTGATCGGATATCTGACTTTAGCCCCAGTGCTTTCATTAGTAGATTTCTGAAAATGGACTTTGGCATAATGACCTATAATTTTATTCTCTGGTCCGGGTTTAGCATTAGGATTCTGGAGAATCAAATCAGCCTGATTCCTTCTCTCGAAATTAACAATCCAATCTGGGTAATGAAGAGCTGCATTGCCACCGCTAGAATTGGTCTGATTATTCGGGTCTCTTGGAGCATATTGACTGATCTGTATGGTTGACCGAACCTGTGAGATCATTATACACATGTGACCAAATTTACTCATCCCAAGACTAACTCTTTTTAGAAAATCAGATGTCAATGCAGCACCAGCTGCGACTTTATTCGCATCACTAGATGTTTTATCGAGATCCCCTTTCGAAATTAAGCCGTCCATGCTATCGATGACAATGCAAAATTTTTCTTTATCAGGATTATTCCTCAATAACTCCCGTAAACCATCAAAAACTATATCATATATATTACACTCCCAAACCAAGCAAGTCCCTAGTTCCCAATCTTCTGGATGACTGACAAATTTGAGACCAGATCTCTTCATCACATCGTTAGATAAGCGTCCCTCTGCTTTAATATACAAAGCCTTACTAGCTTCAACAGTGTTCATCATATTCAACATGACTTGCAGTGCTTCATTAGTCTTCCCTCCTTCGTTGCACCCTGTGAACCTCTGCAAACCACAACCCAAACCTCCCCCCATATATTGGTCTAAAATCATAGACCCTGTCGAAACAACATATGGTTTAGCAGTCTCTTCAAAATTATAATGATACTCCTTCTGAGCTTTAAAAAACTTCGTCATATACTCCGAAGTCCCCGTAGTTTTATTCTCTTTCTTACTCATCTAAAAAATTTCTTAATGTTTTCTTCTTGTTTACAACTGCATCCTCTCCTGATTTTTCTTCTTGGTCAACCATTTTCTGGATATTTTTAGGACGATAATGAAACTCCCTATGTTTCTTTACCAAATAATCACGACCGTCCTTGCTTAAAAAATACTTTATAGACCCATCTAACTTGAAAGGAGGTTTAACTTTAGACAAAAAATCTACATCATTATCGAAAGCCTTAAAGACCTTCGTAGCTGTCATTATATCTAGCTTGTAATCGCACGAACGACCTCCATCAAGCATTCTTTTTATAAAGTCCTTCCTCTCTTTGAAAAAGGAAGGTTTCTTTTTGGAGGAAGCTTTCTGGAAAACATGCCCACAAGAACATAATTTCGTAGAAGCTGCACAGAGCAAATCACATTTGGGGCAAGACTTTTTCCCTCTAGGCATGTTAAGAGCCTAAGCCTTATCAGAATCAATGTCAACTGATAATTCGGTAAGCCAATATGAAACCATGTCTGCCACCAGCCCTTTAAAGTCAAACTCCGGTTCCCAATTAAGGGCTTTCCTAGCCTTAGAAGAGTCGCCTTTGAGCTTTTTCAACTCTTCTGGCCTATAAAACTTAGGATCACTTTTCACAAAATCCTTATAATCTAGATCAACAAAACCAAACGCTTCCTCGCAAAAGTCCTTAACAGAGTGAGTCTGCATTGAAGAGATAACAAAATCTTCTGGTTCGTGGTGCTGCAGGATAGAATGCATCGCTTTCACATAATCTTTAGAATGACCCCAATCTCGATAAGATTCCAAATTTCCTAAAACCAAATCCTCCTGTAACCCCAAGTGGATTGCTGCTACAGCTTTAGCTATTTTTGCTGTAACAAAGTTTTCTCCTCTACGAGGGGACTCGTGATTAAACAAAATACCATTAGAAGCAAACAAATTATAAGAGTTCCGATAATTTCTTACAATACAATGAGCAGCCAACTTAGAACATCCATAAGGGCTAACAGGCTTCATCTGCGTAGATTCTCTTTGGAACCCATCTTCGTCAATTTCATTGCCAAACATCTCAGAAGAGCTAGCCTGATAAAACTTAGCTTCTGGACAACAGAAACGATATGCTTCAAGCATATTCAAAGTTCCTATCATATTTGTTTGCAAAGTAAATTGAGGAACATCAAAGCTGACTCTAACATGGCTTTGAGCTGCAAGATTGTAAATCTCATCTGGTCGAATAAGACCCATCAAACGATTTATAGAGGAATTATCCAAAAGATCAGCATAATCAGTTTTGACTAAACCTTTACTGACTAGATGATCAATCCTAGTTTCTTGAGTGCTAGCTAGAGAATGCCGCCTAATAAATCCATAAACTTCGTAATCTTTTTCTAAGAGTAACTCTGCCAAGTAACTTCCGTCTTGACCTGAGATGCCAGTAATAAGAGCTTTTTTCCTCATGCCTTATTATAGAAAAACTTTCATCTTTGTCAAGTCTAACCAATCATTTATAGCCCATTTTTGGGGATGAAAAGATAGCAGAAGGTTTCATTCCTTTTCGGGTTAAAGTCTTGATCCAAAGTTAAGGTTTCTGCCTCGCTCCATATTCTGTCAGGATCTTCCCAGCTAAATTTTTTTACGATATAGTCATATTTCTTTAAATCATTCCAATCAAACCCGCCTTCTTCTGAATATTTGAAAGCCTCAAGCCAAGAGTGCATTTCTACATAGAAAATTGTTTTGCCTTTTTCCAGAATAGATTTAATGCTTTTAAAGAATAGAGTTTCGAAACCTTCTACATCCACCTTTATAAAATCGGGGAACTCTAATCCCTTATCCTCTATATAATCAGTTAGTTTTACAGAACCACGTTGCCCCTCAATTCTAATATTAGGGTCATTATACTCGCCTACAGCGGTCTTGTGATATGTAATGTTAGAAAATTCTTTAGTGTTCTCTTTTAGTTTTTCAAAGAAATATGGGACTGGCTCGAAAGCATGGACATGTTTTGATATTTGGCAAAAATATTCAGACATCCATCCTGTATTCGCTCCTAAGTCATATACAATGTGATCTTCTTGTATATAATCTTTGTAAATATTCCACTCATCATAGGAAGGTGTTTCCTCAAACGGATTTCTGAACTTAAAATATGGCTTTCGATTTTCCATAAGCATTTTATTATAGAAAAACTTTCATTTTTGTCAAGTCTGGCCAATCATTTATAACCCATTCTCGGGGCTTAGTATTAATAGCGTCCTCTAATTTATCTAAACCTATTTGAGCTGTCTCTGGGGTCATGTAATAATGATACCCGAAACTAGATATATCCTGATCTCTCCAAGGAACATCTGGCAACCTTCCATCATAAGACATTTTCTTTAAATCTTCAGCGGCTTGTTTGTTGTCGGTTAGAATCATACCCCCTCTCCCAAGACTAAGATGTTTTTGAAATTGGAAGCTCAAACACATAAATGTGTTTGGGATATAACTGCCCTTGCGCCAAAGAACTGCTGCATCAGCAATATTTGTCCCTTCAATAAAATAGTAATCTTGCCAAGATTCTTCTTTCCATTTGAGTGGAATCCCTAATTTATTTGCTAAAAAAGGAACTGAAATATATGTTCTCTTAGGAACGCAAAGCTCTTTAATGTTTTGCATTCTCAAACAAAGTTCCAAGCCATGTGTGCAGCTATCTACAGCTACAGCATACTTAGCCCCGAAAAACTTAGCCACATTATCCTCAAGGTCTTTTACTTGTTTCATTCTAAGGTTTTATTTTTAAGAAGGATATTGTGACCATACTTCCCAAGGAACTCAAAATTGTCTAAAGTTTCAAGAATCCATTCGGTATTTACTTGCCCTTCCCAAAGTTCTGTATCAAAACACTCAGTGTAAAAGTATTTTGTTTTGTTTTGAAGTGTCTCGATAGCTCCCAGAATCATTTCTTCTTCCGCTCCATTCACATCACACCAAATAAAGTCAATAATACTTTCTCCAATATTTTCTTGAGACCAAGAGTCTAATTTAACACACTCTACTTTATCTGGCGCTGCTTTAAATGAAACGGTAGGATAATTTCTTAAATGATTTAATGGTTTTTTAAGAGAACTTGACAAAGACCAACGTTTCCCGTGATTGGTTTGACTAGGATACCAATCTATATAACCATCTTCTTTACCGACCGCTTTTTCCACTAAAACAATCTCGTCTGGATGATTTAAATCTTTAAAATGCTGGATTGATGTCGGATCAGCTTCAAAAGCATAAATTTCTGCTTGAGGCATCTCCCTTAACATTTCAAGGCTGTCTTCACCATTATAAGACCCAACTTCCAATATAATAGGATCATTCTTGCCGATAAGTTTTTTTATTGCATCTTTTGTTAAATCGTTCATTTTTTACATTCTACGTTTAAACTTATTAAAGTTCCATTATCTTTATCCATGTGTGGCAAATAAGCCTGAGAGCAATCATCAATATGAGAATGATCCGTATCCCTCCAATTATAACGCTTAACAGAATTAAACCCAATTTGCTCACTAAGGATCTTACTTATTGAATCGAAGTCGTAGACTGTTTTGTGATAAATTGTTTTATCTGACATTTTCATCTTGCCATACAAAGGCCCAAGGAATCTATCTAATGGATACTCTCCATCTTGATACAGTCTAGACATCACATCAAAATCTGGAACAGCTAATCTAAGAGTCCCCCCTTTTTTAAGAACTCTTTTCCATTCGGATAAAATCTCCAAAACTTCTTGCCTATCAAAATATTCTAAAACGTGAGAAGCGTAAATAACGTCTACAGAATTTGATTCCCAACGTAAATTAGTAATAGAGTTGAATTTCAAATCCAAGTGATCGTAGTCACCGGAATCAATATGAACCCATTCATCTCCAAAGTTGGTAGGGCCGCAGCCTAAATTTAACTTAATCATTAATAAATGTTTTATCTTTTGCTTGTCCCATATAAGGACCAGTTTTTATCTCGTAAACTAATGCCCCTTCTTCAAGAGCTTGATAATTATGTCCTCCTCTGAAAGTGATAGTCGCGTCACCAACCTCTAAAATATTTTCTTCTAAGAGGTTATCACTCTCATCATAATGAAATGTTTTAACCTTACCTTTGACAACTACCCAGCATTCTTGGGTGATGTTTGTTTCTCTAGGAAGAGTCAGGTGTTTATGCCCACGAAATTTATGGTTATCTGGGATTTTGATTGCGGCAAGTTGTAAGAATTCAGACTCATCCGAAATATCCTCTCTAAAATCTAAATCTTCTAGTTCTGCTAATCTGTAGATTATGTGCAATACATCCCCATTATTATTTTTTATTTTCTTCATATCTTTACCCAGTCCTCTGGAAATATTTCTGCAGTTTTACCTTTAAACCAATTATCAGGGTAAACAATTGTCTTATCAACAGTTTTATTTAAAAAGGCTCCCCACCAAGAAAAAGTAGAATTTGCTATTATATTGTCAGAACAAGCCGACATGCAATATAAATCTATAAATGCGTCCTCTTGAGCTGGGAAACATACAAATCTTTCTGAATCAAAATTATTTTTAATCCATTCGTAGTCGTCAGAAAATACTAAAAATTTACGATTTGGGAATTGGTCAACAGCTTTATTATAATAGTCCATAGTTTGAACAGGGTGCTGATCTATTTTTAGATAATCTCCCCTCCTTACATGAATAGAAACAAAGTCTTTTGCTTCTACTTCAAGTTTCTCTAGAACTAAAAGTGATTGTTTAATTATAGACTCCTTGAACCTAATCCCTTTTTTATCGTTAAAATTAAAGAATCTTTGATTCTGAAAATATCCAGTAAAATTAGTGTCGTCTTTGATATTGAAAACATCTTCATCGAAAATATTGTCCTGATGCTCTCTGTAAATATACTTTAAATGCTTGTTTATCTCATCTACTGGCATCTTATCTATATCAATATTAAATCCAGATTGTAATTGTTGTATCCTTTGACCAGAGTGGTGCATGAACTCTTGAGAGACTGGATAAATAGGTTTGTGACCAGTCTTATCTGCCACCGTAAGTAAAAAATAATAATTAAATAAAGCATTTCCAATTGCTCTATTAGAAATGTCTATACAAGTTATCATACTAAATCTGTGAAATTGAGTTCTTAATTACAGAATCTCTATCAGAAAATTTTCCATCTATATCTGAATAGTTATTATATTGAGATGCATAAATGAATTTTGGGCTAAAAAAATTAAAATTAAAACCTTGAAACTTCAACCAGTGATCATAACAAATGTTATGTTTTTGCCATTCAATCCATGATTTCCTATCGTAGCTTTTAGGAAAAAGGTTTTCATCCAATAATTTAGCGAACTCTAAAGAATAAGTAATTGCGTGAGCAGATCCAGCAGAATTTAACTTATATAAAGTGTCGGAATAATTTTCTGCGCTCTTCTTGTTTTTATCTGGAAGATACATAGAGCCACTTTTTTGAAAAACACAGCCCCAATAAAATAAATCAAAATTTTCTGGCAGCGAGTTGTAAGATGTAATAAAATCTTCTGTTTTTGATTCGTCAAAAACTACATCATCTTCAAAAATAGTAAATCTGGCGAAGCCATTTTGTATTGCTTTTCTGATTGCTTTAGCATGTGAAGCAGAACAGGCCGCTTTATTATAAGAAACATTGTATTCGCTAAATTTTATAGCTTCTATCCTATCGCAATCATCGACAAATAAATTGCGAACTTTTTTAAACTGACTCGAAAAACTTTCCAGCCTGTCTTTTCTAGATTTAAGATTAATGTAATATGATTTCATTTACTTGTCCACAATTTTTAATAGTTACTGTTTCTAGATGTTTTTTTGATTTAAAATCGAAAATCTTTATTTTGCCATCTACATCTTTATGCCTTTCTGCTCTAGTAGCCTTTTCCGACAACCCAACGTAAAGCTTGCCATCCTTAAGAGCCATTCCTCTAATCAAACAGGTTGAATCAACTTGTATAGAATTACCACTAATCGAAGTTACCCTAGAATTAAAAGAGTCACAATACCAAAATTCATTATCATAATACTGTATCGTATGGCAATGTTCCCCTAAATTAGCGGCAAACCGAAAAGATCTATTCAATTCTGGGCTAAAAAGATGCAAGCAAGATGAATCTGTATAGTTATCACGATGAGACATAACAAATAAAAGCTCTCCGATTTTTTTGATACTATTCATATGTGGATTTTTGTTCCCAATACAATCTCGAAAAATGCCTTCTACTTCCTTAGAGTCCAAATCTACTTTTAGTATGTCATTACTTTTAGTAGAAAGAACGTAAAGTTTATTATTATAAATTTCTATGCCATGAGCATCCATACAAGAATCCGTCTTGATGGAATAAATTTGTTGATAATTCTCATCTAAAACAACTACATCTTTTGCGTCCCTCCTAGCTGCATACAAATTCCCATGATCATCTTTGGTAATACCAAAATACGGACCTCCTCCTTCTATTATAAAACGCTCTTGCTCAAAATGATAGAGTCCCTTGGAAGTAGAAATAATCATATACTAAAAGTTTGTTGTATCGAAGTATTATAAGGAAATATGGAACAAATTCTATTTTCCAAAATGTTTTCCAGACCAACTGCAAAATACTCAGTATCAGAATAAAGAGGCAACCCACGCTCTTGAAACGGCAACCACCTTGCCTTAATCTTCGGATAAGTTACACCAATTTGAGAGTAATAGTTGGCAGTTTCTAGTGTCGGAACCCCATTTGCATAAGCCATATACTTAAACCCAGAATCTATAGTAATAAAAGCCTTCGCAGACATCACAGTCATGCAAGCGTCTTCAATGCTAGAACAAACAATTTGGACTTTATCCAAAACATCAGAGTAACGCTCTCTTTCTTTTTCAGTGCTAATCGCAACTAACTTATGCCCCTTGTCGTATAAACAATTTACCAACTCAGTTATATAATCTTTCCTAAGATTTTTAGGCTCCCATAAATTATGAGTCAAGTGCAAACAAACATAGTCCCCTTTCTCCACCCTAACCTCTGTTTTGGGGAAATAATAAAACCTACTTAGCCAATCGAAATCATACTTAGTCCATTCCATCTTATCTATGTGGAGGTCATAAAAATAATCAAAATAATTTTTGTTATTATTTGATTCTTGCTCTATCTCCTTTGAACAAACATCATCCCACAAACAATATCGATCAGACATACTTGGATAAAACTTCTTCAAAACATCTAATTGGAAAGACTCTCCTCTATTATTTTCAAGAGCGAATGTAATATGGCAATCAGAATGATACTCTCTAATTGCAGGAATAAACCTATTCGCAAGTAAGCAATCACCCAAACCCCCTTCTCCCCGGATAAGGATCTTAGATTGTGTCATAGAGGTCGTTTTGCTTTTCTTGTTTCTGAATATCTTTAACGTGAAGAATGCAGAAATGCTCAATAGGATCAGTAAGTAATCTAGCTTGATTATTAGCTCCACTTAAAACCTCGTGAACTTTATTTTTCCACTTAACATGACCTTTTGTAGAAACAAAGCGAGACTGGAAATCAGGGAATCCTTCCCAGCCCATTTCGTTTATTGTCCAATTATATTTTTTGATATGATCTTCCGTTGCGCCACGAACAACATTAATCCTTGGAATCCAAAGGAGGTCGATGTCTCCCTTCTTAGCAACTGCCCTTAATGCATTTAATAAAGACGGTGGCATTTGTTCATCAGCGTCAACCTGCATCAAATAGGATTTTGTAGATAAATCAAATAAAGTATTTTTAAACTCAGAGAAGTCTTTTTGAAAGTCGAAGTAGTTTACCTTCAACCCGCAAAGCTCACAAAAATCTTCAATCTCTTTGGTCACTTTGTTTTGATCTGCTAAAACGACAATCTCCTCGTCTGGCAAAACATACGGCTCAAGTGAATTAATTAATCTTTTAAATTCAAAGAACTCGTCTGCTACTGTTATCCCGTAAGTGATCATGAAAAAACTCCTTCTAGGTAAGCACGACCTAGAAGGAGCGATATAAGTCACTTCAAAGCTTTACTTAACTTTGATCATTATATCTTTTTGTTCCTCTTTCTCAAGAGGTATTTTGATTCTCAATAGGCCATTTTTATATTCTGCCTCAATGGAATCCTTATCAACGTTCTGGTGCAAGGTAAAGTGCT
>Ga0233432_10005751_pt1 | contig 10711 bp, 22 predicted proteins | sample SI_122_August201_6_FD_179870 | JGI IMG/M metagenome (GOLD analysis project Ga0233432, IMG submission 179870) | Seawater microbial communities from Saanich Inlet, British Columbia, Canada - SI_122_August2016_10_MG | ecosystem: Environmental > Aquatic > Marine > Inlet | place: Canada: British...
CGTAAGGTAAAAGGTGCAGAGGCACAAGTCTCTAGTATCTCTGGTTACATTCGTAACCTAGAAAACTACTTACGTTCTGGAATCTATACAGATTTATTTTGGGGTGAACATGGACAGAACAGATGTAAGACAGTTTGTTTAGTCATGGCATATCACCCAGACGGTACACCAAAAAGAAGTGTGGGTGTTTGGTATCCAGACATTCAAGAAACTTGGACAAAGGAAATGGAAAATGAACGATAATGGCCCAAAGAGTAATGTGGTACAATTTCCTTTGAGAAGTGCCCCAGATGCAAATATCAAAATTGATAATAAAGCATTAGTTATGCATGATGACTTGAAGTTTGCTGAACATCTGACTGAAGGTCTGGTAGTAAATCTCATTCACAATCTTGGCGAGAATGGTATTGATACCAAAGACGCTGAGTTCATTCGTGATATTGGGTTTACAATCGAATTAGTAAAATCAATAATCTATAGAGGTTTAGGTATGGGACATCCTATGCAACACCTTATTGGAATGTTTGTAACTACTGATGAAGATGATGAGGATGGTTTATATACTACCTTTGATATTGACTCGCTCGCAGAGTTTGTTGGTATGGATGATGAGGATTTAGATAAAGATTGCTAAAATCTCTTGACATTTGGGTAATTATAGACTAATATATAATAATATGAAATATAAGGTGAAATACTATGATATTGGTTGATATGAACCAAGTGACTATCAGTAATCTAATGATGCAGATAGGCTCTAAGCAACAGAACGAGGTTGATGAAGATTTAGTTCGTCATATGGTATTGAATTCTATTCGGATGTACCGTTCTAGATTTCAAGGTGAATATGGTGAGTTAGTACTTTGTTATGACAGCAAGAAGTATTGGAGAAGAGACTACTTCCCCAACTACAAATCTAATCGTAAGAAGGACAGGGCAAACTCTGGACTTGATTGGAATACAATTTTTGAAACTCTAAATAATATTAGAGATGAAATTAAAACACACTTTCCATATAAAGTTCTAGAAGTAGAGGGTGCAGAGGCAGATGATTGCATTGCTGCAGTCGTACAGCACATTGCCGTAACACCTACAGAATTTGAGAAGGTGCTTATCTTGTCTGGTGATAAGGACTTCATTCAGTTGCAAAAACACAACTTTGTGAAACAATATTCGCCTGTGTTGAAGAAGTTTGTTAAGGACATTAATCCAGACATATATATTAGGGAACACGTTCTAAAAGGTGACAGAAGTGATGGAGTACCAAACTTTTTATCATCTGATGATACCTTTGTAAATGAGTTGCGACAGAAACCTTTGACTAAAAAGAAACTTGCAGTTTGGATTGACCTTGCTCCAGAAGATTTTTGTACTGAGGATATGCTTCGTAACTATCAACGGAACAGAACACTAATTGATTTGGAGTATATTCCAAGTGACTTGAAGGAACGGATTCTAGAAGACTATAGAAAACCACCAAAAGGTGAACGGTCAAAACTACTAAATTATTTTATTAATAAAAGATTGAAAAATCTTATGAACGACATTGGAGACTTTTAATATGGTTCAAAATACATACACGCCACTTTTATCTGAAGTATTGGATAAGGTGCATAAAGCAAAAACTAAAGACAAGAAGGTTGCTATCTTACAAGAGTTTGATACTGAACCTTTGAGGATGGTTATCAAATCATCATTCGACCCTAACATTGAATGGGAGATGCCGTCAGGTGCAGTACCATATCAAGCAAATGAAGCACCGATTGGTACTGAACATAATGTGATGCGAAGAGAGTGTAAGAAACTCTATCGTTTTATTAAAGGTGGTGACCCAGCGTTACCTCGTGCAAAGAAAGAGACACTGTTTATTCAGATGCTCGAAGGACTTCATAAATCTGAAGCAGAAATGGTTGTCAACGCAAAAGACAAGAAACTGCATCAGGTATATAAAGGACTGTCTGCGGCAGTCGTAAAAGAAGCGTTCAATTGGAACGATGATTTCATAAGGAATAACTAAATGAAAGAAAACTATCAACACTGTTTGGAGATGATTCTCCATCACGAAGGTGGTTATGTAAACCATCCTAAAGACCCTGGCGGCGAGACAAACCTCGGCGTCACGAAAAGAGTTTATGAAGACTTTGGTGGTGAGAAGGATATGAAAGACCTTTTGGTTGAGGACGTTGCTCCTATCTATGAAAAGAACTATTGGGGCAGAATGAAATGTGATGACATTCCATCTGGACTGGACTTATGTGTTTTTGACTTTGGCGTCAATGCAGGGCCAGGACGTGCTGCAAAGTATCTTCAGTCAATGATTGGAACAACTGTTGATGGTGGTATCGGCCCGAACACTCTGAAGGCACTTGCTGCCTTTGTAGAGAATGAAGGTCTTGAGTATGCTATCGAAACATACCAAGCAAATCGCCAGTCATACTATGAAAAACTAAAAACATTTGAAACCTTTGGTAGAGGTTGGACACGAAGAGTTCAAGAAACTACAAAAGAAGCTTTGGAAATGTCTTGACAAATCAATACCTTTAGGGTATTATAAGAATAATGGTGGTGGGGATACCTCTCTCTCTCAAATCTCTCTCAAGATTCCCTGCCACCATTAACTAGGCGGATGTAGTATAAAAGTATTACAATCGGTTTCCAACCAATAGAAGATGGTGCATTACCATCCATCCGCTCCAATTAATTTATAAACCCTTGAATTTCAAGGGTTTTTTTTTGTCTTTTTCTCTTGACATTTGTTATTATAACAGGTATAATGGCTACATAAGATAGAGAAAGAAGGTTAGATATGTTTAATAATGTTGGTCACCCAATTGAGGGATTTGTAGTTCTGGAATGTCATCCAGAAAGAGCCCCTGTCACTGTTGCTACTCATCAGTGTTTAGGTAATGCTGAGGAAGAGAGTATGGTTCTAAATGAGATGGCAGAAGGTACTGAATTTACCTTTGTCGTTAGAGAGACATTCGGTTGTATTGTGGAGACTGTATAATATGAATTTAGTAGAAGTCACTGGTGGTAAGAAATACCAAAGAGATATTGCTCAGAAGGTAGTTTATGCTATGATAGATACTTTGATGCCTCGTATGAGAACATTAGATATTGAAGTGAAGATTCGTAAAATCTCTGGTGATGCAGTTGGTTACTGTATGCAAGAAGATACTAATCGTATGTTTACTATTGATGTCCAGAAGGATTTATCCCTGAGAGATTTCATTACTACAATCTGCCATGAGATGGTACACGTTAAACAGTATGCTCGTAATGAGATGGACTGTTACGGTAGGAAGTGGAAAACAAAAGTAATATCTGACAAGGTTGGATACCACGATTTACCTTGGGAAAAGGAAGCATATAGGTTGCAAGACAAACTTGCTCAAGAGGTTTGGGATGCAGATATTTTATAAAAAAAGTGAAAAAAAAGTGAAAAAGTACTTGACATTTGTTATAAAAACAAGTATACTGTAAGTATAGAGTGAAAAGAGAGGTTTTATTATGAAGTTTGAAAAATGGTTAGATACGTTGGTTAGTGAAAAAGGTCTGGATTTAGACCACACATTTGAGTACAACGGCCCAGTCTACGGTATGAATATGATTCCCTTGGAATCAGTGATTGAACAAATTAAGGCGTTCCATCCTCAAACCCAAAAGATGACAAAGAATAGATTGGTTGAGATTGATTTCAAGAACGGTGATGTAATGCATTTCTTTGGTTACATTGCACAAAAAATGGCGATATAGGAGAATATATTATGGAACAAGTTGCAGTTATACACACAGCATTTGAGGACACACCGTCTACAGTTGCTTTCGTGGACGTACCAGAAGGTACATTGTCAGAGAAACTTGAGTACGCTTATAGGTGGACTCAGAACATCTTTGATAGTTGGTCACTAAAGATGCCAGAAGATGGTAACGATGCAGTTACCGTTATGGGTGATATCTCTAGTGGTATGGGTTTAAGGTCTACTTCAGTGGGTGACCAGATTTTGGTTGGTACTGAAAAGTATGTAGTCGCTGGATTTGGATTTGAAACATTAGATGGAAAGGGTGTTTAATTATGAGTAAAGTGAAAAGTTTATTGATGGATGTAGAAGAATTTGTTTATGACTTCTACACCCCAGAAGGTGAAATGACTGAATCACCAAAGGTAATTATTGAAAAGGCAATCGAGAAGTTTGGTTGGTCATTTGGTAGTTATGCAAGTGAGGTTATCGAAGAGGCCCAAGGAGAAATGGGTGCCTCTTGGGATTGGGAAAAATCTGTTTCTCAGAACTTAGTTGGTTTTGAGATGACTGATGGTAAAATATTTTAGTATAATGTTAATTATAACACTGTTCAGTGGATGCAGTGCGATTGAAACATCTACACAAATATATCAACTGTGCAAGTATCAAGATAAATGCCCAGTTGAAGTTTTAGGAGATTGGTTAAATGGTTAGTAAATTTGTTTTAGGAACAGCAGTAATCGGAGTTGCTTTGTCTGGTTGCAATTATGCAGTAGCAAGTGATTGTGATTATACAAAGAAAGTGAACACTCAGTGGACACAAGAAATTCAGAAAACTGAGAACATTAATCGTGATGTCTTTCCTTATGTAGAAGACACTCGTAAGTGTGTTATGACTATGGATGTGACCGTTGACGGTTCTATATACCCTGCTGAGGGGACTTATGTATTTGGGCCTGATATGACTGAGAACACTGCTTGTGAAAACGCCACAATCAATGCTAAGAAGTCCATTATTAGTCAAGTATCACCAGAGGTTCTATCTGCAAATACTGATATGGTATGTAAGTCTGATGATGTGGTAGTCGCACAAAATGATGCGCCTGTAGTACAATCAGCACCAACGGAAATTGTGGTTGCTCAGAATACTTTACCTTCTAATGGTGGGTGGGTTGATGTTGGTAACGGTGTAACCGAAAGAATTATTTCTTCAAAAACTATTGACACTTACCCATCTGATGTGGTATATTCTAATAACAATAGTAATTGGGGTGGCAGTATAGTGACTGGAACTAGTAACGTAATCGGTGGAATATTTAATACAATCGGTGGTGTAGTTGTTACAGTAAAAACAAGAGAACGTGGTTCTTGTTATGCCAATTGGAAAACTGGTGGAAGAGACTGTTACTAATGGTTAAATTTATTGTAGGAATTGTGTGTGGTATTGTTCTAATAACATACTACCCACAAATAGGGTCAGTACTAGGAGATGTATTCATAGATACTGGCATTCGTGATGACTTAGTGAACTTGCTGAAAGGGGTTTAATAATGAATAAAGTCGTAATACTTGGAGCTTGTCTTGCACTTGGTGCTTGTAGTTCCAACAAAGTGGTGGAGACTATGAATACCATTCCACCAAACTCAATCGCAGATGCAGAAGTGTATCAGTATAAAACAAAAGCAGTTACAGAACAAATCGAGGTTATGCCTGATTGGTTCAAAAAGATGCCAGAGAGTGATACTGCAATCTATTCTACAGGGACAGCAGCAACAACAGATTTGCAATTATCAGTTGACCTTGCAGTATTGAATGCAAAGACAACACTTGCAGACCGTATCAATGGTAGGGTTCGTTCTCAAACCAAATCTTTCGTTGCAAAGATTGGTAATGAAGAAACTGCATCAGTGTTATCAGAAGTAGAAAAGGCAACTAAAAATATCATTGCAGATGTAGATGTTGCTGGATACAAAGTATCTGAAACTGAAGTAGTATCAAATGGGCCGAAGTATCGTGCATATGTACTACTAGAGTATTCTGACAAAGAGGCGAATAAGATTATTATGAACCGTCTGCGTAAGGATAGAATGTTAGTGTCTAAGATTAAGTCAACCAAAGCATGGCAAGAACTAGACGATGTAGTATCTGAAGTAGAAAACAAAGATGCTGTAAAATCAGAAAACAACTTGAAGGTACTTACTCAATAATGTTACAAGAACTGATAGTTTCGTTAATGATATCGATGTCACCAGCAGAAGCGGCGGCAATAGATAAATCTGTTGCTGGTCATCTCGCTGATGAATCATATTGTCTCGCAGAGAATGTATATCACGAGGCACGAAACCAACCTAAAGTGGGACAGATGGCAGTTATGTCTGTCACACTTAATCGTGTGAATGACCCCAGATATCCTAATACGATATGTGGAGTAACTAAACAGGGCCCGACTAGACCTAGTTGGCAAGATGAAACGGTTATGATACCTATCAAACACAAATGCCAGTTCAGTTGGTACTGTGATGGTAAATCTGACCGTATTCACGATATGGAAACATTTAATTCCATTTATCTCTTTACATCAGGACTAGTTGATGGTACAATGATACTTAAAGATGTCACAGAAGGTGCAACACATTATCATGCTGATTATGTAGAACCAGATTGGGCAAAAACTAAGACTAAAACAATTGAGATAGAAGACCATATCTTCTACAGATGGGAGACTGCTGAATGAATATTTTTTACCTAAGTCCAGATGAGATGGTTGCCGCACAAATGCATTGTGACAGTCATTGTAGTAAAATGATTATTGAGTACGCTCAATTGATGTCTACTGCACATCGTGTACTTGATGGTGAAGAATATTATGGACGTACTAAGAACAACCGTAGAATTAAACGGTGGTTGCATCCAGATGCCGAACTAGAGGATACTCTATACAAAGCATCACATATCAACCACCCTAGTGCTATTTGGGTACGTCAATCTCGTGCAAACTACAGATGGTTGTATCGTATGTGGACAGAACTAAATACAGAGTTCATGTATCGATACAACAAGAATGTGCCACACGAGAGTTATCGTAAGTTGCAGTTGTTACTTGGTACTGAACCCACAAATCTCAAAGAGGGGTTCTTTACAGAACCAACACCAGCAATGCCAAACGATGTAAAGAACCAGAGTTCAGTAGTCGCTTACAGAGATTACTATATAAAGTATAAACAACATTTGGCAAAATGGACAAAAAGGGATATCCCACAGTGGATGAAAATATATGCTGCATAAGATAAGTGAGTTTTGTGATAAGATTGATGACCTCAAAGATATGTCTGATAAACTCAGAGATATGAAATATGGTACACCTAAAGCTTCTAACTTAGAGATTGATGAGTTTATTGCAACAATCCAATTAGATTGTCAACTACTTGCCAACGATAAATCTAAATATAATAAGGAATAGTATGCCGACATTTAATTTTAAGAACCATACCACTGGCGAAGAGTTTGAAGAATTCTTTACTAGTAACGATGCGAAATATGAGTGGATGGAAAATCATCCCAATGAAATAACTCAACTTCCAAGTACATTTGCTATATCTGGACATGGAACTGGAGATAGGATTAAGAATGATGCTGGTTGGAATGAAGTGTTGTCCAAAGCAGCAGAAGGTAATCCAGGCACACCGATGGCAGAACGATATGGTAAACCATCCATAAAAGAAATTAAGACACGACAAGTAGTTCAGAAACACTTGGCGAAACAGAATAAGGGGAAATAGTATGGCAAAAGCGAAAGATATCCGTATTGATAATATGGTAACAGTTAGTCCTGTAACTGACAATCAAAAGATTGCATTCCAAGATTATAAGGCAGGAAAGAACCTCTTCTTATATGGAGCGGCAGGAACAGGTAAAACCTTTATTACTTTATATATGGCATTACAAGAGGCATTAAGAAATGAAACTAAGTATGATACAGTATATATTGTTCGTAGTGCAGTTCCTACTCGTGAGATTGGTTTCTTGCCGGGCGATGAGGAAGACAAGACAGCGTTGTTCCAAGTACCTTATCAGAATATGGTGAAGTTCATGTTTGAACAACCTAACGAACAAGCGTTTGCTATGTTGTATGACAGACTAAAGAATCAAAATTCTCTGATGTTTCTTACTACCTCATTCCTTAGAGGTATTACATTAGACAATGCAATCATCATTGTGGATGAGGCACAGAATTTGACATTCCATGAGTTGGATACAATCATTACTCGTGTGGGTATGGATTCAAAGATTATGTTCTGTGGTGATTTCTTTCAGAGTGATTTGCAGAAACATATTGATAAAGAAGGTATCAAACACTTTATGAAAATCCTAAAGGGTATGAAGTCTTTCTCTAATATTGAATTTACACTAGGTGACATTGTTCGCTCTGGTATGGTTAAAGAATACCTTATCAGTAAAATAAAGGTAGAAGATAATGGGTAAGAAAAGTCAAAGAACATCTCAAACCTCAAAGGGTGAGAGAAGAAGTCTTGCAAGAGATGTTGTAAAAGCAACTCGCAGAGACTATATGAAAAGTGGTATGAGAGGTATTAACCAACTCGCCGCATTTATGAGGGGTAAGAATGTTGTGTTAACAATTCAAAACCCCAACAAGAACGAAACGAATAAAAGAATGATTCGTGTTCCTGCCGCAGATGTGTGGCGAAGAGGTAATTTCAAAAAGTCTTGACATTAGACTGATTTTACTGTATTATATTATTAACAATCAAAAGTGAGTATATTATGACATTTGTACATAACCCAATTGATATCCCAGAGGTATCTACTAAAAACATTAACCGTAAGCGTTTCTATGATACGCCGACTGGTTTCTATCCATCCATTACAACCGTATTGGGTGTTCGTAAAGAGAAACAACAAGGACTTGCAAAGTGGCGTGAAAGAGTTGGTAACGATGTTGCTAATCATATCATGCGAACTGCTGCTGGTCGTGGAACTGCTGTTCACCATATGTGTGAAGACTTCCTTAATAACAAAGATGTTATCAAAGAAGACCAGAAGTTCTTACCTTGGTGTTTGTTCTCACAACTAAAACCAACCTTAGAGAAATCTATAAATAATATATATGCTCAAGAATGTGGATTGTGGAGTGAGAAGTATCGTGTTGCTGGAAGAGTAGACTGTATTGCAGAATGGAATGGTATACCATCCATTATCGATTTCAAGACATCTCGTTCAGAACGTAAAGACGATTATAATTTTGAGTATTATATGCAAGCATCTGCTTATGCAGAGATGTTTGAAGAAAGGACTGGAATTGAGATTAATCAGATTGTCATTCTAGTCGTTACAGAGGATGGACTAGTTCAAGAGTTCGTTAAAGAGAAGCATGAATATCTGCCACATCTAATCGAAACCATTGATATGTTCACAGAACAATGGGAAAAAGAAAATGAAGAAAATGCTGATAAGCCAGATATTGTTGGGGTGCCTGTTTAGTACAGTAGTATTTGCAGAGCCGCAACTAGTACAAAAACCAGTACAATGTGGTTCGTATGATGAAGTATATACGGCATACATTGAACCAAACAATCTAAGTCCACTATTTACTGGAGTATCTACTATTCGTAGAGCCGATGGACGAAAACAACCAATGCCAGTAGTATTCTATCTAAACTCTGATGATGGTAGATGGCTGTGGATTGAGACTAACCAAGAAGAAACTTGTGTCATTAATATTGGTGATGGATGGGATGCTAATGTTTCAACAGATGAACTTCATTCACTTTTATCTAGAGAAAACACTTGACATTCAAAGACTACTATGGTATAAATATAATACAGTTTGTTGATACAATCTGAAAACTAGACAGGACGGCGGGGCAGTACCGCCCGCCTCCACCATAATTACTTGGGGACAATATGTTTGATAGACTAACAGAGTTTTTTATAAAACTGTTTAATATACAAGAAAAAACGACAGTAAGATATCTATCTGGTGTTGGTAAATCGAGTAATTATGATGGGGGCGAAATAGGATCGACTGATGGTAATAGGAAAGAGTAGAACTGTGGTGTGGTCGCCTGATAGACCAATGAAGTAAACGCAAACGATAATGACTTTGCATTAGCAGCCTAGGTTGCTTAGGGTTTCGGTAGGTTTCCTCGTAACAGAATAACCTACCACGTTCATCCTCGGTAGAGGACGGAAGTATGCTATAATGCAGAAGGAACGCACTCAACTGTAAAAAGGAGAGTGATATGGAACTTTGGCAATTGTGGGTGTATCGAAAATTGATACTAGAACACAAACGCAATAATCTTCTAAAACTACTGTGGTATAGACGATAATTATGGATTTAGTATGTATAGAGTGACAGGTTATTTTAGGGAAAGAAAAGTAGTTCAATACTTTAGTGATGTATATGACGCCATTGATTTCAAAGATGTCGTTGATGCACACTATCCCCTAAAGGTAACATTTGAAAAAGGAGTTTATCCAGTGAGAAGTTTTATTGTAGACAGTTGGAATGCTGTTATGAATTCGGAGTATAATCCACTTAGTGCTATTCCACACACTGGTACAAGGCATATGATAATGCAAGTACTGGCGTGGATGTGGGTGATTGTATTTACAATATCAACAGGTACATGGGCATTTATAGGTGCTAACCTTATTGCCCATTCATTATTACTTGGTGCAATTGTGATTACTGTTGGTACATTTGAAACTGCTAAACGTAAACCAGAATATTTTGGTGGATTTGGTAGAGGCAACGGTGGTGAACACGAATAGGGTGATGCCTTAATACATCCGTGTGGGGGAACTGTTACCTCCACAACCACACAACATAACACAACACACAAGGAGAAAAGTTATGAGTAATAAAAACCCTTTTGAACTACGGTTCGATGTTCTAAGAATGGCAAAAGAAATGATGGATACGCAACACGAAGTTGCGAACAACA
>Ga0233432_10005760_pt1 | contig 10703 bp, 8 predicted proteins | sample SI_122_August201_6_FD_179870 | JGI IMG/M metagenome (GOLD analysis project Ga0233432, IMG submission 179870) | Seawater microbial communities from Saanich Inlet, British Columbia, Canada - SI_122_August2016_10_MG | ecosystem: Environmental > Aquatic > Marine > Inlet | place: Canada: British...
TCAGCAAGTTGATTCGCTCTATCTAAAGTAATACTTTCTGAATAGATTCTAATTATTGGCTCAGTATTAGATCTTCTTAGATGAACCCATCCATCATCAAAATTTATTTTAAGTCCATCAATTGTGTTAATATTATAAGATGAAAACTTAGACTCCAAAGTTTTGAAAATTTTTGAAATATCAACAGTTAAATCTAAATCAATCTTATTTTTTGAAATAAAATAGTTTGGATAAGTTTCTCTGAGTGATTTACAACTAATCTCTTTTTCAGCTAAATTTGTGAGAAATAATGCAATTCCTACAAGAGCATCTCTACCATAATGTAATGCTGGATAAATTATACCACCATTGCCTTCACCTCCAATAACAGCATTTTTATCTTTCATTAGTTCAACAACATTTACTTCTCCAACAGCAGAAGCAAAATAACTACCATTGTGATTATTAGTCACATCTGATAATGCTCTAGTAGAAGAGAGATTAGAAACCGTATTTCCTGGAGTTTTAGATAGTACATAGTCTGCAACTGAAACTAATGTATATTCTTCACCAAACATGGAACCATCTTCACAGACTAATGCAAGACGATCAACATCAGGATCAACTACAATTCCTAAATCTGCATTTGTATGAATAACTGTTTTTGATATTTCTATTAAATTTTCTGGTAATGGTTCAGGATTGTGAGGAAAATCACCTGTTGGATCACAAAATAATTCAATACATTCTACACCAAGTTTTTCTAACAATTTTGGTATTAAAATACCACCTGTAGAATTAACCGCATCAACTACAACCTTAAATTTCTTAGTTTTAATAAGGTCAACATTAACTAAATCTAAATTTAACACATCCTCAATATGTTTTTCATTATGTGTATTGTCGTATTTGTAAGAGCCAATATTATCAATTAATGAAAAATTAAACTCCTCTTTTTCAGCATAGTTTAAAAGTTTTTCTCCATCAGCTGCAGAAATAAATTCTCCTTTATTATTTAAAAGTTTTAGAGCATTCCATTGTTTTGGGTTATGACTAGCGGTAATTATTATTCCTCCAGCAGCAGATTCTTTTTCTACAGCAACTTCGACAGTTGGAGTAGTTGACAAACCAATATCAATTACGTTAAATCCACAACCAATTAATGTTCCAGAAACAATATTTGAAACCATTGTTCCAGACAGGCGAGCATCTCTGCCAATAACTATTGTGTTTGAATTATAATCTTGATCAAATATAAATTTTGCGTAAGCGGAAGTAAATCTAACAATATCAATTGGGGTTAAGGAATCTCCAACATCCCCACCAATTGTACCACGTATTCCAGAGATTGATTTTATTAAGGTCATTTAATTATGTTTCTTTACAAATCTACATAAATTCCAATATTGTTTAAGTGAGATTCCTATCTTTGTTTAAACTTATAATGAAATGCTAGAATTTTTAAATAATATCCCTAAAAGACCTGAAAAGCCTAGAAATAATGGCTTAACAATGATTATGGACAAAGGACTTAGTTTAAATGAAGCCGAAAATATGGTAGTTCTTAAAAGTGAACTTACAGATATTGTAAAACTTGGTTTTGGAACTAGCTTATTAACAAGATATATCGATAAAAAAATTAATCTCTATAAAGGTGCAGGCATAGATGTTTATGTAGGCGGGACGTTATTTGAAGCATTTATAGCTAGAAATCAACTCGATGACTTTTATAGATTAATGGACAAATTAAAGCTTGAGATGGTTGAAGTATCAGATGGATGTATACAAATGGAACATGATAAAAAATGTGAACTAATTAACAAACTAAGTAGAGACTTTAAGGTAATTAGTGAAATTGGTAGTAAAGATGAAAATATGATCATTGAAGATGATAAATGGATTACCTTCATGAAAAAGGAACTGGAAGCTGGAAGCTGGAAAGTTATCGCGGAAGCAAGAGAAGGGGGCAATGTAGGTATGTTTGAACCAAATGGTGATATAAAAAACTCTCTAATTAGAAAAATAACTGCAGAAATTAATGTTTCAAATATTCTGTGGGAAGCTCCACTTAAAAAACAACAAGTATGGTTTATTAACAGCTTTGGAGCAAATGTAAATTTAGGCAATATTTCACCTAACTCAATAATATCTTTAGAATGTCTAAGGTTAGGACTAAGAGGAGACACATTTAATAATTATTTATAGACTTTTAAATGAGAAATTATCTAATTCTTTTTTTAAAAGGAATTGCAATGGGTATTGCGAATGTGATTCCTGGAGTTTCAGGAGGAACAATTGCACTAATTACAGGTATATACGAGCAACTTATAAACTCACTAAAATCTTTTGATAAAAAAGCCCTTCAACTAATTATAAAGTTTGATTTTAAATCATTTATAAATCATACAAACCTTTACTTTTTACTCTCAGTTTTTGGAGGTAGTATTGTAAGCGTATTTAGTATTGCCAGCTTATTTAAGTTTTTATTTAATAATTACCCATTATATATATGGTCATTCTTTTTTGGGTTAATTTTAATATCAATTCTATTTGTAGGAAAAACAATAACGAAATGGAATAAGCAAAGTATTATCTCATTAATTTTAGGAACAATAATTGCTATCTCATTTACTTATATCTCTCCAGCAAATGAAAACACCAACTTACTATTTGTGTTCTTCTGTGGAATAATTGGAATTTCTGGAATGATGCTGCCAGGATTGTCTGGTTCTTTTATATTAATTTTACTAGGAAACTATGAGCTACTACTAGTTAAAGCAATAACAGATCTTAATATTTTACTTTTAAGTGTCTTCTTTGCCGGCTCTGTTTTTGGTGTTCTTGCTTTCTCTCATCTATTGTCCTGGTTATTAAAAAAATATAAGGATCAAACTCTTGCATTATTAACTGGCTTTATAGCTGGTTCATTAGCAATAATATGGCCATGGAAAAAAGTGAGTAAATCAATAATAATAGCCGGAAAAGAAAAAGTTATTGAATATGATCTTTATTTTCCAACTGAAATAAATATGGAAATTTTTATAGCAATTTCTATGATTATTCTTGGAGTTGTAAGTGTATATGCAATTGAAAAATATTCTGAGATCAAGGAGCTATGAAATTTGGACTAATTGGAAAAAATTTAATTCACTCTTTTTCACAAGATTTTTTTAAAAATAAATTTGAAAATCTAAACTTAAAAAAATATCAGTATCAAAATTTTGAAATAAAAAATGTACACGAAATTATTAATATAATAAATAGAAATAATCTCAAAGGCTTAAATATAACTATCCCTTTTAAATCTGAAAGCCTTGCAATTGTTGATGAAATTGATGAGCATGCAAAAAATATTGGATCTATTAATACCTTACAAATTTCAAAGAAAAAAATAAAAGGATATAACACAGATTTTATTGGCTTTAAAAATAGTATTAAACCAATATTAGAAAAAAGAAAAAATGCACTTATACTGGGAAATGGCGGATCTAGTAAGGCAATTCAATACGCACTAAAAAATTTAAATATAAATTATAAAATTGTTTCAAGAAGCGGTGATTTAAACTATGAAAACCTCACAGAAAATGATATTATTTCTAATAAGATAATTATTAATACAACTCCTCTTGGAATGTATCCAAACCTAAATTACTTTCCTAAAATACCTTATCATGTTTTATCGAAGGAACATTTAACATATGATTTAATTTACAATCCAGAAGAAACTATTTTTCTAAAAAAAGCAAGGAAAATGGAATGTAAAGTAAAAAATGGTTTTGAAATGCTAAAAATACAAGCTGAAGAATCATGGAAAATCTGGAATAATTAAATAATTACTAGATTTACACTGTATATTTACAGCTTTATAAATATATTTACTTACGATTTCTAAATAATCATTTAATGACTGAAAATAAAATTATTGAAAATGAAAATGCTAATACCTCAAATGAGAATTTAGTGAATTCAGAAGAAGTTGAGCTAAGTAATTTAAAACCTGAAGAATTAATAATATCATTAGATCAACTAATTGATAATCACAATCCATTTTCTGTATCAAAAAGAGCAGAAAATATAAAAGCATTATTTTATAAAAGCTTTAATAACATAGAAAAAAACAATGAAACTGAAATTCTAGAGAAGAACTTTAAGAAAATTTATAATTTATTTAGAAAAAAAAGAAATGATTTTAGAAAAGAGCAAGAGCAAAAAGAAAAAGAGAATCTAAAACTAAAAACAGATATAATTTCAGAAATTAAAGATCTTACTTCAGAAGTTGAGTTAAAAAAAGATACTTACAACAGATTTAGAGAACTACAAAAACAATGGAAAAAAATTGGTCATGTAAGCATTAAAGAAAAAAACAATGTCTGGCAGATGTATAATCATTATGTTGAAGTGTTCTATGACTATTTAAGACTTAATAAAGACTTGAGAGATATTGATTTTAAGAAAAATTTAAATAATAAATTAGAAATTTGTGACAAAGCTGAAAAATTACTTTCTCTTAAATCATTAAACAAAATGCACGAGGACCTACAAATACTTCATGAAAAATGGAAAGATATAGGGCCAGTAAATAAAGAGAATAGAGACAAAGTTTGGATTAGATTTCAAGATGCATCAAAAAAAATAAATAAAAAAAGAAATGATTATTTTTTAGATATAAAGAAAAAAGATCAAATAAAGCTAGCTGCAAAAAAGGAGATATGTAATAAAATTAATAAGCTATCTGAAAAAGAAATTAAATCAATAAAAGAAATAAATCTTTCTAACAATGAGGTAGAAAAACTATCTTCTAAATGGAAAAATATAGGAAGAGTAAATAAAAAAGACAATAAGCTGTGCTGGACAGAATACAGAGAATCTCTTAATAACTTTTATACTAAGAAAAATGATTTTTTTAAGAACAGAAAAGATAAAAACAAAAATATCATTGATTTAAAAATTAAACTGTGTGAGGAAGTTGAAAGTCTTCAAAATAATACAGAATGGGCAAGTACTTCAAAAAAATTTATCAATCTACAAGCTAAATGGAAAAAGTCAGGTTTCTTAGCTGGAAAATTAAATGACAAACTATGGAGTAGATTCAGGAGTTCATGTGATCATTTCTTTGAATCTAAAAAAAGTTTTCAAAAAGAAATAGATAAAAAGAAAATTGAAAAAATTCAAGAAAAGAAAAATCTTATCTCAAAACTAAAAAAATACAAACCATCTAAAAATATAGATAATGGGATTGCATTTCTAAAAGAAAATATTAACGAATGGAAAAAGATAAATATTTCGACCAATATGATAAATTTAGAATCAGATTATAAAATATTATGTAATGAATTTTTAATAAATCTTAATTTAGAAAAAAAAGAGTTAGAAAAAGAAAAATCAGCTCTTATCCTAAGTTTAATGGAAAATAATCCTAAAGAGTTAACAAAAGAAAAAAATAGAACAAAAGAAAAAATTAAAGATATCACAAAAGAAATTGATCTTTTTGAAACCAATAAGTCTTATATTGTTTCGTATAAAAAAAACAACCCACTTCTTGAACAAATAAATCAAAAAATCGAAAAATTAGAATTAGAAAAAAATAATTTAGAAAAAAAAATAAAAATTCTAAATAAGGTTTAGCATGAAATTTGATATAGTTTCAGATTTTCAACCAACTGGAGATCAACCAGAAGCAATTTCTCAATTAGTAGAAGGAATAAATGAAAATGAAGAATACCAAACTCTTCTTGGTGTAACTGGCTCAGGTAAAACATTTACGATTGCAAATGTTATTACAGAAATTAATAAACCAACCCTAGTACTAAGCCATAACAAAACTTTAGCCGCTCAGTTATTTAGTGAGTTTAAACAATTCTTTCCTAATAATGCTGTTGAATATTTTGTTTCTTACTACGATTATTATCAACCTGAAGCATACATTCCAAGTTCGGGAACTTATATTGAAAAAGATCTTTCAATAAATGAAGAAATTGAAAAATTTAGATTAAGTACCACTTCAGCTTTATTATCAGGCAGAAGAGATGTAATAGTTGTTGCATCAGTATCATGTATTTATGGAATTGGAAATCCAGATGACTTTCATGATAACATATTAGAATTATATTCAGAACAAATACTATCAAGAGAAAGTTTATTAAAATCTTTAGTTCAAGCACTATATTTCAGGACAACATCTGATTTCCAGAGGGGAAACTTTAGAGTAAATGGGGATGTAGTTGATATATATCCTGGATATGCTGATACTGCATATAGAATTCATTTTTTTGGAAATGAGATTGAGGAAATTGAAGAAATAAATCCAGAAAACGGAAAAATAATTAAAGAATTAGATAATGTTAAAATTTTTCCAGCTAGTATTTTTATAGCTTCCAAGGATAGAACCCATGAAGCAATTAAAAAAATACAAGATGATTTAGTAAAGCAAGTTGAATATTTTAAATCAGCTGAATTAAAATTAGAAGCTAAAAGAATTGAGGAGAGAACAAGTTTTGATATTGAAATGATTAAGGAATTAGGCTACTGTTCCGGTATTGAAAATTATTCTAGATATTTTGATGGAAGATCTGAGGGAAGTAGACCTTTTTGTTTATTAGATTATTTCCCAAAAGATTTTATTACAGTAATTGATGAAAGTCATGTTACATTACCTCAAGTTCGTGCTATGTATGGTGGTGATAAATCACGAAAATTTAACCTTGTTGAACACGGATTCAGACTTCCTGCAGCAATGGATAATAGACCATTAAAATTTGAAGAATTTGAAATCATTAATAATCAGACTATTTATGTTAGTGCAACTCCTGCTGATTATGAACTTGAAAAATGTGAAGGTGTAATCGTTGAACAAATAATTAGACCAACTGGACTTTTAGAGCCAGAAATAATTATAAAACCATGTAAAGATCAAATTGATGATTTAATTGAGGAAATAAGATTAATAATTTTAAAAAAAGAAAGAATTTTAGTTACAACACTCACAAAAAGAATGGCAGAAGAATTAACAAAATATTTAGGAAGAATAAATATAAAATGTAGGTATATCCATTCAGATGTAGACACCATTGAAAGAGTTGAAATAATACATGGACTGAGAAATGGAGATTTTGATGTTTTAATTGGTGTAAATTTACTTAGAGAAGGATTAGATCTTCCTGAAGTAAGCTTAGTTGCAATTATGGATGCAGATAAAGAGGGTTTCTTAAGGTCAGAAAGAGCATTAATTCAAACCTCAGGAAGGGCAGCTAGAAATATTAATGGAAAAGTAATAATGTATGGAGATAAAATTACTCGATCAATGCAGAATACAATTGATGCCACAAATAATAAGAGAGAAAAACAAATAAAATATAATAAGGACAATAATATTACTCCTACCCCAATAAAAAAGAGAAATGACAATAGTATCACAGATAAATTAAATCCCTATAAAGTAAATAATATTAAAGAAGAAAAAAATATTGATTTTGATAAGCTCTCAAAAATTGAACTTAATAAGCTAATTAAAAACACAAAAAATGAAATGCAAAGAATGGCAAAATCATTAAATTTTGTTGAAGCAACTAAATTGAGAGATAAACTCTACAAACTAGAAAAACTTATAAAATAAAAAAACGGACTACATGAGTCCGTTTTTAATTACATATTAGAGTTTGCTAATTAAGCACTCTCTATTGATTTTGCAACTGGTCCTTTTTCACCTTCAGCTGCTTCAAATGTTACTGAAGCACCCTCTTTTAGAGTTTTATATCCATCAGATTGAATTTCTTGAAAATGTGCAAAGTAGTCAGTTCCATCTGAACCTTCGATAAAACCATATCCTTTACTTGAATTAAACCATTTTACTGTTCCTTCCATAATTGTTTATTATTATTAATTAATACTAGTGGGAACAACCCCACAAAACTTTGCAAATATAACTAAATAAATAACATAGCTATTAATTACGAGATTTCGCTGCCAATAAGGTGTTTTTTAACAACATTGCAATTGTCATAGGACCAACTCCTCCAGGCACTGGAGTTATATAACTCACTTTATCTTTAACATCATTAAAATCAACATCACCAACTAATTTCCATCCTGATTTGGTTACATCTGATGGTATTCTAGTTATTCCAACATCAATTATACAACATCCGTCTTTAACCATACTAGAATTAACAAAATTAGCTTTTCCAAGAGCTACAATTAATATATCTGCTCTTAGACAAATCTCTTCAATATTTTTTGATCTACTATGTACTAAAGTTACAGTAGCGTTACCTGGATTATTATTTCTAGCCATTAAAATACTAATAGGTAAACCAACTATATGACTTCTTCCAATGACAACGCAATTTTTACCTTCAGTATCAATTTTATACCTATCAAGAAGTTCAATAATACCTGCTGGTGTTGCAGGAATAAAAGAAGGAAGATTTAGCGTCATATTACCAATATTTATTGGATGAAAACCATCAACATCTTTTAAGACTTTGATTGTATTGATAATTTTCTTTTCATTAATGTGATTGGGTAATGGTAATTGAACAATTAAACCATCAATAAGGTCATTATTATTAATCTTATTAATCTCATCAATTAATTTATTTTCAGAAACTGAATCATCTAATCTTACTAAAGTAGAATCAAAACCTACTTTATTACAAGCCTTAACTTTTGCATTAACATAAGTTTCACTAGCTCCATTATTTCCAACTAAAATTGCAGCTAAATGTGGTTTTTTTCCACCACTATTTATTAGAGAATCAACTTCTAAAGCAATTTCATCTTTAATGTCATTGGAAGTTTTTTTCCCGTCTAATAGTATCATTTTAAAATCTAGGTAAATTATTTCCTTTCATCATCTCCATCATTTTTGATGCGCCGCCTCCTTGCATCATTTTCATCATTTTTCCCATTTGACTAAACTGTTTGATCAGTTGATTAATCTCTTGAACATTAGTTCCACTTCCTGAAGCAATTCTTTTTTTTCTACTTCCATTTAAAACATTAGGATTACTTCTTTCATAAGGAGTCATGGAATAAATAATAGATTCAATACCTTTAAAAGCATCATCATCAATATCAACATCTTTTATTGCTTTGCCTACACCTGGTATCATTCCCGCTAAATCTTTAATATTACCCATCTTTTTTATTTGCTGAATTTGTTTTAAAAAATCATCAAAGCCAAAGGTGTTTTTAGCAATTTTCTTTTGAATTTTTCTGGCTTCTTCTTCATCAAACTGTTGCTGTGCTCTTTCCACCAGAGAGATAACATCTCCCATTCCTAATATACGACTTGCCATTCTATCAGGATGAAAAATATCTAATCCTTCCATTTTTTCGGAGGTTCCAATAAATTTTATTGGTTTGTCGACAACAGACCTTATAGTTAATGCCGCTCCCCCTCTAGTATCACCATCAAGCTTGGTTAAAACAACACCATTAAAATCTAATCTATGATTAAAGGCTTTTGCAGTATTTACTGCGTCTTGACCGGTCATTGAATCTACTACAAACAATATCTCATCTGGATTAATAGAGGATTTAATATTAGTAATTTCAGTCATCATAGCCTCATCAACAGCTAATCTACCTGCTGTATCTATTATAACAACATCGTGATTATTTTTCTTAGCATATTTAACAGCATTTGAAGAAATACTTATTGGATCTTTGTTTTCAACTTCTTTATAAACTTCAGCAGATACTTGTTCTGCTAAAACAGAAATTTGATCTATAGCAGCAGGACGATAAACATCACAAGCAACTAATAATGGGGATTTCTTATTATGATTTTTTAAGAAATATGCTAACTTTCCACAAAAAGTAGTTTTACCTGAACCCTGTAAACCAGCAACGAGTATAATTGCAGGTTTGGAAGCTAAATTTAATTCAGAAGAACTACTTCCCATTAACTCAGCGAGTTCGTCCTTCATTATTTTAGTAAGTAATTCGCCAGGCTTTAGTGTTGTGAGTACCTCTTGCCCTAAAGCTTTCTCTTTTACAGTAGCAGTAAATTCTTTAGCAGTTTTATAGTCAACATCAGCAGAAATAAGTGCTTTACGTATTTCTTTCATGGTTTGGGCAACATTTATTTCAGAAATACTCCCCTGCCCTTTTAAAACTTTAAATGCTTTGTCTAATTTTTCGGATAAATTTTCAAACATTTTATATTATTCTTATTTTACAAAAGTATATATTCAATACTTAATTATTAAATAAAGTATTCACAAAATCTTCTTTGTTAAACATCTGAAGATCTTCCATACCCTCACCTACACCAATATATCTGACGGGAATTTGTAATTGATCTGAAATACCTATAACAACACCACCTTTTGCAGTTCCATCTAACTTAGTTAAAGCAAGAGAATTTACCTGAGTAACAGAAGAAAATTGTTTTGCTTGCTCAATAGCATTTTGTCCGGTTGAAGCATCTAAAACTAAAAGAACATCATGAGGAGCATTAGTTACAACCTTACTCATGACATTTTTAATCTTTAAAAGCTCATTCATCAGATTTATCTTGTTATGTAATCTTCCAGCAGTATCTATAATTACAACGTCAGCATTTTTTGACATTGCTGACTGAATAGTATCGAAAGCCACTGATGCTGGATCTGACCCCATATCCTGCTTAACAATATCAACCCCTACCCTTTCAGCCCATATTACAAGTTGATCAACCGCTGCTGCTCGAAAAGTGTCAGCAGCTCCTAAAACAACCTTAA
>Ga0233432_10005765_pt1 | contig 10698 bp, 10 predicted proteins | sample SI_122_August201_6_FD_179870 | JGI IMG/M metagenome (GOLD analysis project Ga0233432, IMG submission 179870) | Seawater microbial communities from Saanich Inlet, British Columbia, Canada - SI_122_August2016_10_MG | ecosystem: Environmental > Aquatic > Marine > Inlet | place: Canada: British...
GGTGTACCTCACTGGCAACACAAGAGAACTTAGACATTAAACCACCTACAACATTTGTAAGTGGTGTACAGGAGAGGTTAGAAGACCTCCCACTCCTTGATGCTCCACCGATGACAATTGCGGTGTACTCGTTTCAAGATAAGACAGGACAAAGGAAACCTAATGAGAGGTTTTCTTCACTATCTTCCGCTGTAACTCAAGGAGCAGATTCTTGGGTTATTGATGCATTACAGAGTGCAGCTAAGGGTGATTGGTTTATAGTGATAGAACGTGGTGGACTTAATAACCTAGTTAAAGAAAGACAACTAGCAAAGTCCACATATGAACAATATGAAAAAGGTGAAAAGAAACCAGAGCTTAAACCCTTGAAGCTCGCTGGTTTATTATTGGAAGGGGGTATCGTTGGATATGATTCTAATATCGTAAGTGGTGGTAACGGATTACGCTACTTTGGTGTTGGGGGCGATACTTCCTATAGGACAGATCAAGTCACAGTTTCTATGAGACTTGTTTCTGTTAACTCTGGTAAAGTTATTTTGACAACAAATGTCACGAAGACTATTGCTAGTGTAAAGGACGATTTTAATGTCTTTAGGTTCTTCGAAATGGGAACACGAGCATTTGAAATGGAGAGTGGTGCGGCTGCTAATGAGCCGACCTCTGTTGCAGTTAAAGCGGCAATCGACCAAGCGATTATTAATATGATAAAAAAGGGCGAATCTAAAGGACTGTGGGATTATGAAGAAACAGACCTTTACATAAAGGAGAAGAAATGACCAAAAAAATTATAGGGTTATTCTTTGTTATGGTATATTTAATGATAGCGCCACCCTCTGCTGCAAATGATATTTACATTACACAAGTAGGGGATAATTTGGACTTAGATATTACACAGGACGGTACAGATAATGCTATTGGCAACTCTACTACCGCTGCTGTGATCAATGGTGATGGGATGACATTTTCTATTACCCAGACAGGTAGTTATAATATTATTGAAGCTACTATAAAAGGTGCAAACTATACTGGTACATGGGCTTTTACAGGTTCAAGTAACACAGTAGACTTGGACTGTAGCTCTGCTGCATCTGGTAATTGTGACGATGTTACTCTTAACATTACAACTACTGGAGATGGAAATGCTTACAGTTTTGATATTGGCGAAACTGCTGATGCGTCAAACAGTGTAGTCAACTTTACATTAACAGGCGATAATAGTATTTTAAATTCAACTATAGATGGTAAAGCTGCAACACTCACTGTTAATGTTAACAATAGTGCGTCTTTAGCAACAACATCTACTGCAATGGATGAAGGTGTTGAAATAACAACGGTACAAACAGGAGATGGTGTAAACGGACATACAGCTATAATTGATGTAGTTGGTGGTGGTGGAACTATTGATATTAACCAAAGTGGATTAAACGACCAATTAATAGATATTGATATACAAGGCGATAACTTTGACATTGATATCACGCAGTCTGACTAGTATATTTTTTGTTCTAATAACAACTTCTGCATATGCAAATATTGGAAAAGTTGTCGAACAAAAAGGGGTTACTAATATTGAAAGAGGAGAAGATGGCTTTGACTCTATAGATAAAGGTTTCGGTATGAAGTCAATGGACACGGTTCGTACTAAGAATGGACGAACTGCTATTGAATTCATAGATGACACTAGGGTGGATGTAACAGAACACTCAAAGTTAATCATTGATTCTTTTGTTTATGACCCAAATACACAGACAGGCTCTTTATCATTAAAAGCGTCCTTCGGCACAATGAGATATGCTTCTGGACAGATTGCTAAGAATAGTAGACAGAATATAAAGATTAGAACTCCTACCGCCGTAGTTGGCGTTAGGGGAACTGATTTTTCTATGACAATAGATGAGCTTGGTAGTAGTACTATTGTACTTTTACCATCATGTAATGACTTTGGAAATTGTGTAGTTGGAGAGATTACAGTATCATCTGAGGTGGGTATGGTTATTATGAATCAGGCATTTCAAGCGACTGTTGTTCCTAGTCCATACTCAGAACCTACTAAACCAGTAGTACTTGACTTGGATGAGAATAGTATTCTAAATCTTCTCATTAGAAAGAAACCTGTAGAATTAGATGAAGACAGTGAAGAAGCTAGAGCTAAAGAACTTGCAGACTTCTTAGGAATAGATTATCTACAGTTCGATGCTTTCAAAACAAACGAATTATTAGATGTGCAAGACTCTTCATGGTCAACAGAACTAGACTTAGACTTTCTTGGAGCAGATTTACTCGCAGACATTTTAGACATTCTTAATGAACAACTTGCACTACAGATGAGAGATGAATTTACTAAACAACAGGACGGTGTACAGTTAGGAAAGAATCCAGATACAGGTGTTGAGATATATGACTACAATACAAACTGGAAGTTTAGAAGAGATGGTGGAAATAATGTATTTGATGCTAATTTAAGTAAGAACCATGACTACAGAATTAATTTAAAACAAGACGAAATAGAACTCTACGATATCCCAATTGGGGAAGGAAGTAATAATGAAATCACTATTATCCAAGTTAGGTAAGTCAATAACTGGTACTCATATGGGTATAGCCTTAATTGTATTATTTTTCTATGCACAGTCTTGCTTTGCAAATGAAATATATGTGAACCAAGTTGGTGATGATCTTTACTTACAAGTTGCACAAGTAGGCAGTGATAACTCCTTTCAGTTCTGTGCCGTCAACAATGATTCAAATTGTACAGATGTGAACGGCAACGCACATAATCGGGCAGATGGGTTTGCAAGTGACGATAGTATAGTTATGAGTGGTACAGTTGGAGATGATAACACGGTTGTTGTAGCACATGCTGCTGGACAGAACAACGGTAACAGTAATGAAAGTTATATTGGAATTATAGGTGACCGCAATAAAGTACAAAACTTTTTTTCAAACCACAGTTCTGGAAGTAATAACTTTAGCACTCAAGATTGGGGTGGTGTTAAAGAAACTAATATCCTCATTGATGGAGATGATAATACAGTAAAAGTATCAAGTGATAGTTATGGAGAAGCATTCAGTGAGATTGAAGTAACTGGTGATGACAATAGTGTAATCTTGTATCAAAGGTCATTGAACAATACTGCTTCAATAGACGTAACAAATGCAGGCGGCCCCGTCAGTGTTAATATCCAACAACTTGGCAGTAGTTATCAAGACACAGGATTAAACTCAGCAAGTGTAACATCATATTGTGGCGATTCAAATGGTTGCACAGTAAATCTAACTCAATACTAACACCTAAATAGTCCTATGAAATGGATTACGCACTGGGCAACCGCCCTGATAACCCTTATTGCTGTATCTTATGTTGGTTGGAGTGACCCCTTCATCAAGGAAACTCTACGTCTAAAGTCATTCGACTTAATCCAACAATACGACACTCCACAGATATCTTCAGACATTGCGATACTAGAAATAGACGAAAAGTCTATTGAGAAGTATGGACAGTGGCCTTGGAAGAGAACTGTCATTGCAGATATGATATGGCAACTCAGAGAAGCAGGCGCTGGGATAATCATCTTACCTATTTTGTTCTCAGAACAGGATAGACTTGGTGGTGATATGGACTTAGCACAAGCAATTGCTGGTAATGGTGTTGTCATTGCACAAACAGGTACATCCCAAACAAATAAGAATGCAGTTCCTAGAGGTGTTGCTAAGATAGGTGACCCACTTCCTTGGTTATTTGAGTGGGACGGTATGTTGGGGCCAATAGAGTTACTAGGATTAAATGCAGACGGTGTTGGTGTAATATCAACTGTGCCGGAGATAGACGGAGTTGTAAGACGTTTACCACTTTTAATGAGAGTCGGAGAAGATATATTTCCATCTATTGCAATGGAAACTATTCGTGTTGCAACAGGCGACCCATCATATCAAGTTAAGACACAAGAAGGTGGTATCACTGCAATGCGTGTACCATCATACCCTACAATCAAAACTGATACATTCGGTAGAATATGGTTGAGATACAATACAGATTTCCCTACACTAAGCGCAACTGCTGGAGAGTATAATTCTCTTGCTGGTAAGACAGTAATCATTGCGACTACTGCTGAGGGACTTGGTAGTATTATTGCAACACCTAAAGGTGAACAGTATTCGTATGTTCCAGTTGCTACATCCTTACAGACAATCCTAAACGGTGAGACACTTATTAGATTCCCAGAATCAACATTCTTGGAATGGTTGTCTGCACTTGGACTTGGATTGTTATTAGTACTTATTGCAAACAGAGCTCCATACTGGTTATCTGGTATTATGATTATTGCAATTCCAGTTGGTGCAGTATACGGTTCATACTATTACTTCATTAATCATCTATGGTTGATTGATTGGAGTTGGGTTGTTATGGTAACAACACTGGTTGGATTCCATGCAATATTCAATAGGTTCACAAAGGAATTCTTTGAGAAACAGGCTATCAAGAAACAGTTCGCTGGGTATGCATCACCTACAGTTGTACGACTATTACAAGAGAACCCAGCGCTTATTAAAGACGGTATGAAGAAAGAGATATCAATCTGTTTCTCAGACCTACGAGGGTTCACTCCATTGGGTGAATCATTTGGTGATGACGTTAAGGGGTTGACAAAAATAATGAATGGGTATATGGATGCCATTACACAACCAATATTAGATGCCGATGGTATGGTAATCAAGTACATTGGTGATGCATCTATGCACATACACAACGCTCCAATCGAAGACCCCCACCACCCCAGAACTGCTGTAAATTGCGGTTTGGATATGTTAAAAGCAGTGGAGATATTCAATGATAAAATCACGAAAGAAGGAAGACCGCCCGTGGGTATGGGAGCTGGGATTAATACTGGTCTTGGTTATCTTGGCGAAATGGGTTCTACTCTACGACACAGCTATGATGTGCTTGGAGATGCAGTAAGTACTGCTGCTAGAATAGAATCAAAATGTAAGGAATACGGATGTGTCCTATTAGTAGGTGAGAACACATATAAAGCAACTAAAGACGATTTCTTTTATCTAAAAGTAGACGACCTTGCAGTTAAAGGAAAGACTGTAGGTATCCGTATATATACTGTAATAGACTCTCATTGTGACACACTATCACAAGAGAAGCATGAAGAGATGCATTTGTTATATACTGCCCAAAATTTCGATACTTCTATACGGATGTGTCGAGAATTGAAGGGTGAGTTTGGTGGACAATTAGATAAGTATTATGACATGTGGATTGAAAGGTGCATATACATGAAGACACAAACACTTCCAAAGGATTGGAATGGTGTCTTTATTGCAACAACAAAATAGAATGAGGTGATAATTATGTTGTGGAAAAATTTACTACTAATGAAGTTTGAAAATGGTTTTCGTATCATGCCAGACAACAAGGAAGATGATAAGTTCTTTGTATTAGATGAATGTCAACTTGAAATTGGAGATGAGTTTAGGGTTGGCCCAAATGGTTACTTTGAAAAGATTGGTAATCCAACCAAGTTGATGACCAACTTTGTGAAAGAGGAGTTAACGCAATGATGTGGGTTGACTATAATATAGACCAAGTAGGTAAGAACTTCAGAATTGAAGGTGATTGGCCTGGCGAAGTGATGGGTAAACAAAAGGATGGTAGTGACAAAGACTACCACTTATACCAACCACACGATGTATTCAAAGTGGATGAAAACGGATGGTTGGTATATTGTGGCAAAGACGGCGATGTTCTAACAACTAAGTACGTTAAGTAATTATCTGCCGTTCATTGGATTCCATGACTCTACATTAGGGTCTGAAACTGGTACTGGTATCATCATAGTCTTTGATGACTGATTTGTTACATTATTAACAATCTGTTGACTATTAGCAGTCATCATTGCAACAGGCGCCATCGCTGCGTTTTCTACATTCACTTGAGACTGTTCTTGTATTGCCATAGTTCTCTGTGTATGTAACTGAACAACTTCTGCCTGCATTACTGCACCAGAACCTAATTGAGTTGTAGAAACACTACCAGTTGGTAGTGGTGCCATTTTAGATGGTACATATGTAAGGTTAGATGCAGTAGTTGATGCATTTAGTGCTGAAGATGTAACAGAATTAGAGATTGATTCAGAACCCATATTCAATCCAGTAGATGGTGTAGTTTCTACAAGTTGTCCACTTTGGAAGCTTCCAGAACTTGCGCCGACAGACTCAAGTTTTGCTGCTTTTTCTTTTCTTGCAATTCTTTTAATTGCACTCATACCCCATTTTCGGTTGATAGACCCGTCTTTAATACCTTCTTCAATCATTTCTTTAGTGAACTTGCCCTTTTGTCCTGACACAAATACTGCAATCCCACTAGAAGATTCGGCAGGAGCAGTAGGAGCAGTTACGGTTTCAGCAATAGATGCAGCACTGTCTACTATAGGAGTATTTACTGTAGGGGTTTCTACTGTTGCAGATGCTCGTTTAGCCTCATCTAGATCCATTTGTGCAAGTGCTACTTCACCGTCTAATGCTGTTTGATCAGAAATATCTGCAAAATCATAGATGCCTTTTGCCTGTGCAGCAAGTGCTGTGTCCAATTTTGCTTGGGCAGATTCTACATTAGTCATCTGTGGTTCAGCAGTTACAACAACTGCCGATTCTTGTCTCTTTGCAAGTTCGTCTTGGACTAATTTTGTCTGATCTTCAGACATATCTTTGTCTGCCAAGATTGCCTTGAGTTGCATATCACTTGCATCTGCGATTTTGCTTTCGTCAACTTTTGAATTGCCAAAATAATTTTCATTATATAAACCAGTTGACCTTGCTTCTTGAAATGCATTTGCTTCATCAATCTCTGCCTGTTTCTTATCAGCAGTAGCGAATAGAGAAGTAACACTTCCCCACATAGAACTGACTTTATTGCCTAATCCAACCGCCATACCCTGTACTGCGGCATGTGTTTCTGAGAACACTGGAATATTAATTGAATTTACTTTACTTGCAATACTAGTACCAACGGCAGTAATTGTTGATTGTATTCCTTCAAATGAATTAGTACTTGTTTCGGGAACATTAATAGTGGTATCATCTGGCATACTAGCCTCACCACCACTAGACACTTCATTGTACACTCTACTAAATGCTTCGCCAGGACTTTCTCCGCCAGGCAAGATTGCTTTAACTGCAGCGAATCCAGCTTTTCCTAGTGCTTTCATAATAGTACCGATATTGGCAATACCATCCATCAATGCACTACCATCAAAAGAAAATAGTCCTGTAAACCAATCCCAGATACCCTTAACAGTATCTAAAAGAAATTCACTTAACTTGAATGGTTTATCTGGATCTCCAAACCCAAACAAGTCTTTAACAAAGTTTACAGCAAGATTTATTGGATAGTAGATTATATCAATTAACTTCATCAGTCCATCACCGAAAGATGTTGGAAATGAGAATAAGTCAGATAGAAACGCCATTACATTGTCAAATGGCGCTGTTATAGTTTCCCATATACTACCAAGGGTTTCTGAGAACCATTCAACGACACCACCGAGAGCAGATTGTGGGCCAAAGATAAATCCTATTGCACCAAATAAAGCATTGAATGGCGCCATAATCATATCGAATATCCCACCAAATATACCTTTTACAGTATCAACAACAAAGTTGATAGGTGCCATGATTAAAGTTTTGATGCCACTAAACATGGAGTTAAACCCACCAAGAATATCTCCTTGGAATATCATCTTGATGCCACTAAAGATATCACTGAATCCGTCAAACACACTCATTATAGCAGTACTAAGAGCTCTTATTGGTGCCATAACGTAATCGAAGAGTCCTCCAAAGAGTCCTCCAATAGTATCCATTACAAAACCAAGAGGAACAACAATCAAATCTGTCAAAAAGGAGAATATTTTCCTTACAGATTCGACTAGTGGGAATGCGTCTAAAGCATCTGCAAGACCATCCATACCAAGAGCGCCTAACACCCAGACAGTAATGTCTTTAAGTATTTTAAGAGGTAGTCCGATAAACCAATCGAATAGTTTCATCAAACCCTCTTTGAGTCCGCCAAAGATGCCTCCTACAGCGAACCCTTCCATGAATCCTGTTATGAAACCGATTGCAGCAGTAATACCAGCAACAACTGCAACGATAGGAAGTGCAAGAGGAGCTAGTATACCAGCGAATGTAGTAATACCAGCAACGATACTAGAAAATATTGCTGGGATAGCAAGAAGTCCTGCTTTAAAACTCTTGAAGGGTGCTAGTATACCATTGAATAATCCACCCTCTTTGTCACTATCTTTTTTGTCACCATCATCTTCACGCAGCAATCTATTAGTTTCTTCTGCTACTGCTAAACTTGCGTTTGCTGCTCGTCTATCTTCTCCAGCATCCTCTGATAGAGATGCACCACTTGGGCCCATTGGGTTCATATCAGTAGTTGGTTTCATTGCATCTAAAATATTGTCTGCAATCGCCAAAAGAGTATTCTCTGTTGCAAGTTTTTCTAGAGTATTTTTATCTAAAGACGTTTCTTCAACAGGTGTAAAATCTTCTCTTTTAGTTTTTGGTTCTGGTTTTTCTTGAGACTGTTCTTCTGTGCTAGAAAAGTCTTTTAATGCACGAAGGTTTGCATCTGCACTTGCATCTGATTTAGAAACAAATTGACCATTGGATTCTCTAAGAGAACCATTTAATTCAATATTTCCTTCTTCGTTAACTTTGGCAATTCTGTCTGTGTTGAAACCTAGTTTTTCTGCTGCTTCAATTAACTTTTGACCCTCAGACTCTCTTGCAAGTAATACTTCTTGTTCTGCTTTTTGAATTAGGAGTTGATCTCTGGTGATACCTAAACGCTTTGCGAGGTTCGTCTGTTCTCTTTTTTCTTGACGTTTCTTAAAGACAACATCCTTTACTGCTTTAGCAACATTCATGCCAGGCAGATTCATAAAGGCATCTTTAAGTTTGTCAATACCAACCGCTTCTTTAACTGCTTCTCCAATAGAAGAATAACTTGCTTTACTTGCAGCAGTTACTTTTCCAAGTTCTTTAGATGCTTGGAGAGAACGCTCATTCGCTTCTTTTAGTTCTTCAGTTACTTTTACTAAGGAGTCGTTTAGTGTATCAGCCATTTACTTTACCTATTTCTTTTTAGTGTATGCTTGCGAACCAAAGAACGCCGCAACAATACCAGCAACAGCAACAAAGTATGTTGGGGCCATACTTCCTAGTGTTTTCTGTGCTTCATCTAGTCCAACCAGTGATGCAAGTACTACTGCGAATGGATACAATAACAATCCAAACAATGCAAACCATGTCATAGAGCGCTGAGCGTCACGCATGGCATCATTATCTTCTAGTTCTTTTCTTTTGAACTCCATGTACATTGCATGTTCTTCATCACTAACTTTACCATCACCATTAGTATCGGCGGGATGGTGCTTTTTTACTTCTTCTTCTGACATAGTATTCTCCTATTTATTAGCGGCGTGTCTTTGCCTCATTGCTTCATCTTCTAGGTATTGCGACAACATGGCGATATAAATCTCCCTCTCCCACGGTAACATACCTTCGATTTCAGTTAAAGAATACTTATGTTGATGCATAAGTGTAAAGTTTAGTCTAAAATAGTTCTCAAGTGTGTTGTGAGAGAGGGCTATTAGAAAAAATTCTGCATACCCTCGACTACTACTTCACTCTCAATCCCTGTATTTGGATTCTTTACTTTAACTGAATGTTTCACTTTAGGCATAGTATCAAAGAACTGTTGTACTTTCTCAAACTGTGTATGAGATAGTGAGTCAATAAACTCATCAAGTTCTTTTTTATCCATATCACTTTTTGCATAAACATTTTCTTTATCATAAATTTGTGATATACAACTTTTAACAATTGCAAATCCAGCTTCACTGTCTGAAACCTTTGTCATTTCTGCAAGACTAGCAATACGAGGATACTCTAAAACAATACCCACATCATCAGTTAACTTAATGTCAGCGTTATGTGATACATCTCGTACACATTCAACTTCATCTAAATTAATATCAACCTCAACTCTTGTCTTCTTATCATCTGGACACAACAGATTAACTGTTGCAACTTCACCGATAGATTTAGAACGTAGTTTAATAAAAACGTACTCAATATCGAAGAATGGCAGTTCGCCAGTTTTTAACTCTCCGAATGTACAATTCTCAATAATCTGTTCTACTGCTCTTAGCATATCAGATTCTTCACCTGTGCTTTGTGCAGTTAGTAGTATCTTCTCTTCTTTAACTAAGAAGGGACGGTACTCAATTTTTTGCCCTGTAGAGGGCAATGTCAACTCATATTTGGCCGTGGCCAACTTTGGTAATGCCATAATTATCTCCTGTTACATTATGTTACTATTATTTATATCGACTATGGTATGCTTATTTCATGTGCAATTTTTCTTTTCAAGAATGTTAATGGATCACTAGCATGCTGTGTAATTGCTTGAACTCTACCAAGAGCAGATTCAACTCCGCCAGGCAAAGATAATCCAAACTTTTGTGTTATTTCGTACACCTTTGATATTGATGCTGCTAATTCGTATGGTGCAGTATTATGATTTGCATTGCCCAACCATGTCACATCAGAACCCTTAGTTGGTTGGAATGCAATGATTAAAGGAACCCATCTTTTAAATGCCATATTGACTGTTACTGT
>Ga0233432_10005769_pt1 | contig 10694 bp, 12 predicted proteins | sample SI_122_August201_6_FD_179870 | JGI IMG/M metagenome (GOLD analysis project Ga0233432, IMG submission 179870) | Seawater microbial communities from Saanich Inlet, British Columbia, Canada - SI_122_August2016_10_MG | ecosystem: Environmental > Aquatic > Marine > Inlet | place: Canada: British...
AAAGGTTTTATATCTCCTGTGTCCTTGTAGTAATCGTACATCTTCTTAAAGAATGGATCACTAAGTACTCGACTAACTTCTTTTAGTTGGTCAATATCTTTTATTACTCCTTCGGTTTCCGCTGCAACATCGAATAATGCGTTGGACTCTTGAGTAACCTCGGTTTGTTCGACAACTTCATTAGTTGTCTCTTTAACTTCTTCAACTCCCTCGTTCTCCTCTTTTGCTGTTTCGTTTTCCTCGCTACTATCAGTAGCATCTTCAGTAACCTCCTCTTGAGTCTCTTCATTAACTTCTTCAGTAACCTCCTCGGTTTGTTGTTCTTCCTCTGATTCAGTTTGCTCATCTTCTGATTTAGCATCTGGATCAGGTAAAGTAAGATTGTCGTAATCAATAGTTTGAGCACCGACTCCCTCTTGTATTTCATCACTCATATTATTCTATTTGGTTGTTTAATAGATGTTACTTTCTGTAACTTCTTTTTGTTCGTTTGTTCTTTGGTACACAGTTAGGGACTTTTTTACTCCCCTTCTTTTTCATACCAATCATTTGGTATCCACTCCAACATGGTCCTTTTTTAGCCTTTTTCATTTCCTCTTCTTTCCAAGTTTTTTAAAGTCTGCACCATTCATTTTATTATATGGTTTAGCCATCTTAGCTATCTTCATTTGCTTCGCACTTAATTTCTTTTTCTTCATTACCATTTTTCTTTATGTGACCAATACCGAGCAGATAGTTTACTTGGATTAGGATCTTGAGCATTGTGTCTAGCGTAATAGCTTTTCTTTCTTGCTTTATCCTTTGCTGACTTTGGATTCTTTCCAGCACCTGAAACCCCTTGTTGACCAAATCGAATTGTTTTGATTTTGTCTCCAACTTTTGCAACTACGACATGAGATTTTGTTGGGTGGCTAGGTGTTCTTTTTGCTTTATTGTAGCCAGATACACCTGCTTTACTTAGTCTTGAATCTCTCTTCTTTGCCATAGTTTCACAAAATTATTGAGAGGTATATGAAACCTTTGTTCTCTCACCAATTCACTACGATTACGTAAAGGATAGCCAGTAATCCGACTACCCAATACACACTATTATCGCTTGAGATTGGTGTCTTACCTAATGGATCGTAGAATCGCATTAGTACATACAGCCACAGGCTGATTTTCTGCGACCACACCTAGTACACTTATTATTTCGCATTACATCAATACTTTTTCTTTGATCCCTTTACTTTAACGTATCGCTTTCCTTGTTTTTTAACTGGCATAATTATGATTGGTTAATAGTTGAACTTAAAATATTCATGCCCATCTCCTCTTCCTCCAATGACATTGTGTTGTTTGATACTAGCCTACACAAGTCAATGAATTCATCTTGAGAATAGGTGAATTTCATCATATTGATTTTTGGATATACTAATTGAATATTATCGGTGGTATAGCCCTTATCGCTATCTATTCTATCTATGGATATGTTGTGTGTTTTTTCCATCCTTGTCCAACCAATTGGTATGCCTGAAAGGCTACAAACCTTTCCTTGATCTAAATAGACCTTTAGGACATCATCAATTGAAATCTCAAAATCAATCTTTCTTTTCTTTGCGTTCTTCTCGAACTTCTTAAACCAGGAGATACTTACCCCATTCTTAAAATCTATTTTTCTACTCCTCCTCAACCGCAATATCTTTACTCGCATTTATTTCTGTGGAGACAATTTTTGCATCTGCATTTTTGTCAACTTGGTATGCCCTAGCCCTAGATTTCTCTTGTTCTTGGATGTTTAAGCCTTGTATTCTTAATTGCTCTATTTGCATCCTATACTGATATTCAGCGTTGATTTGCTCCATCTTGGATTGATGCTCTAGTTGTAGCTTCTGCTGTTCGGCTTGTTGATTCATTTGTAGAGATTGTTGCTGTGTTTGAGCATTAACCTCCATGTTCTGCCTTTCAAGCATTGCCTTTCTTTCCTCGTTCTTTTTAATCCTAGAATCGAGATATAGTTTTTGTTGGTAAATGTTGGTTAACCCCTCAATCCATATGACATCGCTAAGTGTTATTTGTCCGCTTTGTAGGGCTGTCTCAAGTCTTTGAACCATTAACTCTTTCTCATAGACATCTGGATGGTTATTGAAGTAGATACCTAGATTTCTAAAACTGACATCCTTAGATAGTTTAAAGAACTCCATTGAATTACTACCCAAGGCTTTTTGATAACCCATGATTGTACCATCCTCGGCTGCATCTTGAATTCGCATCATCAATGATCTACACAACTTCTCTGTTACCTTTTGCTCGGCAGTCATCAAGTAGTTAATCGCATTATTGGTGGATTGTTGAGCCATTTGTCCAACAGATTTTAACATTCTAGCATTAGGTGTAGAGCCATCAGTGATCTCGTTAAAACCAGTGATGTCACGAAGCAATTGCATTTCTTGTTGTATGATACCGAAGTATCTATCAGCTTCATCTTTGATACCGTTATCTAACTCTCGAATTGGAATATCTCCAGCCACTTCCCCATCATCATCCACCTTGCGATACATTAGATTACCACTAAAGGCATACATGGCTAGGTTGTCCTTAAAGGGTACTTTCTGTCCTCCAACGGTAACATCATTCATCGCATTAGCCTCTATCAAAATACCCTTTGGTTTTGCTCTAGCGATTACATTTTGTAGCTTAAACCAAGCTATATGTAAGGCTTTGTCTATTGCCATTACTTGGTCTCCAAATGCGAATGTTTTGTTCTCGTATAACTTGGGAGCGACAACATGATAATTGAGATGTCCTTTCTTTAAATCATTAGCATCTCGCTTCATGTTACTTACTAGCTTGGCTCCAAAGTAATAATCGGTATCTAGTACCCACCGACACTCATAAACAAGATCGTAGTTAGCATTAATTATTTGCTTATTCTTTTTACCTCTAGTCTTATGTCCAAAGACTGTCTTACCATCCTCTTTCTTAATAGATTCATATGGTATTTCAGAATGAGAAATAAATTGCATTACCGCAACGTGCTTCATTACGTTATTATCCTGAATAGCTCTTTCATATCTAGTATGATTGTATCTCTGCTTAGATGTTCCAGATTGAGCCATTGCCTCAAACTCAGCACTATCATACTCTTCTTGACTTGAGTAATTCTTAATTTGACCAATTGACATCTCCTCAATATGCCCAGCCATAGTGATATCATTGTGATAGGGATCATTAGTTGGATCACAGAAGAAATCCTCGTACCTGACATATTTGGGTTTAATTTCCCCATCAAAATCTATATCATCAAAAACGATTCCAGCACCATGTGTGATGAGATCATCAATCACTTGACTTCTTACCTCATCGTACTTATTCTCTTTTAAAATTAAATTGAGGGCACTTTCACATTCATACGCAGCCTGATGCTTATAGCCGAATTTCATATGCAATTCTGCCTCCTCTAATGTCTGTGGGTCTTCCTTTGATAATCCTACTTCTTGAGGTGTAATACCAGCTTCAGCAAGTTCTGCTGCCATTATTAGCTTTGATTGTAACTCAGCGTAGTATTTCTCCTTATCATCTTGAGCGACAGGATCTATAGCTTGTATATCTATATCATATCCAGCTTTCTCGACAATCGAATGGATCATCTTGAATACTTTTGATACAATTGGTAATGGTGACCAATCTATTCTCATTTGACTAGCATCACCATTTGCTAGTTCTTTGGGTACTAATATCTTTTTGAATTGATTAGTATTTGGTCTACCAAGCATATGAAGTGTTCGCTCCACCGCTCTATGTCTATCGTTGTAGAATGCTTTTGATGTGCTGGTGTATACATCCCAGAATTTTCTTACTTGACTTACTATCCAGTCCTTTTTCTTCTTGTCCGAGAAGGAAACATCATGCGAGTCATTAATGTATGATTGATTCATATTTATATCATTGATATGTCACTAAAATCAAAGTCAATATGGTTTTCTTCGGACTCTTCATTTACCGCAATCTTTTTGGTTCTCTTTAATCTGTAAGCAGCTACTATTGCCCAACCACTTGCCATAGTAGCATCATTCTTTGTACTGTTCTGGATATCAAAATCCAGTAAATCATTGAGCAGTCTTGGAAACACAATCTTTTCAGTGTTCTTGTCTATATAACTAGCGTAAGCACTAGCTAACTGCTCTTTTGAGGCAACACCTGCTGCGATACCTCTTTGTGTCTTTCTTCCTCCCTTGGGTCGTATAAGCCAAGAACTGTATCCTCTTCTATCGAAGTAGTTTAAAAAACCACTCTTATTATTTTCGACCAATACCTTACCTCCAAAAAAGTAAGCAGCCTTTAAACAATCCTCGTAGAAATTATCTGGATCATCAGGTCTAGCTAGGTATTCAAATAAGAATGTTTCACTTAACTCGCTATCCAATCCATCATACTTATGAAAGCCATAGCAACCTCCCAAAGACATTCTCTTTTGATCTACAATATCTACAGCCTTATGATCGAAGGGATCTACTCCAATAACTACGTTTTTATTCAATGGACGCTTCTTTTCTTCTCCATCAACGTGATTCCAATCTTCATTTAAATTCACATTTTTGTTTAGTAAAAACCTTCCATTTTCGCTTTCCACAAAACTAACGAGGGTGTCTTGTACTTCTTCCTCCCACAAAAAATCACCACGAGTGTACATTGGCTCGGATAAGAAAGAGATCACAGATAATTGTGCGTTTAATTTGAGTACGTTGAATGGACATAGGTCAGCATCTCTATAAAACGCTTCCTCTATAGTCCAAGGGAACTTACGGATATAACTCGCAAGTTGTCGTGGATTCCCAGTAAGACTATCCCTTATTTGCTGTTGGTAGACTTTGGCTTTGTACCAATCGCATTTCCCATACGAATCCATGAAATCTTCATCGTTCTCATATGCAGGAGTAAATAGCCGACATAACCCAGATTTAGTTCTATTTAGGTCTTTATCACGCTCCTGCCATCCACTCCCCTTCCATAACTCTTGTGCTGGAGCCGAACCACCTTCTTCTACTGTGGAGGTGAAGTATGCCTTACCTATTATACTCTTAGAGCCCAAGGACATAGTAGGCTTGACAATACTCCAACCCTCTACAATATTCATTTTAGGGTCCTTCACATCAATCTTCGCAAACTCATCTCGGACATATCTTATCAGCTTTTGGCTATCGTAGGCTAGGTTATCGCTAGACTTAAAGGTTACATCCGAGTTGAGCTCCTTGGCTTGTTTATTAAGCTTTTGAGCAGATGTAGGATTTCTAAACCCAAGTGTTGATTGTATCTTTTTGTAGTCATAAATAGGTTGAAAGAAGTCAGGTAGGTATTTGAAACTACCTATTACTTTTATAAAGAATGACTTAGCATCATCTCTAGTTTTTGATTGTATACCGCTTTGTACATTAAACATTCGACTTGGTGGATCAAATGCTGCTAATGCTGCCCTAGCCGTTTTACCACTTCTTCTACGAGTACATTCGATTAATCCATACGAGTCTGGATTTTCTACACACCATTGCCAATACAACCATGTTTTTCTATCGCTATCCCTGTAGTGAGGATATCCTATGTCTATCTTCCACCAATTAAGGTACATATAGTGAAGTCCTGTGATGTAGGTTGGAACACCCTTACACATGAACCAAGCCCCATTAAGTCGCTTGAACCACTCTTCATTTCTGTAACCCTCTAGCTTTGGATCAAAATATAGCTTATCGTATTTCTGCTTTTCCTTTTCAATCTCACGCTCCTCATCGTAGTCAAAAGCTGGGATATGCCTAAACCACTTTTGTTTTTTTGTGGTGTTTGTCTTTTTAAAGACTGGTACTTTAACCCAATCCTTTTCTACGTAATCATACACAATGCCAACAGGGGGTATGTTTACTTTCACTTCATATACTAACTCTGTCTTCCCCTCCTCGTGATTAATAAACATCCCCTAATGTTGCCATATCTTCAGGGAAACTACCCTGTCTTGTCTTTGTCGCTAGTTGTATAGCCGTTTCATCTCCTTGGAATAATTCCAATTCATGCTTCTTGATTCTGCCCAGTGTTTCTTCAGCTAGTTCTAGCATCTGGCTCTTAATTTTTTGTCCTTCTAGGTAAGCCTTGTCATTTGAGAACTCTTTGAATTGCTTAGATACGTCACTCACCAACTTCCATAAGTGTTCTATGTTAGACCAATAGAGACCGTAGATTACGTTGTTTTGATATTTAATGAAGCTAATCATGGATAGCCTTGAAGATTTATGAGATAAGACATAAAACTCCTCCGCTTTATCTTGTTGTAATTGAGCGGTAAGATCCAATCCAGCTAACTCAGCACATATCTTTTTTCTTTCCGCTATGTCTGGGAAGTATCTTCGGAGCTCTGAACCCTTATCATATAGATAAAGAATATAGCGGATAAGGTAGGGTCTATACTTGCTAGGGTATACCCATATCTCAGGACCTAGTGCTTCCAACAATACTCCACTCCTTACTTGTATATCTAATTCCTTATTGTTCAACTCGAAAGGGTTGACAATCATACCATCGAATTGTTCCTTTTTAAATATCCGCTCCACCCTCTAGTTGTATTATTTGGAGTTCTTTAAGTAATCCCCTCAATTGCTTTTCTAAGTACCATAATCCCCTTTTTGGCTTATTTATTATGGTATGATGCTCTGGTATTTCATCAAAATCAATATCAAAGCTATTTGTCTCCTCATGGGGGAGATTGGGATTGTATATGAAAATTATATGATCAAATATTTTGTCTTCAACGCACTTCAGTATTTCTCTACCGCTACGCATCCCACAATAAATATCAGCAGTTTTCATTATCTCTTTAGCCAACCTAGTAGGGTCATCTTTATTGAATTCACAAATTTCTTCAAACCACTCTTGCCTGTGGTTAACCCTATCTTCATAGCACTCATTAAAGTCCTTGTATCCATATTTATCTTTTAGTTTGTTATATAAAAAAATCTCTGCTGCTGCTCTTGAACTATCAGAAAACTTTAAGTTGAATTTTCTATTAAGTATCTCGGCAGCCGTTGTCTTTCCATGTCTCGCATTTCCTATAATAAGTAGCTTCATTCTATTTCCATTCCCTTAAAAATATGAGTAATGACATCCACTGTCCACCCATTTCCAAGCATCTTATATCTCTGAGAATTAGATACTACGGATGTGTAGCCATCTGGAACGGTTTGTAGTCTCTCGCATTCCAAGGGTGTTAACTTTCTCCAAAATAGCTTTGAGTCATTGTATACATCGACATACCTTCCAGGTTCTTCGGAACTCACCACATTGTCTTTATCAACCGTAGTTAAGCATCCTGACTTATCGGAGTTGTGTTTTACTTGAAGACATTGAGTTATGGGTACATCTTTATTGTAATCCTCCCTTACTCCTCTCTCATTTATCCTTCTTCCTACAATTGAAGCTGGGTTTAAATCAACGGATACCTTTGGTTCTGTATTACCACCACCACAAGTAGTAAGTGTTGGAGATTTACCATTAGGTGAATAAATTCTTTTTAAATAATCGTGTCCATTAATATCATCTGCCATACCAACCTTTATGGGGCTTGTTGGAATCTTAGGACTTCTCGCATCAACTAGTAATGTTGGAGATTTACCCTCCTCAGAATAGATTCTCTTATGCATATCGTGTCCCTTCATATCAATGGCAGTACCAACCCTTAATGGTGTTGTTGGAATAGAGATGTTTTTTAAAATATGAGTAATCACATCAATAGTCCATCCGTTGCCAAGCATTTTATAACGGTGTGTATCAGGAACTGCTTTTGTATAATTATCTGGTACGGTTTGCAACCTTTCACGTTCTAGTATAGTTAATCTTCTAATGTTGGAGTTATTGACAAATTCATCTTCTACTAAATCTCTTTGTCCTGAACCACCTACCACCAAACAATTAGATTTCTCATTCTTATTTGGTATTCGAGGAACCCAAGGATGATTGTTTTTTATCCTTTGATAAATGTGGGAGTCTTCTTTCAAGTAGTATTTTGGATTAACTTTTTTTTTTACTTCGATATTGTTATCAAAGACTTCTTCCTCTATGTACGCTCCATCCGTTGGTTCTTTGTAATAACCAGCTATCAGTGTTCCTATCTTCTCAGAATCCTTATTATAGAAATATCCTTTTCCTCGAGGAGTGTTTAAAACCCTATCAACTTTAGCATCGCTTAGTTTATGATTTGGATAAACATTAGTTTCTAAAATGTCTTTTAATACGATACCCTTATCCATTGGTTGTTCTACTCCTGGTATGTTAGTCCAATAGTATCTTTTCCTATTTTGAGCGGATACCAAAGAACTATTGATAAGTATGGGTTCAACACCCAATAAGTCTGTAATTACTTGTAGGTGCTCCTTCTTCATCCTTACATTCTCAAGAAGAAAGTATTTTGGTTTACACTCATCTAGTAATCTTGTGAATTCAAAGAATAAAGCGGAACGAGGGTCATCGAATGCTAATTGTTTACCTGCAAATGAAAATCCTTGACAGGGAGAACCTGCTATCATTAAATCAATCTTTGGTAAGTCCTCACCCCTAACATCCCTCACATCACCCAACCTTACTATGTCTGGATAATTGTCCTCACTTACCTTAATAGCATACTTGTCTATCTCACTAGCAAAGTATTTGTCAACTTGAATTCCTAGTCTATCTAAAGCGATACGACCACAACTCATGCCATCAAATAGGCTTAATACATTCATATATTGATCTTTTTTATTACGTTACTTAACATATTATAACACTTGTAGACAAAAAATATATTAGTCCACCATATCCTTCTCAGAGCTGATAACTATGTCTAGTTCTTTAGCTGATTCCCTCAAACCTTCTCCAACTTTTTCGTTTGTAATTACTCTTGTTACACCACCAGCAATCAACTTATCGAGGTCAGATATCTCTAAGGGTCTTATAGCCGTATTGACATAAGCTGTCCCCTTCTCGCTAGATTGTGGTGTCTTTGCCATTTCAAAGAGCAAATTCTCGATAGCAGTGAATGTTGTTGTTTCCGAAGAGAAGTAAGCATCCTCCCCATTTGCTAATACTAGGAGTACTGTGTTTAAACCCTTTTCAGAGCATAACTTCTCCATCATTCTTAGCCTTCCTGTGTCTTTTAATATCATTTCCAGTTTATTGTTTTGTTCTCACAGCAATCCTGACAGAAGTCCGTTTCTGTTTTCGTTTCGCTATTTGTAATCAAAGTATTAACCTCTCCGCAGTCTGGGCAATACCATTTTACTTCTACCAGATTTTTAATTACATCTCCCATCACAATTACTTCCTCCTCACCCATATGTTCCTACGATATCTCTGTTCTCTAATAAATAATATGTTTGATTTTCAACCTCTAGCTCCATATTAGAATCATCCAACATAAGGACCCTATCGTTCTTCTTGTTATTGCTAGTGTGCTTTATGAGTAAGTTCTTCTCAATTGGCTTTGGAAAAATATCTATCACGATACCTGTCTCCTCCGATACTTGAGCCATAGTCCGCTTTCCATCTAATTCAATCTCCACGACACTTTCATCGTATACCTTTTCACCAAGACTATATCCAGGTGCCATTATGATTTCATCATCCACAACCTTTAAAAAAATACGTCTCGCAGGGATAAAGAAGATTTTGTCTTCAATTTGCTTTTGCTTGTCTAAAACGCAGTTGTAGTGGAAGTATACCTTATCACCAATGCTGTAGAAGTCATCAATACCCTGAGAATACCACAAGACATCCCCATCAGGCATCACATCATCTCTAAATGCCCTAGGAAGTCCAATCACCTCACCATAGATTTTAGTGTGGTGTGTGGGTCTGAGGTCGGTTCTTATCCTAAGATCTAGTGTTGTTGATTTGATTTCATCTTCAAATAAATTATCAACTTTGACAACCAAATAATTGTATGGGCTTCTGTATATGCTCTTCATATCATTCCCATAGATTATCAAGTTGATAGTTTATCAATCCTCTGGAAGATCGATATACCATTAGCATTACATCTTTGTATATACTCTTAATGTTTAGATATTCATCCAAATTGATGGTCTCATCTTTACATGAATCTAGGGTATACAGAATGTCTAAAACGAGCTTAGAGATTGTTAAAGATTGATTTGATAGAGTTGTAAATAGAACTTTCTCAAATCCATTTATTCTCCACTTGTTATATTCAATTGATATTTCCAGATACCGATCACTTATATCCTCAAGGTTGTTATAGAGTTCCTCTATATTCCTTGATAATTCGAGATTGTAGTTATGTCTCTCGTTGAGAGCATGATCTCTAAAAAAATCATAATTGATTTCTTGTAGGAAGCTGTTAAGTGAATAAAAAGGATCGTGAAAATATCGTTGGTTATTCTCCTCTATATCATTCACGATATCCATGAGGTATTCGTTACTCATACTTTGATTTAAATTTTGAGTTCTCGCAGTATTTAGAATTCAATATTTAAAATCAATAGTCAAGTAAATAAGCATATAGGTATATCATACATATATATGCTTACCATTAGATGCTTATCATTAGATACTTACCATTAGATGCTTTAATGGTATGTCCCTTATTGTTTGCTCTTACTTTAAATGCTTACTTCCCGCTAGGGAAGGTATAGTTAAAAGTAATTACATACAATTGTATGCATTCATTGGTACGTTCT
>Ga0233432_10005779_pt1 | contig 10682 bp, 7 predicted proteins | sample SI_122_August201_6_FD_179870 | JGI IMG/M metagenome (GOLD analysis project Ga0233432, IMG submission 179870) | Seawater microbial communities from Saanich Inlet, British Columbia, Canada - SI_122_August2016_10_MG | ecosystem: Environmental > Aquatic > Marine > Inlet | place: Canada: British...
AAGGATGAGTGATTAGAGTTACTCAGTTGGCTCAGCTCAACTATAAGGCGCCCTCCAACCCAGACGTGTGTAATTTGTCTTTGCTCAGTGCGATTAATTATTTGTTCAGTCAAGTTTCTGATGGGCTTGGTTCTGAAGTCACTCATGTCTATGGCTATCACGTCAGCTAATTTGTTCTTCTCTAGGCTACCTATAGTATCTTCCAAACCTAGCGCTTTTGCTCCTCCGTAAGTGGACATTTCTATAACTTTTGCATCTGTGTACGTAGTAGTTTTAGTAGATTCTGATTTCATGATTCTTGCAATGCCAGCTGTTTCTCGAAACAAATCAAAGTTGGAGTTTGTCGCCGAACTATCTGAGCCTAGTCCTACATTGTGACTAGCATGAATTAGTTTGCCAAGATTGGAAATTCCTTTGGGCTTGATCATGTCGCTGGCTTGGCAAACGACGGCTTGGGTTCCTGTGAGATTCATCATGTCGATTTCTCCCATGGATAAGCGCTCAGAACCTGTAATCATCAGTTTGGGAGATAAGAGTTGTGCAGTTGCAAGTTCTTCAATAAGTCGGCAATCGTTTTTTTTGATCGCTGCGTCGCCGTTTGACAGATCGCTGGGTTCCAGAGATAGGTGGATTGCAAGATCGAGCTCTTGAGACAATCCTCTTAATCTAGCCACGCTTTCTTTGTTAGATAATATCGTCGCTTGTGCTCCAAAGCGACAGTGTATATGCGGGTGCATCCGATATCTATCATGAAGTTTCTCACTTTTGGAGAAATATTCATTAAGATTGGCTGCCCACACACTAGAATCATCGGCTATAAGGCTTGCAATAGCAGCTCTCACTCCCAATGCAATGCAGGATTCGGCCATAGCATCACCAAAAATACATATGTCTCCGAAGCACGTTGTTCCTGCAAGTAGCATCTCCGCACCTGCGACAAGAGTACTATCTCTAACAAGTTCATAGCTTGAATACCCTATTTCGTCTGCCCATCGGCGGTCACTGATTGATTTTTGATGCAAAAGACTATCGGCACCCCTTAAAAGAGCAGTCGATGCGTTCGCATTTGCATTCACTAAGCCGGGCATTAAAACATGCTCTCTGAGGTGGTATTCTTTAACATCCGGCGAGGAAGGAGCCCACTCTGTCGTGGGAATCAGGTTGCGAATCATTGAGTCCTCTATTACCAACGTATGATTTGCTAGGATTTCAGAGCTCGGTTTGACAGGAATAATCCAGCTGGCGTGTATCGCTTGAAGCATAAAACAGTACTCGGAGTCCTAATTTGCTAACTAACTAAAATAGCATATCTGATCGCTGATTTTTTTTCTCTGTAGTTTCCTAGTGCCTTCCGAGATTTAACATAATAATTTACAGATGGCTTTGGCTTAGATTTTTTTTCCTCAGAATGTCGTGTATTTATCATAAATTTCATGTCGCTTTATCATTCCTTTAAAATAGTCAATTAGGGTGCTTTTAAGACCGTTGTGTGTTAAGATGATATAGAACAATATTTAGTAAATATTCCATATTAATCAATAGGTTGTTTTCTCCTATGGTCGAAATAGAACGTCAGCAAAGTCGAGTCATAGAAGACGAAATGCGTCAGTCATATATGGATTACGCCATGAGTGTAATCGTAGGACGAGCACTGCCCGATGCGAGAGATGGGCTCAAACCAGTGCATAGACGAGTTCTTTATGCAATGCAAGAGTCAAATAGTTTGTGGAACCGGCCCTACGTAAAATGCGCCAGAGTGGTGGGTGACGTGATGGGTAAATACCACCCGCATGGAGATAATGCGATTTATGACACGCTAGTGAGGATGGCTCAGGATTTTTCTTTGCGCTACATGTTGGTAGATGGGCAAGGAAATTTTGGTTCTATCGATGGGGATTCCCCTGCCGCGATGAGATATACCGAGTGTCGATTGGACAGGATCTCGAGTGACTTGCTAGCTGACATTGATATGGAAACTGTTGATTTCGCGCCTAACTACGACGGCAAAGAGCGTGAGCCTACAGTTCTTCCTTCTCGCATACCTAATCTGTTAGTTAATGGGTCTAGCGGAATTGCTGTAGGTATGGCCACTAACATTCCTCCTCATAACCTTACTGAGGTGATTAATGCTTGTCTTGCTATAGTTGACAATCCTGAATTAGAAGATGGAGAGCTAATAGAGCTGATTCCGGGGCCGGATTTCCCTACAGCTGGGATTATCAATGGTTCGGCTGGCATTCGTGAAGCCTATCGGACAGGAAGAGGCCGTGTATCCGTTCGGGCTAAAGTACACATTGATGACTCAGAGCCTGAAAGTCCTGTGATTATAGTTTCCGAACTTCCCTATCAGGTCAACAAAGCAAGGTTAATAGAGAAAATTGCTGAGCTAGTTAAAGATAAGAAGCTTGAAGGCATAAGGAGCGATGGCTTACGCGATGAAAGCGATAAGGATGGAATGCGCATTGTTATTGAGCTTAAGCGAGGAGAAAATGCTGAAGTTCTTTTGAATAACCTATATAAGCAAACTCAGATGCAAACGGTTTTTGGTATAAACGTGGTGGCACTTGTGGATGGGCAGCCGCGGACACTGAGTTTGCGTGACCTGCTAGAGTGTTTTTTACGGCACCGGCGTGATGTGGTGACAAGACGGACATCTTTTCAGCTTCGTAAAGCCAGATCGAGAGCTCATTTGTTAGAGGGGTTGGCAGTCGCTCTGGCAAATATTGATCCTATTATTGCTTTGATAAAGTCGTCCCCGAGTCCAGCAGAGGCTAAGGAAAAATTGCTGAAAAACAGCTGGGATGCAGGGATGGTGTCTCAGATGCTAGCTGCGGCCAACGTGTCAGAGGCTAGACCGCTCGATTTATCCTCAGACGAAGGGATTCTGGGCGATAAGTATCGTTTATCTGAACGTCAAGCCAAAGAGATTTTAGAAATGCGCCTGCAGCGCTTGACCGCCCTTGAGCAAGATAAAATTGTCTCAGAATATGCTCAAGTTTTAGAACAGATTGCCGAACTGATAAAGATTTTGGAACTACCAGAACGGTTGATGCAAGTTATCCGAGAGGAGTTGGTGGAAATAAATTCTCAGTACGGTGATGCTAGACGGACTAAGATCACCGAGCATCAAGAGCATCTATCTTTAGAGGATTTGATTCCTCAAGAAGAAGTTGTTGTGACGCTTTCTCATGCCGGTTACGCGAAATCTCAATCAGTTGATGTTTACCGTGCGCAGCGTCGAGGAGGAAAAGGGAAGACAGCAACTACAACTAAAGATGAAGACTTTGTAGACAAGCTCTTTGTAGCAAATACTCATGATCTTCTTCTATGCTTTAGCTCTCAGGGGAAAGTATATTGGTTGAAAGTGTATGAGGTTCCTCGAGCTGGGAGAACAGCCAGAGGGCGTCCTTTAGTCAACCTGTTGCCGCTGGTTGACTCCGAGCGTGTAACTGCTGTGCTGCCAATAAAAGAATTTACACCCGACCGATTTGTAGTGATGGCGACTTCAAGCGGTATTGTGAAGAAAACTCCCTTGGCTAATTTTTCGAGACCGAGGCCTTCTGGAATTATCGCCGCTACCTTGTTGGAAGGTGAGCAATTGATAGGCGCGGTCCTGACCGATGGGCGGAGTGACGTTATGTTAGTAAGTTCTGGAGGGAAAGCGATTCGATTTGGAGAACAGGCGCTTCGACCAATGGGTAGAACAGCTCGAGGCGTTCGAGGCATCAGATTAAAAGATGGTCAAAATGTTATAGCGCTTATCCCTATTAGTGGTGAAGGGACTTTAGTGATAGCGACAGCCAATGGATACGGGAAACGTACTCTATATAGTGAGTTTCCGGTTAAGGGTAGAGGTGGACAAGGCGTGATAGCTATACAAGCAAACGATAGGAACGGAGAAGTTATAGGTGCCGGGTTGGCTAACGTTGGAGAGGACATAATGCTTATCACCGGAAAAGGTGTTCTAGTGAGGACCCCTGCAGCAGAAATTTCGGTGATTGGACGGAACACACAAGGACTCAGGTTGATAGCCTTAAAGGCTGGCGAGCAGCTTATCGGCTTAGAAACTATCCCTGAAATTATCGATATCGAGGACAATGCTACTTTAATCAGTTCACCTGAATCAGATGAAATTGTTAACTGACCTTTTAGACTGAGGAGTTATCAGCTATGTCCTCGAATGATAAACTTTCTGATTTACGTGTAGCAATAGATTCCTTAGACAATAATTTGCTAGAGCTTTTAAATAAACGAGCGAGTTTGACCGTCCAAGTTGGCGACGTGAAGCGTGAAACTTCAGATAATGTTGAATTCTATAGGCCTGATAGAGAAGCTAAAATTATACGTAGGCTTCTAAAGAGGAATTCTGGTCCTATGCCTCCGGAAGCTATAGCCGCTATCATGAGAGAGGTAATATCAACCTGTTTGTCCTTAGAGCAAGTGTTGAAGATTGCCTATTTAGGTCCCAAAGGAACTTTTACTTATGCCGCAACTCATAAACACTTTGGAAGCTCTCCAGTATTAGAGGGAACTAACAGCATTTCTGAGGTTTTCCACCATGTAGAAAGCGGCTTAAGTGATTATGGGGTAGTGCCTATTGAAAATTCGGTAGGAGGGGCAGTTAATCAAACTTTAGATGCCTTGAAAAAGACATCTGCTGTTCTTTGTGGGGAGGTTCTTTTACCTGTGCATCATACTTTGCTTGGTATGGGTGATAGTTTAGACGGAGTAAAGAAAATTTACGCTCATGATCAGGCTTTCCAGCAATGTCGGGTCTGGTTAGAATCGCATATGAAGGGTGTCGCAAAAATACCCGTAAGTAGTAATGCTGCAGCTGCGATGGCGGTAAAAGAATTTTTGGATCCGACCGCCGTAGCTATTGCAAGTCTCGAGGCTGGTGAAATCTACGGTTTAAAGACTTTAGCACGTCGGATAGAAGACGAAGCTTCAAATATGACTCGTTTTGCGGTGTTAGGAAGACAAGGTCCCGGTGTCACGGGAAATGATCGAACGTCCATAATGTTTGGAGCGCCGAACCAATCAGGTGCTCTCCATGCAGTCCTGGCAATATTGGCAGACCGGGAAATAAGTATGTCCCGGATTGAATCTCGTCCGTCTAAAAATGGAATATGGGATTATTTGTTCTTTGTCGACTTGCTTGGTCATGCTGATGACCCGAACATTAAAGAAGCATTGGGGCTGATAAAAAGCAGTGCAGGAGTATACAAATTACTTGGGAGTTATCCCTGTGGAGTCCTTTGACCGATAAGGGCTAACGAAAAAGCATGATAAAGAAATTAGTTATAATTGGAGTTGGCCTGATCGGTGGATCGTTAGGCTTAGCCTTACGCCGGACAGCGTGGGCTGAGAAGATAGTGGGGGTGGGGCGTAGCCGCGATAACTTGATTCGCGCAGTGAAGCTAGGTGCGATAGATTCGTTCGAACAGAGTGCGGCTAAGGCGTGTTCAGATGCCGATTTAGTAGTTATAGCCGCTTCTTTAAGCGAGTTTAGTTCAATATTGAGTTCTATTTCTGCGGCGTTGCCGGAGAGTTGTATTGTTACTGATGTGGGCAGTGTAAAAAGCTCTGTAATTAAAGAATCCGAATTACTCTTGGGGCAAAAGTTTCCGAATTTCGTCCCCGGACATCCGCTTGCGGGTACTGAAAAAAGTGGGGTGGCTTCGGCTTTTTCAACATTGTTTGAAGAGCATAAAATCATTCTTACTCCTCTAAAAAGAACAAATGCTCATGCAATAGAGTTGGTGAGGGCTATGTGGTGCGCGGTTGGAGGGCGAGTGGCTAACATGGATCCACAAGCTCATGATATTGCATTGGCAGCGACATCGCACTTGCCTCATATTCTTGCGTACAACTTAGTGGATACTGTTTTGCAACACCAAGAGTTAAAAGATAATGTTTTAGAACTTTCAGCTGGAAGTTTTCGAGACATAACTAGAATCGCCTCGAGCAGCCCTGAAATGTGGGCTGATATCTCTTTGACAAATCAAAAAAATCTTTTGGATGTCTGTCTTCAGTACGAAAAAGGCTTAGCCATTATTATGCGCGCATTAGAGTCACGAGACCGAAATGCCCTAGAGTCTATTTTCGGCAGGGCGAAAATTGCAAGAGACGAGTATTTTCTTGCCGAGGAAAAGGATGGATAGTGTTCTTCGCGTTTCTAATGGAGGGACTTTTACAGGGTCAATTCTTGTGCCGGGTGACAAGTCTATCTCACACCGCGCGATTATGTTGGGCGCCTTGTCGGATGGGTTGACTAGAGTAACTGGATGTCTTTTAAGCGAAGATGTCAGGTGTACGATTAATGCGTTTAGGGTACTAGGAGTGCAGGTAGATCTGAATACTAGTACCGACGAAGTGTTGGTGCATGGGGTTGGTCTGCATGGTTTGAAAAACTCACCAGAATCTATCGATGTAGGTAACTCAGGAACCTCAATGCGTCTCATGGCAGGAATATTTTCCGGGGCCGGCTTATCGATTTCTATGATTGGAGACAGCTCATTGTCCTCAAGACCAATGAAACGTATCTGCGAGCCACTTGCACAAATGGGTGCTAATGTGAAAACCAGTGGCGACGGGACAGCTCCGCTTTACATTGGCGCAAACAACGGGTTAAAAGGAATAACGTATGCTATGCCGGTAGCGAGCGCTCAGGTTAAATCTTGTATCTTACTAGCAGGGTTATACGCTGATACTCCGACTAAAGTAATCGAGCGTATTCCAACGAGAGACCATACTGAGACCATGTTCGAGACCTTTGGTGTTAGTTTAGTTCTTGAAGCTGGCTCGATAACACTATTGCCCACGCAAAAGCCTATTGCCTGTGATGTGGTTGTTCCAGCTGATATTTCCTCTGCAGCTTTTTTCTTGGTTGGTGGGGCGATAGGTTTAGATAGTCGTATCTCAATGAAAGGAGTAGGTGTCAATAAGACTCGATCGGGAATCATAAGAATTTTGGAAATGATGAATGCCAAGATTAGCTTAACGAATGTAAGAATGCGTGGTGGTGAGAAAGTAGCTGATATTACAGTCGCTTCATCGGACCTGCATGGCGTAGACATCCCTTTAGATTGCGTTGCTGCGGCAATCGATGAATTTCCAGCTATTTTTATTGCTGCTGCTTGCGCTAAAGGAGTAACTGTCTTAAGAGGTGCGACAGAGCTGAGACATAAAGAAAGTGATCGGATTGAGGTTATGGCGTCTGGCCTTAGAACTCTTGGCGTTGATCTCGAGACCTATGAGGATGGAATAAAAATCGTCGGAGGATGTATCGGCTCGGGGACGGTAGATGCACAAGGTGACCATCGAGTAGCTATGGCTTTTTCTATTGCGGCATTAAAAGCATCCGGAAACATAGATATTTCTAATGCTGAAGGTATATCAACGTCTTTTCCCGAATTTGTATCTATAGCTAAATCTGTTGGCTTAAGAGTGGAATAAAATATGTTGGATCCTGAAAAAATTCCAGTTATCACGATTGATGGCCCCAGCGGGACTGGTAAAGGGACAATTTCATACTTACTGCGGAGTTGGTTAAATTGGCACCTCATAGATTCGGGAGCTTTTTATCGCGTTCTAGCTTTATCTATCTTGGATGACGAGATAGATCTTCTAGATGAAAAAAAAATTGCTAGTTTGGCATCTGGACTCGCACTTGAATTTGTTGACTCTGGAATAGAGACAAAAATCTTATATCGAGGCGATGATTGCAGTAATGCTATTCGTTCTGAAGCCTGCGGGGTTGCAGCATCGAAAATCGCTGTCTATGAATCAGTAAGATCAGAGCTTTTATCTTGTCAACGGAATTTTGCAGTCTTGCCAGGACTAATTGCTGATGGGAGAGACATGGGTACTGTGGTGTTCCCAGCTGCAGACTTAAAGATATTTTTGACCGCGACCTCTGAAGAGAGGGCATCCAGGCGTTATAAGCAGTTGATTAAAAAAGGAATAGATGCTAGTCTGCCGGCCCTTTTACGTGACATTAGAGAGCGGGATGAACGTGACATTAATCGCGCTCAATCCCCGTTAAAAGCTTCAGATGATGCTGTGTTAATAGACACCAGCAACCTCGGGATTGAAGAAGTTATGTTGAAAGTGAGACAGATTGTGAAAATTCGTGGTCTAGCTTAAGCGCTAAGACTGTAATATTAACCAACCAATTGGGAGTGTGCGCACAAGAGCTAGTATGTTGTTGAAACATGCGATATTAAGGGCTTGGGTGTGGACTAGAAACATAAATGACACAGAATTTCGCGGAATTATTTGAAGAGAGCCAGGTAGAAGAGAAAATGCGGCCGGGAACCGTCGTAACCGGAATCGTCGTCGAAGTCGGATCAGATTTTGTGGTGGTCAACGCGGGGTTGAAATCAGAAGGAAATATCCCTGTAGAACAGTTTCGGAACAATGAAGGTGTAGTTGAGGTTAAAGTTGGTGACGCGGTAGATGTTGCACTAGAAGCTGTTGAAGATGGATTTGGGGAAACCAAACTATCTAGAGAAAAAGCCAAGCGAGCCAAAGCATGGGAAGAATTAGAAAAAGCATGCGAAGACAATGAGACAATAATCGGTATCATTAGCGATAAAGTTAAGGGCGGGTTCACCGTAGACATCGCAACTATTCGAGCATTTCTTCCCGGCTCGTTGGTCGACGTTAGACCAGTGCGAGACACCAGCTACTTAGAAGGCAAACCGATTGAGTTCAAAGTAATCAAGGTTGATCGTAAGAGAAACAATGTTGTTGTGTCGCGTCGAGCGGTCGTTGAGAGCGAAAACTCTCACGAGAGAGATGCTTTGCTTGAAAGTCTAGAAGAAGGAGTGACTGTTAAAGGATTGGTAAAAAATCTAACAGATTACGGCGCGTTTATAGATCTCGGCGGTATAGATGGGTTGCTGCATATTACTGATATGGCCTGGCGGAGAGTTAAACATCCATCGGAAGTAGTGAATATCGGAGATGAGATAGATGTAACTGTCCTGAGGTTCGATAAGGAACGGCAGCGAGTATCTTTGGGACTGAAGCAACTCGGTAATGACCCTTGGGTAGATTTGGCTTCAAGGTATCCAGAGAATGCGCGTATGGTAGGGAAGGTCTCTAATATTGCGGATTACGGGTGTTTTGTCGAATTGGAGCAAGGTGTCGAAGGTCTGGTGCATGTATCTGAGATGGATTGGACTAACAAAAACGTTCACCCGTCTAAAGTGGTACATCTTGGCGAAGAAGTAGAGGTTATGGTGCTTGATATTGATGAAGAGCGACGCCGAATATCTCTTGGGATGAAACAATGTAAGGCCAACCCTTGGGATGAATTCGCAGCAACGAAAGGTAAAGGCGATAAAGTAGTCGGCATCATCAAGTCGATAACTGACTTTGGGATCTTCGTAGGGCTTGATGGGGGCATAGACGGGCTTGTGCATCTCAGCGACCTTTCATGGGATGAGACTGGTGAAGAGCTAGTGCGTAACTACAAGAAAGGAGATGAACTCGAAGCGGTTGTGCTGGCGGTTGATGCGGAAAGAGAGAGAATTTCTCTTGGTGTCAAACAATTGAGTGGCGATCCCTTTTCTGATTATGTGGATGCTAATCCAAGAGGTACACGGGTTAAAGGGACTATACTATCTGTTAATCTAACAGAAGCTAGGATCGAACTGGCTGAGGGAGTTGAGGGGTTTTTGAGAGCTTCGGATATTGCGATTGAATCTGTAGATGATGCGAGAAAATTCCTTAAAGAGGGCGAGTTGGTGGAGGCTTTAATTGTTGGTCAAGATAGAAAAAACAGAATCATTGGACTTTCAATTAAAGCTAAAGAGATAGGCGAAGAAGCTGCTGTTCTTGACCAGTATACGTCTGAGCCTGAGCCAGAAACTTATCGCACTACGCTAGGTGATTTGTTGAAAGAACAATTAGACTCGAAGTAGACTGTATTATAGGTGCAATAGAAAGATAGAAAGTATTGGTTGGGATGCAATATGACAAAATCAGAACTTATAGAATCCCTAGTGAGGTCTCAAAGCCAGTTAGGGTATAAGGATATCGAGCTGGCCGTGAAGACTATTTTAGAGCAGATGGTGCAGACCTTGGCGGCTGGGGAGCGTATAGAGATAAGAGGGTTTGGTAGTTTCTCACTGCACTATCGCCCACCGAGAATCGGCCGGAATCCTAAGTCTGGTGAATCGGTTACGTTACCGGCTAAATTCGTGCCCCATTTTAAGCCAGGTAAGCAGCTTCGAGAGAGAGTCAATCTAGGTCTGGTGAATATTCTCGAGAAGCCCAAGACTAGTATTAAAAATTAGTTCTTGAAACGAGAAATAGCTTAGATTATCTCTCACGTGTGGTGTCAAAATCACGTAAGCCGAGAAAGTAGGAGCTACTGATGGTCAGTTTGTTTTATGTCTTGTGTGTTTTTTTCTTGATGCTTTCTGGTTTTGTCTTTCATGATCTTAATAACCAGTTAATCGTTATTAATTATTATTTTGGTGTCATGACATTCCAGACCTCTTGGATTGTGATTGCCAGCTTTCTTGCCGGTATAATGTTCTGTATATTTTTCACAGGTTTAGAGCTAATAAGAGCCCGCAGATGCTTACGAATTAGTAGACGATCCGAATTAAGGTTGAAGCGAGAACTTGGTGGGCGAGATCAATCCTCTCAACAGGTAGCTCTGATGT
>Ga0233432_10005782_pt1 | contig 10679 bp, 10 predicted proteins | sample SI_122_August201_6_FD_179870 | JGI IMG/M metagenome (GOLD analysis project Ga0233432, IMG submission 179870) | Seawater microbial communities from Saanich Inlet, British Columbia, Canada - SI_122_August2016_10_MG | ecosystem: Environmental > Aquatic > Marine > Inlet | place: Canada: British...
ACTAGCCCGCTTCCGCACATAAGTACCCCTTGGCAATACTGTTAGTAAAGTGTGAGTCGACTTTGTGCGTGGTTTCGAACAATTTTCCCCGCAATCTAGCTCATTCTGTTAGACTCGGTCGAGATGAGGAACATCATCTCGACCCACAAGTTCTGCCGATGATGCAGATCATTCTCTCATGCGCTGTCGTCGCTGTGCTAGTCATCTCGCTAGTCCTACTCGTCCGCTGCGGACGCCTCATTCTGACTGGGCGGACTCCAACACGATTTTTCGCTTTCTTCGCTATTCTGTTTACGTCCGGCCTCGATGTTGGTCTGATTATGTTCCCGCTAACTGAGTTCCCGATCTACGAAGCGAGGAAAATTTATGGATTCACCAATCCGATCGCGATCGAATTTGGTTTCTGGGGATTTTATATTTGGCTTTTTTACTTTCTCACAACGTTTTATTTTTGCTTAGTTGAGCCGCGCTTAAAAATATTCGAAATACCTTGGGTGAAAAAAGTAAACAACGCAACCATAATTGCAACGTGTGCATTTACAGGCTATTTGTTTCTCCAATATTTGCCTGATTACGTTTTAGGTATCTCTCCTTTTTATACATTCACTTTTGTTGGATTAGTAGTGCTGGCTGCTGTTATCTCGAGTACGGATATTCGCTATCTTAAAATACTGAGTTTAGCTTCTACGTGGCTTTTCTTTGCGCTTATTATTGCGATGTGGGCGTTCGGCGGTCTTGGTTTGTCGGGTCTCGCGACTAATATGGCTCAGTTGGGGGGCTATTTTAGCAATATTCATCGCTTTATATTTCCGCTTTCTGATTACCACGCCTTCTACTTATTCTGGTGGTTCGCTTGGAGCATTATGATCGGCCAGTTCGTATCTCGCTTTGTCGGTGGGCTACGCACATGGCAACTATTGCTTTCCCTGTTGCTTATTCCTTCCATTCCGATCGCACTATGGTTTTCGGTGTTGTTTGGCGTCTATGAGCAAGGGCTAGAAATTACTGGCTATATGAATGTGCTGATGGTTCTGGTGGGCACTATTTTCGTGACCAATTCGCTGGACTCGCTGACGCGATTGTATTCGGAAAATTTGCATCTAACGGTAAGCCGACTCGGAATGAAAAAGTACATCTTAGGCCACTGGGCGCTGCTTTACAGTCTTATATTGCTTTATCAATTCACGCCATTGCAGATCGAATGGATAGGATTGGTAGTTATCTTTTTGTACGCCGCCGTTGCGGGATTAACCTATCGACGCAGGCACGACCTTGCCGCGTCTTTTAAAGCTTGAGAGGAAATAGCGTGAAAGAGTTTGATTACATCATCGTAGGTGCTGGCTCGGCTGGTTGTGTTCTGGCCAATAGACTCTCCGCTAATCCAGAAAACCGAGTATTACTTCTTGAGGCAGGCGGCAGCGACAAAAATATTTTTGTGCAAATGCCCACTGCACTGGCTTATCCGATGGCATCCGATCGATTCAATTGGGGCTATCACTCAGAGCCTGAGCCGGAGCTAGACGGAAGACGAATAAGTTGCCCTCGAGGGAAGGGGCTTGGCGGCACGTCCTCCATCAACGGCATGGTTTATGTGCGCGGCAATCCGCAGGACTTCGAAGAATGGGAGGCGTCTGGTGCCGAAGGCTGGGGCTATAAAGATTGCCTTCCTTATTTTAAAAAAGCTGAGACCTGGGTAAAAGGCGGTGATGATTTTCGAGGTGGCGACGGTCCGCTCGGTGTTTGCGCAGGCAATGACATGAAACTTAACCCGCTCTATCGTGCGTTTATCGATGCAGGCGTCGATGCCGGATACCCAGAGACAAAAGATTATAACGGTGAGCATCAAGAGGGGTTTGGGCCGATGCATATGACCGTTCGTGACGGGGTTCGTGAGTCTACGTCGCGTGCTTATTTACACCCAGTGCTCAATCGCCCTAATCTCACGCTAATCACCGAGGCGCTCGCAAAGACAATCGAATTCGATGGGTTAAGGGCGATAGGAGTCAATGTCGAGATCGGCGGCAAGCCCCAAACTTTCTGTGCGGCGCAAGAGGTACTAATCGCAGCAGGTGCGATCGCATCTCCAGCGCTATTGCAGCGCTCGGGTATCGGGGCACAGGAAGATTTGGCTGACGCTGGCATTGAGCAGAGGCTCGAGTTACCGGGGGTTGGGAAAAACCTACAGGATCATTTGGAGGTCTATTTCCAGTTCTGGTGTAAGCAGCCGGTAAGCCTAAATTCCAAACTCGGACTTATCAGCAAAGGCATTATTGGCGCTAAGTGGCTCCTTACTAAAAAAGGGCTTGGCGCGACTAATCATTTCGAGTCCTGTGCATTTATTCGGTCATCGAGCGGTCTTAAGGCGCCCGATATTCAATACCATTTTCTGCCTGCAGCTATGCGATATGACGGCACTCCGTCAATTTCGGGGCATGGGTTTCAGGTTCATGTGGGCCCTAATAAGCCTAAAAGTCGCGGACGCGTGAAAATCACCTCTGCAAATGCCACTGCCGCGCCGAGTATTTTGTTTAATTATTACCAAAAGCAAGAGGACCGAGAGGCGTGGCGGCAATGCATTAGGTTGACGCGAGAGATTATCAGTCAGCCTGCGATGGACAATTATCGAGGAGATGAAATTCAGCCGGGAATCGATATTACTAGCGACGCAGAAATAGATGCTTGGGTAAAAGATAATGTGGAGAGCGCCTATCACCCCGCAGGTACGTGTAAAATGGGGAAGCAAAGCGATCTAATGAGCGTAGTTGATACCGAGTGCCGTGTGCATGGTATCGAAAATCTGCGGGTAATCGATGCCTCGGTATTCCCGACGCTTCCCAACGGCAATATCAATGCGCCGGTTATTATGGTGGCAGAGAAAATGGCTGACGTGATTCTGGGCAAACCGGCATTACCCGCTGCTAATATCGAGTTAGAACTTCCGGAGGAATGGGAGACGAAGCAGAGAACAGGCGTCCCGCTTCGAGTTAGCTAAGCGTGCTCAGTGCGCTTGTTGCTTCGTGTGATGCGTGCCCTTTCCATACCTCTGAAACAAGGTTCAGTAAGATTTATCAAATTTGATATTTATAAAAACCATGTGGTTCAGTCAATACTTCCTTAAGTTAATGATGCTTTGATGGCTCTCATTATGGTCTATCTATATCGATACTATTTTTAGAGTTAGCTAAGAGGCATGCTTATGAAACTATCAACACTATTTTCACGCCCCATTTACTGCTAATTGCCATGGGCTGCTCTGTAGCCGCCAAGGCAGATAGTTTTGATTCAACTACTGGGTTACTAAAACTAAATCTTGTGACAGTAGGTTCTGCTAAATACACCGTTCAGTTACGTCTTAAAGATGACGGAAGACTAAAATTTATTAGCGCTATCCCAGCTTTTTATACAAAGAGCACTTTTAGCACTTATGACTCAACTAGCGGGAGACTAAATACCTCTGTAGTAGATTTTGATGGCCAGGATTACCGCGGGATTTTTGAATTAGATGCCACTGGTAGCTATTTTTCTCTTTTGAGTGCCAGAACTGGAATAGATACCGACGGCGATGGATTATTTGACGATGAGGAAGGCGTTGATGATGTCGACGGTGGTGGTTTAGCAAACTACTTAGACTCTGATTCAGACGGCGAAGGGATTGAGGATTACATCGAGGGAGGCCGTGACAGTGATCGTGATGACATCATTGACAGTTTAGACGCAGATTCGGATGGCGATGGTATTTTTGATGTATCTGAAGGGGTTTTGGATAACGACAACGATGGCATCGCTAATTATATTGATCTCGATTCTGATGGTGATGGGGTAAAAGATGTCGATGATATATCGGATAGAGAAGATTTCGATGATGATAATGATGGTATCCAAGACAGCCGTGATTTTGATGTGGATGGAGATGGAATTATTGATGGTAGTTATGCGGACAGCGACCGCGTACCCGATGCGCTCGAAGCGATCGTAGATTCTGATTTGGATAACTAGGTCAGTAAACAAAGAAGGCGGGGTGGTAGGCTTAATCACTCCGCCTTTTTTTGTGCGCCATGAAAAGAGAGCAAGACTGAGTAGGTAGCAGTGACTGAGGGCACAGAAAATCAATCCAGACGTGGACGTTTGGAAATATAAGTGTGCTATGGATTACGAACAAGAGTGGAAAGGGGTAGCTATTCAGAAAAACGGCGACGATGATTCCACTCGGGCAAGCATAGTAAAGTTTTCCTTAGCAATAACCGATAATTAGAAATAAAACTAATATCAGGGTGTTTTAAAGTGATTTTCCAAAAGAAGTACTCAATATATTTCTATATCTCATTGATTCTAGTTGTTTTATATGGGTTTTTTGCCTTATATGCACTTGTTTCATCTCAATGGGATCAAATCGTCGTGCCTGATGATGCTTTTGGTACTGCTTTAGGCAGGCGAGTTCTTACAGCTAGGATCATAGGTATCGTCACACTGTTGTCTGGTTTTGCGATTTCACTCTTCTATCCTCAGATATTCGGTCGATTTATGGTGTTCGCTGTTATTTGGTCTTGGGTATCATTCATTGATGACACCATCGTCTTTCAGGAAGGTGTGTTTGAGTTAACGAACATGGCGGGTGGCTTTTTAGTTGTTTTTCGTCCCATTTACCTTTTATTGGGTACATATATACTAGTCGAACATTGGGTTCGGAGCGGTGAAAAATTTGAGTGATTCAAAGCGGCCCCATTTATCAAAAGAAGAGCTTCTTGAACTCAGTAAGATAAGTTCGGGCAGAAATGTATTCATGTCGAGATTCGTTGGGCAAAATCTTGTTTTCCGTTGCGCTAGTGTTTTTCTTTTTCTCTCGGCAGTCCTTGCATTCGTTTTTTCTCAATACGTGTATACAACTGAAATAGACCCAACTGACATTGTTGCTCAATCCTATCGAGGTCTCTTCAGAGTTCGGCTACTCATAGTAATTGCGCTCGCTGTTGGTTTGGTTGTCAGTTTCTATGACGGAAGAATATTTAGAGGTTTCCTTTTAAGCGTTATTATAGTGTTAAGTTACTACTCGGTAGACGCGTATTATTTTTATAACGAGTATTTATCTCGGTCAGATGGTGTATATATGGTGCTTTACTATACAAGGCCCACCTTGATGGTTGCGCTAATTATAATGTACATCAACTACAATAAATCCTGATCAAGAGTTTGTAGAATAGTTTTTAGAGCTGTGTAGAAATCCAGGCATTAGCGCAGGGGATAATATTAGTAGTATTTGCCATGAAAGGCAGTCTACTCGGACTTTATCGGGAGGAAAAGTGTGCTACGAGTGTGCTATGGGATTTTCGGGGGAGAGGAAATATAAACACCATAACTATCAATAACTTAAAATCAACAAAGATCAATGTACTGCAGGTTGTGCTACAAGTTCTCAAATCCCGACTAGATTCACAGCGTTTCTGAGCTTATCTACTGATACATCAATATATCGCTGAGTAGTCGCCAAGTCTCGATGTCTCGCCAACTCTTGTATTACTCGTACTGACACACCCTTCTCAGAGAGATCAGTAATGAATTCCCTTCTTCCTGAGTGACTAGAAGCATTGATACCTACATTTGAATAGAGTGTCTTGAACAGTATCTGAAGAGTCTGTGAAGAGAAGTGACCACCAGTGCGCTGCGAGTAGATCAGAGGTGATTTGAGAGTCACAAGACGCTCTGTGTTGCTCTCAAGATACTTCTTAATCTCTTTCTTCACGAATTCTGACAGATAGACACTGTTTGCCTTGCTGCCTTTCGTCATATCCTTAGTAAGAAATACTGTCCCCTTGATGTCTCTGCAACATGTATGAGAATCTTTAACGCGATCCTAATTTGACACCCAGCCCTCGCTGTTAGGAGCGAGCTCCACAACTTTGATTGAGGCGATTTCAAGCATAGACGAGTTCGTGGTTTGATTTGAGCACTAGAACACGTGAGAAGCGACTTGCAAGAGAGTAAAAGACAGCATCAAGCAACCGTACCCAAAAAGCGGTTTAACTGGGCAATCAAATTATGACGTTGTCCGAATACGTTTTAAAGCGGAATGGGATACCTCTTGGTGCCCAAGGTTCATTATTAAAAAACCTCCGCAACTCATTTGGTGCCGAAAGTAATGTGTTGTTTTGGAAATACTGGAACCCAATTTGGGGGTTCTATTTGTCTAAATATATCTACTTACCACTTAATAAATATCTACCTAAATCAATTTCGTCGATTATTACTTTTGGGGCAAGTGGTGCACTCCATGATTTAGCAATTGGTTTGTTGGGCTTGGGATGGCAAAACTTTCTTACGATTTGGTTTGTGATGATGGGGGCTTTTATGAACATCTCAAAATCTCTAGATATAAGGTACGGCAGTTTCGGTTTTTTTAGTAAAGCAGTTATCAATATATCTTCAATATCGAGTTGTTTTTTCCTCTCGAAACTTATCATTTAACAAAACCATTGGAATTCATAAATCCGAATACGAATAGCAGATAATTCGTAAAATTTACGGAAATTTCTATGTTCTCTAAATCAAAAGATGGCACTGCGCAAGGTGTAGCAAAACAAAGATTTATTGAAAGCCTCGCTACGCCAGATAAAAGGATCATAAACGATCCGTATGCTTGTGAGTTTGTTTTTGGTTCCGGCGTCGTAAAGATGATGGGTCACAAATTCTGTGTCTGGCTTTCTCAGAAGATTCTACCAGGTTGGCACGAGCATTTAGTTTCACGCACACGATTCATTGATGAATTGGTTGAAGAGAGTTCGATCAATGAGACCGAGCAATACGTTATCCTTGGTGCTGGTTATGATACCCGGGCTCATCGGCTCAATTTCCCTCATCCCCTCAGAGTGTTCGAAGTAGATCAACCAGAAGTTCAGGAGAGGAAGCGGGAAAAACTGCCAGACGAGTTACTAAATAACGAAAGCATAGTATACGTACCGGTCGATTTCAGCTATCAGTCAGTAAGCAAACAGCTAATTGAAAGTGGTTTCGACAGCAGTAAGTCTACGATTATTACTCTTGAAGGAGTTTCGCAATATATTTCGAAAGAGGATTTTAGTGCTCTCGTTCAGGAAATAGCTTCACTAACGCAGAACATAGGCGCTACTTTTTTCGTGTCTTATATTGACGAGCTCTTCACCACTAATCCCGAAGAATGTTGCGGAGTTGGCTTTCAAAAAGCCGGGGAGAAATTCGAGTTAGTTAGAACACTTTCGGCGAAAGCGGGAGAGCCGTGGATTTCTTTTTACGCCGATACTGAGATCGAAAGAATATTTTCAATAAATGGGTTTTCTATAGAAGTAAATACTACTCTCGCTGATCTCAATTCACGCTACTTTACTCCTGTGAACAGAACAATACCCGAAAGCCAATTATTCAATCTTGAGCGTTTCGTTGTAGCGAAAAAAAGCTGTAACTAACACTATGGAAGTCTCTATCGATAGTGCCAGACGCCACCTTCGACTTGTTGATACATAGTCAGTTTGTTCGGGATAATGTTGGTAGTATTTGCTATGAGAGGCAGTCTACTCGGACCTGATCAGGAGGAAAAGTGTGCTACGTGTGTGCTATGGAATTTTCGGGGGAGAGGAAAATAATAACTCAATTAGATCAATGATTTATGGTGCCCAGAGGCGGAATCGAACCACCGACACGAGGATTTTCAATCCTCTGCTCTACCAACTGAGCTATCTGGGCATTTACTGCTGCATCAAACGTCGCGAGAGCTTGTGGACATTGCGTCTCAGCCCCACGCGAGGCGCGTATTAAACCCTTCGCGCGGGTATGAGTCAAGACCCAGCAGGCTACTCCGAGGGGACATAACCCTCGGCGCGGTCGAAATCGGCACCTGAAAGGAATTTATCCATCTGGTCTTGCAAGTATTTGCGGTGCTCGGCGTTCGCCATGCTTAGCTGCTTTTCGTTGATGAGCATCGTTTGATGACTCTGCCATTCGCTCCAGGCCTTCTGTGACACGTTCATGAACAGCTCTTGGCCTTTGTCGCCGGGGTAGGGTGGCGCCATCAGGCCGGGGAGGTCTTGCTGAAATTTACGGCAAAATACGGTGCGGGACATGAGTAGCCTCTTAGAAAGCGTGTCTGAATTAACCTTCAGGGGAGTATACGCGAATGCGTGCTTAGGTGGCGCTTAAGCTCTTGATAATCTTCGTCACGGGTGCGGCCAAGCCGACCTCAATAGACCCATCGAGTGGATACCAAAGCCAGCGCTCGGGCTCGGCGGCCGCGTCGGTGGGTTCGCCTTGAGCAGTCACGGGCGTGATATCAAGATGGAAATGCGAGAAGGTGTGGCGCAGTGGCTCGAGCGCATGCAAGGATTCTTCCTGAATAGTCACCGCGGCGGCAAGGCTAGGCAGTTCTTTAGGGTTGTCCCCCTCAGGAAAACTGTAAAGCGAACCCCAAATGCCGCTAGGTGGGCGTTTTTCGAGTAAGACATCGCCAGCGTCGTTAAAGACGATAAACAGTACAGTCTCTCTTACCGGAATTATTTTCTTGGGTTTCTTGCCTGGTATGGAGCTGATGAGGTTTTGCACACGCGCTTTGCAGTCGTCAGCCAACGGGCAGACTTCGCAGCGAGGCTTGGTGCGCGTGCAGACTGTCGCGCCGAGATCCATCATTGCCTGCGTGTAATTGGCGACGCGGTCAGCTGGCGTTAATTCAGTCGCGATCTCCCAGAGGTGATTGCGCACACGCGTCTGCTCAGGCCAGCCAGCGATGGCATTATGGCGTGCAAGCACGCGTTTCACGTTGCCATCAAGTATTGGCGCATGCACGTCCATGGACAGTGCTGCGATAGCCCCGGCTGTCGAACGACCAATGCCTTTAAGCGACGCGAGCTCGTCGACAGTACTCGGGAATATGCCGCCATATTCTGCGACTAGAGTCTTGGCTGCAGCGTGCAGATTACGCGCGCGCGCGTAGTATCCTAGGCCAGTCCAATGATGCAGAACTAAGTCTTCACTAGCCTCTGCAAGTTCTTTTACCGAGGGGAAAGACGCCATGAAGCGGTCGAAATACGGAATGACAGTCGCGACTTGGGTCTGCTGTAGCATGATCTCCGAGACCCATACTCGATAAGGAGTTACGCCCCTCTGCCAGGGCAAATCATGGCGCCCGTGTTTGTCAAACCAGTGCAGTACGCGGCGATGAAAAGGGGGTTTTGCAGGCATTTTAGTTGGGTGCTTGCGAGCGTGAAGGCGCGGCGAAAAGCTCGCGAACGCCGGCAAAATCGGGGCTACAGAATTGACTCGCGGCTGCGCCAAGATTGGCAACACAGTTGACCGGCCACGGCTTGCCGCGATGCGCGTCATTGATTTGCAGCGGTGCGACGCGGGCATCGTCTAATAACGTAAACGCGAGGCGGTAATCGAAGTCGCCGCTGGCGCTATCAATAGCGCCGCTGCCCTCGATCTCTAGATTATCCATCAGCAAATTAACCCGATGAGGCGCATCGATTCCAGAGGTTAAGATGACAAAACCACTCAATTGTTCAAAGCTGAGACGGTCGGGCCATGCTTCAGTAGAGCCGCCAGCGGGACTGAGCGCTGCGATGGAGCTGAAGACCTGCTTCACTAAGCTGATATCTACTGTGTTGTTACTTAAATCATAGGTGATGTCGCCGAAGATCGAATTTGCGATGCTAGCCCAGTCGTCACCCGCCGCGACGAGCGCTATGTCTGCGCTGAGCTTGCCGTCGAACGTCGACGTAAGGGGAAGGACAGGGTAGGAGGCCGGAAAGTCCTCTGGCATTACAAAGGTCGAGAAAGCGGCGAGGTCTAGTCGGCGCAGGCTCGCATCGAGCTCAATTAATTTTTCGCCACCAGGGGGCCTCTCGAGGCGCAACACGCCTTCAATCTCGCCTCCCCAGAGCGAAACAGGCTGCAGCTCGATATTCTGCACATTGCCTTCGGTGCTAACGAAAAGCTGCAGTTCGCCAAGGTTGTGCGCCGCGCCAGTGATTCCTTCGACATCTATCGAGCCGGTGGTATTTCCGTCGCCGCTGGCGACTAGGTCTAGTAGCACCGGCTGCCAAAATGCGATGCGCTGTCTATCGAGAAAGCTCAAATCCAGCGTTGAGGCACGTACTGAATAATTTAGGTTCTCGGCTTGAGACGCGGTAACAGCGAGGAGCCTGAGGTCTGCGTCGATCGTCGCGTTACCAAGTGTCGCATCGAAGTCGGGTATGGTTAGGCCAGAATTGTCGAGCACAAAGCCGAAACTAAATGAGGTTGGCGACGCAGTGAGTGCTGCAGATATCGGCGCGCCAGGTTGTTCGGCTTCGGCAATAGACGTTGGTTCTAAACCGCTTAAAAAGTCGTTGAGGTCGAAGCGCGCAGCTTGAGCGGTGCCTCGCATGTTAAGTGAACCGTCTTGCCAATCTATGTCGGCGGTTACTGTGGCGAGCATCGGCGCTATTCCGAGCCTGAGCTCATGAATAGACGCCTGCTGTGCGCTCGAATCGAAGGCGAGTTCGGCACCGAAATTTAATGGCACGAGAATTTCGTCGGCGTGCGCGGTGCTATAAGTGGCATAGGTCGCCATGCCTTCGGCGGTAAAGGCTGCACTGTTGTCGTTAGCTTCGAGAATGTCGAGAGTGACACCGCGCAGAGAGTAATTGCTGCCTCGGGTGACGTCTTGGAAGTCGATTGTG
>Ga0233432_10005783_pt1 | contig 10678 bp, 7 predicted proteins | sample SI_122_August201_6_FD_179870 | JGI IMG/M metagenome (GOLD analysis project Ga0233432, IMG submission 179870) | Seawater microbial communities from Saanich Inlet, British Columbia, Canada - SI_122_August2016_10_MG | ecosystem: Environmental > Aquatic > Marine > Inlet | place: Canada: British...
CTAGAGATAAGAAGTAACAATAAGAAGCATGTAATAACTGATTTTTTCATTGGTTTATAGGGATTAAAATTTCATCGCCATTCCGCAGCCCAGTCATGGGTATGAACCTGGCTTTCAATATGCCATTCACGGAGTTGGTCCAAAAGTTTTTGCTTCACTCCACTTGCGGCAGGTTCATCCCACAAATTGACCACCTCATCTGGATCATCTTTCAAATTAAACAATTGTCCACATTTCATATGAAGGAAATGAACTAATTTCCATTCTTCATTTCGAATCATACTCATAAATTCTGTTTCCGTTAAGATACCATCTTTAATTTGTTCAGCATAAACATAGTCCCGTGGCGTCCAGTCTTTTCCCTGTATTGCCGGTAGGATAGACTGGGCCTCAAAGGTTTTCGGAACCTCAATCCCGGCCATCTCTAGGATAGCTGGCCCGATGTCCATATGTTGGCACAAACCTTCTATGGATCGACCGCCCTCAAAAATACCTGGTGCCCATACCACCATGGGAATCCGAGTTACTAAATCATACATAGTCCATTTTTGACTATGACCATGATCGGTTAAACAATCTCCATGGTCCGAACTAAAGATCACAATTCCATTTTCCAAATAACCCTGTTTTTCCAAAGTAGATAAAATTTCGCCGACCTTCTCATCAATCATACTTACATTCGCCAAGTAATATGCCCTTTGCCGGTGGCGCTGTTCACGGCTTGGTTCAAGGTCAAGTACAACCGAATCATGATCCACTTCATTATTGTGCTTCCGTAGACCCTTCAGTGGCTCAGGTAAACCATCAAGTTCCTCTTTGGTAACCTCCATTAACGGCAAGTCTTTCTTTAAATAAGGCTCACTGAATCGCTTCGTAGGATCATAAGGTGGGTGAGGTCCTGGAAATCCAATCTGTAAAAATAAAGGTTCTGTTTTTGGATAGTTGTTTAACCACCAGGTGGCAGTGTCTCCCACAAACATATCAGGATGCATATCCTCCGGAAGTTCCCAGTCAAAAGCACCTAGAGCATCCTTGTAATCAGCCCGCTTACGATAAAGTTCACGTTGCTGCTTAACTAACCCACGGGCCTTGAGTGCCTTGTCCCACTCATCAAAATAATAACGTTCCTCCAAATAACGGTCTTTATTCTCCACCACATATCGCTCATGAAAACCCAATGGAGTATGATAAGGGTAGCTATGCATTTTTCCCACATTGACACATCGATAACCCGTTTCCGCCAACTGCTCAATCCATGAACGTTTCCATGAGTCCGCATTTTTAAAAATCCCAGTTGTATGTGGATAATATCCAGTGAAAAGACTCGCCCGGGCCGGGGCACAGGATGCTGCCGTAATGAAACAGTTATTGAAAGAAACTCCTTCATTTACAAGACGATCCATGTGAGGAGTGTTCATGTGGTCATTACCAAGGGCTGCAATCGTATCAAAGCGTTGTTGATCGGTAATAATAAAAATAATGTTCGGCCGAGTATTCATTAAAATTTGGATTAAATTAGATGTTACAAACTATTATGTCGGTTTGTACACAATTTCTTACTTAATTCTATCAATTTGTATTTTGCCTTGATGGTGTAGAAACCCAGAAACAATATTTATAATGGGCTAGGCATGCCTAAGAAAATAAGGAATTTATCCTTCAGGCATTTGATACTCAAAGGAAGAAAGTACTTTAGGGTCGGGATATTTTACAAAATTGGAAGAAACACATGTTGCCTGAATTGGAAATTGAAAATCATCAAACAAAGAAACACATTTGTCTAATTGCTTGGGTGATAATCTACTGGCCAATGAACAATGTGGATCCCATAGATCGACCCGATAAAATTTATTCATGGAAGAAAACTCAATTTGGCTGTCATGCAATTTATGAAGATCAGATAATAATTGCGATTTTTCGGGTGAAAGAAAAAGGAGACCCCGATCCGGAAACGCCGCTAATCCAGTGAATTCGATTTGGAAGCTTTTTTGTGATGTCAAAAATTCCCAATTCACTTTTTTGGCACCGGTAATTTCTCCATACACCAGGGTCAAATGGGGAGAAAAGTTTTTTTCAAAGGCACGGCAGGGAATATTATTCTCTGATATAACTTTCCACATATTTCGAATGGTAGCGTTGGTATTATCGTCAAAGTGTACTTCAATTGAGTAAGGCATATCTAAAGAATATAAAATTTTGGCATGTATGGTTTTGAGCAGTAGCCAAAACAGAGTGCCGATGCAACGATACTAATTATTCTCAATCAAAGAATGCAAGGAATTGATCGAGCAACTTTAAGTTAAATCATTAAAAATCAAACTCAACGGCCAGGCCAAAATGAAAGAAATCCTTTAGACCATTATCTCCCGCCAAGTTGGAATCCGGATCAATGGCCCAGCTATACACTCCATGCCCAGTAAGCGAAAAACTTTCTGAAAGTATTTTTTTGGCCCCACTTCCCAGAGAGAAAAAATTCAATCCATTATGCCCGTCTGACACATAGCCTTCGTTCCAACCGAATGTTCCCGAAAGGGAAATATCAAGATCTTCCTGAGGATAAAATTTCCGGGTATTGGACCACTCATAAAAAGTACCCTTTGCATCCATGGAATAAGAAGCATCCAAAGATGTCGTTAGTTCGAAGGGTAAACCTTCATAACTAATTCCCAAAGACCATTCGTCATCTGACTCATCATCTTTTGGAAAAAGTAAATGGGTATATCCGGCATAAAATGAATACTCTTTAATTTCCTGTGACAGAGCGAAGTTATACTGCAGTTCATCATATTGATGATTGGAAGACCTCCCATACCAGACCCCTCCAGAAAAATGGTCATATCCGAGTTCTAATGAACTATTCCAAAGAGATTTGCCATTTAAAGCGTCTCGCCCCTCCGAAAAATAACGACTCTCCCACCCTGCATGTGCATGTGAACTAAAGGTTCGGTGTGCATGCATTTTTTCGAACGGTTTATTCGTTTCGGTATCATGAGCACACCCCAATTTAACAAAAAATAAAAGTTGGGCAAAAAGAATGTATTTCAAAATTTTCAAGAGAAACCTTAAATGTTTTATTCATCAATGAGACAACTAAGAAATAATACCTAGCTTCATTTTTGAAATCTGTGCATGACCTTAATCTTGTACCTTAAAAATTCTCATGGACATTAAAGGCTAAGAGCAAATATTTGTGGCAAAACTAGATTATATTTATTTAAATATCTATAACTTTACCCTTGGAATGATGAAAGGCGTTTACTTCTACTTTAATGCATTAAGCACAATAAACCACACCAAAGGTAATTTCCTGAAAGGTAAAAGTACCTACATAAATAAAAGTACCTATTATCAGTTTTTATCAGTTAGATATGCCGAACCAGTCTTTACTTTTTCCTCCGTGCATAAAAAGCCGGTCTTCGCCACTTGCGAGGACCATTCCCACCATCGCATTACCGATGGAAGAAATTCCTAAGTACTGATCTCCTCCAATATTTCGTTTACCCCCGAAATAAACAGCACTCCCCTGAGGTAGTCTGGACAACTCTAAATATGGCATCCATGTCTCCATTATATTACCATAATGTTTGAAAGCACCCAATTTGATCCCGGAGAAACCAAAAATCAAACCGATCGAAGACATCGCATGTGCATGTCGCATCCTTCCGTTTAATTGAACGAGGCTTTCAGCAAGTGAGTAAGCAAATTTCTTTTCCCGACCTGCCACAATTAGTGCAGTAATCATTGCACCCGTTCTTGCCGCAATATCAGGACTCCAGGGTGCCCGGGAGGAATAGCCCAAGGCACCCGTCTTGGGATCAATCGACTTCATTACCTCGGAAAGAGAATTACGCCATGATTTTTCATTGATGGGATGACCACACTTTTGAGCCAAGGCCCAAGCCAAATGTGCCTGAACATTAATCACAATGAGACCACCTCCACTGTAAGGAATCGAGTAATGATGCCCCATGGTTCCTTTCTCCGTAACTCTCTTGCTCAAAAGATCACAACACTTTTTCAATTCTTCAAAATAAGTTTTGTCCCCAGTGGCTAGTTGATATTCAGCAAGAAAAATTCCATTAGCAACAGTCTGCCAATTCTTAGGTCCTTTCTTCGGATCATTTAAATCGATCGATGAAATACTGGCTTTCTTCACATAATCAGCCCCCCTCTTGATTGATGAAAGATGAGACGGGTCATTATTCGCAAGAAGAACTAGTCCGCAAAATGCAGTCGTGTATACATCTGCGTCTCCCCCCACCCCGGGTTTCCATCGACCATTCTTTTCCTGGACATCGACTAAATGTTCAGAGATTCCGCGTAAAAACTCTTTTCTTTTTTTGCAGGAGATTGGATTGGACAAATTAAAAGAGAGACTCGGCGGCAAGTTAACAGATAATGTAAGTTGCTCGGATGCTCTTCTCACCCCAAGGGACAAAACCGGATTTAAAGCAGACGACTTAAGATTCAAACTTTGACCAAGGAGAGCCTGTGGACCTTCCAGTCCGGTATCCGTTTTCTTAGAAAAAACGGACGGATTTTTTCCGTCGACCAGTACCAATCGGTCGCCAGCTAAAAGACCAGCTTTCTGAGCAGCACCTCCTTTCCCAATATCCATAATGAGAATCTCGCTATCTCCATCCGTGAGGCGACCGGTGGCTTCGAGAACGCCCAAGGGAAAATCGTGATGATCTCCATTTTTACTATTAACAAGTTTTGGCTTATAAATTGATTCTCCGAATAAACCAGATGCAGTGAACAGAAAGATAAAAAGAAATAATGGGAAAAATCTCATACTTCATATCATCTTTTTTTAAAAGACGGCAGAGCAAGCCAATATCGAACCCAAGCTAAATTTTTAAACTCAACCAAGCTTGGAGAAAACTGCGGATAATGTATCCTTGGCATCACCAAATAACATATTTGTGTTGTCCTTAAAATAGAGCGGATTCTCCACCCCGGAATAACCCGCAGCCATACTTCTTTTCAAAGCAACGACCGATTTGGCATTCCAAGCCTCGATCACAGGCATCCCGGCAATCGGACTAGACGAATCCTCGAGGGCGGATGGATTTACAATATCGTTCGCTCCTACAACTAACAAAACATCCACATCAGGCAAATCGTCATTGATCTCGTCCATTTCAAATACAATGTCGTAAGGCACATTTGCCTCCGCGAGTAAAACATTCATGTGTCCGGGCAATCGACCGGCTACTGGATGAATCGCAAAACGAACATTCACATCTTTCCCTCTCAGTGTCTCAGTAATATCCTTTACCACATGCTGAGCCTGTGCCACCGCCATACCATAGCCGGGAACGATCAAAACCTCCTTGGCTTCTTTTAATTCTTCCGCAACTTCATCTGCACTTGTTTCAGTAATTGAACCCTCAATTTCCGATGCGGTAGCGGCACTTCCTCCGGCAGTTCCAAATCCGCCAAAAATCACATTTGCCAGGCTTCGATTCATCGCCTTACACATAATGTAGCTAAGAATTGCTCCGCTACTTCCAACCAATGCCCCAGTAATAATAAGCAAATCATTTTTGAGCATGAATCCAGCCGCTGCTGCCGCCCATCCCGAATAACTATTCAACATCGATACAACCACGGGCATATCCGCCCCACCGATTGCCACAATCAAATGTACCCCAAGGACAAAAGAAATCCCCATTACAATCAAAAGGCTGATCAACGCCTGATCGTGTCCCTGCTCGATAAACTGAGCACCCAGCCAAATAGAGGCACCGAGCATACCCAGGTTGAGCAGGTGACGACCGGGTAAAAGCATGGGCTTGCCACTCAAGGATCCCCGCAACTTTCCAAAAGCAACCACAGATCCCGTAAAAGTAACTCCTCCAATAAACACCCCTAGTAAAATTTCAATCTCATGAATCAATTTATTGGCACCAGTAAGCTCAACATCCCTCGGATCAATAAAACTAACCACGCCCACCAGCACCGCAGCCAAACCGACAAAGCTATGAAGAATGGCAACGAGTTCGGGCATTGAAGTCATCTCCACTCTTTTCGCAAGAACAGCACCGATCATCGCCCCACCAAGCATAAGGGGAATCAATAGCTTAAAATTCTCCACCTCACCACTGGCAAATGTAGCTAAAATTGCCAAGGTCATACCAAGAATGCCATAGATATTTCCCTTCCGGGCGGTTTCCTGTTTGGACAACCCACCCAAGCTCAGGATGAAAAACAACCCCGAGACGAGATAAGCCATAGTGATCAGTCCTTCGGTCATTCCTTACGAAACATTTTCAACATTCGATGGGTCACCAAAAAACCACCGGCGATATTAATCGTAGCCAAAAAGATCGCCATCCCTGCAATCCATGGATTGGAACCGGAAACGAAAAGCATTCCACCAATCACAATAATTCCACTTATCGCATTTGTCACACTCATCAGAGGCGTATGCAGGGAAGGAGTCACATTCCACACAACCATGTATCCGACGAAGCAGGACAATACAAAAACCGTTAACTGATCGAGAAATTCATTTTCACCCTGCCATCCCATTGCAAGGAGAAGGATGCAAAGTCCACCCAGCATGAGTCCGGGTGAAAAAATAGATTTTTTTTCTTCCACTGGTTCCTTAACCGACTCTTCTATTGGCTTTACGGGCTGAACACTTACCTCAACTTTGGGCGGGGGCCAAGAGATTTGACCATGATCCAAAACCAAAGCTCCGCGAATTATTTCGTCCTCTTGGTTAATCGCAAATTGATCAGTCTTGCCAAGAAGATTTACCAGTTTGACCAGATTATTACCATACAACCTACTGGACTGAGCAGGTAAGCGGGAAGGCAAGTCGGTATATCCCAAAATAGTAACTCCATGTTCAACTTTTGACCGACCGGCTTCAGTTAATTCACAATTCCCCCCACCTTCTGCCGCTAAATCAACGATAACGGATCCCGGCTTCATACTCCTGACCATTTCCTCGGTTATTAAAATCGGAGATTTTTTTCCGGGAATCATGGCCGTGGTTATAATAATATCAACTTCTTCAGCCTGTTCCGCAAAAAGCTTCATTTCTGCCTCGATAAATTCCTTGCTCATCACCTTGGCGTACCCACCCGAACCGGCACCATCTTCCTCAAAATCAAGCATAAGAAAGTCTCCACCCAAACTTTTCACTTCCTCTTGAACCGCTGGTCTCGTGTCAAAAGCACGAACAATTGCACCCATATTGCGTGCAGCACCAATTGCTGCCAAACCCGCAACGCCAGCACCAATAACTAGAATCTTAGCCGGAGGTACTTTTCCTGCCGCAGTAATTTGCCCGGTAAAAAAACGACCAAACTCATGGGATGCCTCCACCACGGCACGATAACCGGCCACATTGGCCATGGAGCTCAATGCATCCATCGATTGGGCACGGGAAATACGGGGAACACAATCCATTGCCATCCAATTAATTTTTCTCTCACCAAGTGATTGAAGAAGCTCTTCATTGCGAGCCGGATAAGCGAAACTTATTAAAGTGGCACCTTCCTTAATTAGCCCAACCTCTTCATTTGAAGGGGGATTGATTTTTAACACTAGATCCCCCTTTGCCCAAAGCTCGGATTTTTCATTCGAAATTCTTGCTCCTGATTGAACATAAAGATTATCAGGAAAATTAGCTAAATCACCTGCTCCGGACTCTATCCAAACCTCATACCCTAACGTTTCAAATGCAGAAATATTTTCCGGGCTTATCGCAACCCGTTTTTCCGAAGAGATCGATTCTTTTGGAACAACTAGTTTCATTTGGGCAAGTTTCAATTAATGGAGTGTATGAAATAAAGTAACCTGTAAAGAAAAAGTTCATATTAAATTCAAAGGGGGATCAGGTTTTTGAAGAACTTCATAATATAAATTAACCAAATTTTACTGCTCGTCTTTTTTCAGAAATTGTGAATAATGTGAATAAGTCAAGTGCGAGGACAGAGTTTCACTAGTGGATAAACGGGATAATGTGGGTGAACAATCGTTCGAATACTGGCTAACTAAACAAACAACGAACGAAAGAATTCCCCATGAGTGATGACGAAAACAATCATGAGCCTACGGATACCCGTATGCGCTTTGACGAACTTGCCCTGTCTCAGCCAATTTTAAAGGCTGTACAAAAAGCCGGTTATGAAAACCCCTCGCCTATTCAAGAACGTGCCATTCCGCCTTTACTTGAAGGTTCGGACTTTATTGGGGTGGCCCAGACCGGAACAGGAAAGACCGCGGCTTTTGCCCTCCCCCTCCTGACAAGGATGGATGAATCAGTAAAAGGTGCCCAAATTCTTGTCTTGGCCCCAACCCGGGAACTGGCTCTCCAGGTAGCTGAAGCCATTGAAGGCTTTGCTGAAAACCTTCCCAAGTTAAGAGTGGTCGCCGTTTACGGAGGCACTGGATACGGAGAACAAATTCGCGAATTTAAACGGGGTGCTCAAGTTGTTGTCGGAACCCCAGGTCGGGTAATGGACCACATTGAAAAAGGCTACCTTAAGTTGGATAACTTACAGGCATTAGTTTTGGATGAAGCCGACGAAATGTTAAGCATGGGATTTATTGATGACATTGATTGGATCCTAGACCATACACCGGATGATCGACAAACTGCCCTTTTCTCGGCAACCATGCCAAAGCCAATTCGTAAACTGGCGGAAAAACATTTAAATGATCCGACTGAAGTTACGATCAAGGTCAAGGCAGAGAATTCTCCCAATATCCGTCAACAATTCATTAAAGTCAGGCAGCATGAAAAAAGAAATATGCTTCTTCGCCTTCTTGAAATTGAAAAATTTGAAGCGATGCTCATCTTTTCCCGCACTAAAAATGCGACCATGGAGATTGCGGAAATGCTTCAGGGGAAAGGTTATCTCGCTGAACCCCTCAACGGAGATATGCCACAAAATTTACGCGAGAAAACTGTCGACCGTCTAAAGCGGGGGAAAATCAACGTGCTCGTTGCCACGGATGTGGCGGCACGCGGGCTCGATGTGGACCGTATATCCCATGTGCTTAACTATGATGCACCCTTTGATCTTGAGTCCTACACTCACCGGATTGGACGAACTGGAAGAGCCGGTCGAGAAGGAGATGCCATTATCTTTGTCACCAACAAAGAAATGCGAATGCTCAATGCGATTGAACGAACTCTCAAAGTACCTTGTGAAGAATACTCCTTTCCAACGAAGGAGGAAATGAATGAACGAAAACTCGAGGAATTTTTTAGTAAAATAGAAGAAGGTCTTAAGGCAGATTTGGGAGATTATCGTTCCGCGATTCAACGTTATCTTGAAGAATCCGGAAAAGATTCAATTGATGTGGCTGCCGCTCTTGCTCATTTAGAGGCTGGCAAGCAGGGACTTTATTATGTGGACATGCCTCAACCCTCCAAGAAAAACTCACGAGATAACCGCTCTGGAAGAGATCGGGACAGCCGAGGTGGAAGAGATAACCGTGGTGGCAGAGATAGCCGAAGGGGAAGAGATGATCGGGGAGGAAGAGATAGCCGTGGCGGCAGAGATGATCGTGAAGGTTCTAGAAATGACTCTAACCTGCAAAGTTATCGCTTGGAGGTAGGCGATTACCATGGAGTACAAAAAGGTGACATTGTGGGTGCAATCGCAAATGAAGTCGGATTAGACCCCCGAAACATGGGGAAAATTAGAATGTTTAAGGATCACACATTCATGGATTTACCTGCAGACATGCCGAACGACATAATGAACGCCCTAAAAACAGTTTGGGTGCAGGGTCACCAACTTAATATTTCCAAAGACAAAGGTAGACCAAGACCGGACCACGGAGGTGCTGGTCGATTTGACAAACGAAAGAAGTTTGGCAGAGGAGGTGACTTTAAGAAAAAATCAAAAGGGCGATTTAGAGATTAAGATTACTTGTGCCCGGTTACCCAACGTACCGCATTCCCTAGCATATCAAGATATTCTTGAGTCGACATTGTAGAATTATGATGTCCTAGAGTGGTTGAAAATATTCTACCTTTCCCATGGGTATTAATCCATGCACAAGCCTGCGGTTCATTAGGTCTTTTATCTTTTCCATTATCTCCATAAGCTAAAACCGTTGTTCCTTCATAAACTTCCTGAACATTATACAACTCGCCTTCTGGGGTTAACCATCCATCAGGCATGTCTTTCATAATTGGATGATTGGCGTGCTTCTTAACTTTATTAACGGTAATAGCTGCCTTGGGTCCATGCCCCTTGGAACTCGCCCCCAACATCTCTGGCCAGGCTTTCTTTTCTCCTTCTTTGGCAGGAATGCTCCAGTGATAAGAATGCATTGCACAGTGAAGAGCGATGGCAGGTTTACCTGCTTTGTGAATATCAGCAATTGATTTAACAAATTTCGCATCTTTTTCATGAGCAAAGCAGTGATTGTAAACGATATAATCATAGCCATCTGCCCAACCTTTTTTGTTCAGCCTAGCCTTACTTTTTTTCTCATCCATTTCAAAAAAGATATCCCATTTGGTAGGCACCCGCTCGCTGATTCCCTCACTTATTATGTTCTTTTGCTTAGGGTAATCATGGCAGCAACCACCTGTGATCATAAAAGCCTTTAGTGGCTTTTTCTTACCATGATGATCTGCAAAAGTAACTAGCGTTGAAAAAATAAATAAAAGACTAAGTAGAATTTTCATAATTAATAT